>WNFD01001630.1_pt1 | contig 22970 bp, 24 predicted proteins | sample 5400491 | NCBI WGS metagenome assembly WNFD01 (sample SAMN13153343, study PRJNA577476) | soil metagenome | isolation source: 120 cm saprolite under Douglas fir tree site 2 hole 2 replicate 2 | place: USA:California | collected 2015-04-18
CATCGGACGGCTCCCTTGCTGGATTGCATAATCACAGCTGGCACTATCGATGCCGTCGGGGGCCGTCCACCCCAACATATTCCAGAGGCCGGTGTGTATGGGTTCCGGGCTCGCCGCTGCGCGGCGCCCCGGAATGACCATTGAGGAGCCCCTCGCTCCGTCGGATCAGTGGTTCGCGTGATAATACGTGTTGCGCAGGACGCGGCCGGGCAGCGCGCCGGTGTGCTTGCCGTTGTCGAGCAGCACCTGGCCGTTGACGATCGTCGCGACGATGCCTTCGGCCGGCTCCTTGATGCGCCAGCCGCCGGCCGGGAAATCGTGCACGACCATCTCCGGCCCGCATTTCACGGTGTCGGGGTCGAAGATCACGATGTCGGCCGCCATCCCCGGGCGCAGCAGGCCGCTCAGGCGGCGCACCGCCTGTTCGAGCGTCATCACCTGCTTCTCGCGCACCCATTCGCCGAGCAGCTTGGTGATGTAGCCGTAGCCGCCGTGGAACTGGACATGCGCGCCGCCATCGCCGAGCCCAATGACGGCGTTGGGATGGGTCAGGATCTTGGTCAGCGCCTCGTCGTCGATATTGTTCTCGGCCTGGAGGAAGCGGGTTTCGAGGTTTTCCTCGACGACGAGATCGAGGAAGGCGTCGATGACGCGCTTCTGCTGCTTCTCGGCGATCTGGCCGATCGACTTGAACTGCATCCACTTGTTCTTTTCGAGCACCGGCTCGTTGACCCAGATGTAGTTCCACCAGGTCTTCGAGATGCCGACCGCGCTCTCGGGCTTGTTGACGACGGCTTCGTCGTGCAGCTTGGCGCGGATTTCGGGGTCGGCGTAGAGCCGGAGCTTTTCCTCATTCGACATCAAGAGGATCGGGTGCCAGGTCGGCAGGCCGCGGAAGACCTGGCTGTTCTTCATCGTGAAGTCCTGCGTCACCCGGTTCGGGCTGCACATCGGATAGGCGCGGATGCCCATGGCCGCCGTCTCCTCGATTCGCGCCATGTGGATCTTCCATTCGTCCGGGCGGCGCATCGTCTGCGAGAGGCTATTGTAGACGACGGTGCGGCCGGTCGCTTCGGCGAGGCGCCGGATCATGCCGTCCTTCAACTCGACATACTGGCCGCCGCCGGCCTGGATCGTGCCGGTGCTCAACTCGCGCAGCACGTCGCCGAGCGCGAAGATCTCGCTCTCCTCGGCCCACAATGCCGGGATCGGCACGCCCTGCGGATCGAAATGGCCCTTTTCGCGCGACACCGAAAGCCCCAGCGCGCCGGCCTGCATGCCGTCGCGCACGACATCCTGCATCGCCTTGATCTGCGCGTCGGTGGCACCCGGCGTCTGGCAGTCGTCGCCCATCACATAGTGGCGCACCGCGGTGTGGCCGATCAGATTGCCGACATTGACGCCGAGGTGCTTGTCGAGGTGCTCCATGTATTGCGGCACCGTCTCCCACTCGAACTCGACGGTTTTCAAGATCTCCATCGGGATCGCTTCGACATAGGAGAGGAACTCGGCGAGCCGCTCCTCCTTGCCCTTGCGCACCGGTGCCAGCGACAGGGAGCAGTTGCCGAAGATGACGCTGGTCGCCCCATGCTCGGGCGAGAAGGTGCACAGCGGATCCCAGGTGACCTGCGCGTCGTAATGGCAATGGTTGTCGATAAAGCCGGGCGCCACCGCCCGCCCCGCGGCGTCGATGGTCTTCGCCGCCACGCCGGAAAGCTTGCCCAACTCGACGATCTTGCCGTCCTTGACCCCGACATCGCCACGGAAGGCCGGCATCCCCGAGCCGTCGACGATGAGGCCGTTCTTGATCAGCAAATCATACGCCATCGGGGTTCCCTCCTCGGTGCAGGTCACCCGAACGGCGACCGGCTCGGGCGCGACTGTAACACGCTGGCCTCGCCGCCATGCCCGCTTTCCCCGCATGGGTCGCGGCCGAGCCATGCGCCGAACGGCGGTGGTCAACGCAAAGCCGCCGTGACGGCGCGTCAGACCTGGAACCGCTGCGCGTAGTGGAGCAGCAGCGAGCGGGTTGAGCGGGCCTTCGGGAAACGCGGCGTATTGCTCGACCATGCCGCCGCCTCAGCGAGCAATGACGCGACCGGCAGCCCGACGCGCCGCATGACCGCGCAGAGATGATCGAGCGCCACGATCTGGTCGCGCGAGTCGCTGCCACCGTCCTTCATCGAGAAAACCGCGAGCGCGTCGCGGGCGTCATTCTCGCTGGCGATCCGATTGATCAGCCCCCAGCCAAAGCCCCAACGAAAACTCCGGCATTCGAGCAGCAGATCGCGCAACCGATCGCGATCGGCGTCGCTGCCGTTGAAGTAGAGATCGAGCATTTCCGGCAGCAGACGGTCGGTTTTCCGTTGTGTGTTTTCCAACTCGGCGAATTGCCGACGCCTCTCGTCCCTGCTCGCCCGCAGTCGTTCGAGCAAACCAGGGCCGGACAGGTCGATGCCGGACCCACTCAGCGCCCGCAGCCTGGCGTCGAATGCGCGGATCGCCTCTGACAGACTTCGATGGTCGTGCGGCGGCATATGGATCGCTGATTTACGCGAGATCGGCATCGCAGTCTTCTGCAACCTGGCGATACTGGCGGACTTGCCAGCCGCATGACGCTAGTGCCTAATCCCAAAGCATTAACTTAGATTATTGATCCAAAGCATGGCGCGCAGGCGGCGCGACCGGCACGCGGTCGAGGGGAGGAAGTGTCGATGAGTGAGAGCGGGGTAGCCGTCGCGCAACTGGGCGGATGGCGGGCGGTCAGTCGCTACCAGTGGCTGGTATTTGCCGTCGTGTGGGCCGGCTGGACGCTCGACGCGGCCGATTTCGGGCTCTACTCGCTGGTGCTCCGCCCGGCGATGATCGAGCTCCTCGGCGGCAACCCGCCGATCGCCGATATCGGCAAATACGGCGGCCTGCTCGCGATGACCGGTCTCCTCGGCTGGGCCTTTGGCGGGTTCCTCTTCGGCATCCTCGCCGACTATATCGGCCGGGTGCGCACCCTCGCCTTCAGCATAGCGATCTATGCCGTCTTCACCGCGCTGCAGGGACTCTCGACCGGCATCTGGGACTTCGCGATCTACCGCTTCATCGCCGGGCTCGGCACCGGCGCCGAGCTGATGGTCGGCATCCCCTTGCTCGCCGAGACGCTCGGCGAAACCCATCGGGCGAAGATCGCTGCGTGCATGATGACCGGCGGCGCCGTCGGCACCTTCATCGGCTCCTGGGCCTATGGCCTGGTCGGCGGCTATGGCTGGCGCTACGTGTTTTTCCTCGGCATCGTGCCGGCGCTCCTCTTGGCGGTGATCCGCCGGCGGATGCTCGAGCCCGACCACTTCTCCGAGGTGCAGGCGCGCCGCCAGGCGGTCGCCGCGGGCCGCGCGGTGGCAGCGGACGACCATCAGTTCATGCGCTTCGTGCCGCTGCAGCTGTTCAACCGGGAGAACCGCTACGATACGATGGTCGGCGTGCTGTTCGGCCTGGGATCGCTGTTGGCGATCTGGACCACCAATATCTGGTTGCCGACGATCCTCTCGCTGATGGCGCAGAAGAGCGGCGCCGCCGACGCCGCGGCCGCGGTGCCGTTCGTCAGCCACGGCATCATGCTGTGGAGCCTCGGCGGCATCTGCGGCTATATAGTGTTCGGCTTTCTCGCCGACCCACTCGGACGACGGCTCACCGTCGGGCTCTACAGCGCCGGGACAATCGCCGCCGGCCTCACCCTCTATCTCGGTCTCGACGCCTATTATCCGTGGTACCCGGTGGTGCTGCCGATCTTCGGCTTTTTCGTGTTCGGCGTGTTCTCGGGCTACGCGGTCTACCTGCCGGAATTGTTCCCGACCCAGATCCGCTCGACCGCGGTCGGCTTCTGCACCGGCAGCGCCCGCATCATCACCAGCTTCGGCCCGCTCGTCGCCGGCCTCCTCGTCGGCGCCTTCGGCGGCAGCTTCAACCGGGTGACGGCGGTGATGACCTGCTTCGCGATCCTCAGCATCATCGCGATGTTCCTGGGCCGCGAAACCAAGGGCATGCCGCTGCCGCGGTAAGGCCTCCGCGCGGACATCAGCCACAAAACCCCTCTCCCGCACCGCGGGAGAGGGTGGCCGGCGCGTAGCGGCGGCCGGGTGAGGGTTGTCCGAAAACCGCACGGCTTGTCGCCGCCCGCCCCCCTCACCCTACCCTCTCCCCCACTGGGGGAGAGGGTTTATATTGGGGCGGGGGCGCCCAAAACTCGCGTCGCCAAAATAGGGGAAGCGGGAGCATGATCCCTGTCGAAGAGTCCTTCGCTGAATGGCGCAAGGACCCGAAATATGTCGAGGCCTATGATGCGCTGGAAGACGAGGTCTCCCGCGCTGCCGCGCTGGTCGAGGCGCGGATGCGGCGACCGTCCGAGCCGTCGGGGCGAAGTAAAAGGAAAACTCGCGAATGAACAAGTTCAGCAAGGAATTGATCGAGAGCCTCACCGAGGCGTGCGAGCACGCCGAGGGCAAGCCCGGCGCGGTGCGCGTTCATGTCGTCGACAGGAGTGGTGCTCCGAGCCCTCGACATCCAAATAAATCTGACGTTGTGAGGACCCTCGGACACCAGAAGCCCAATACCTCGTAGGATGGGTTGAGCGCGGCGAAACCCATCTTGTGGAATGAGAAAGTGATGGGTTTCGCGTTGCTCAACCCATCCTACGAACTGCACAAAATCCTTGCAACCCGGGGGCCGTCCACACATGGGTTCCGGGCTCGCCGCTGCGCGGCGCCCCGGAATGACAGGATATTTTGAGGTCTTTTGTGCAAAGCCCGCGGGGCGGGAGAGGGTTATGGCTGGTTCGTCATGATGATCGTCCCGCTGGCGGCGAACATGCCGCCGACGCCGTGGCAGACCGAAAGTTTGGCGCCCGGCACTTGGGCCGGGGCGATGCCGCGCATCTGGCGCACGCTTTCTTGCAGCGCGTACATGCCGTACATCCCGGAATGCATGTAGGAGAGGCCGCCGCCATTGGTGTTGAGCGGCAGCTTCCCGCCCGGCGCGGTGTTGCGCTCCCAGATGAACCCTGCCGCCTCGCCGGGCTTGCAGAAGCCGAGGTCTTCGAGGCCGTAGAGCGGCAGGTGCGCGAAGGCGTCGTAGATCATCAGATGGTCGACATCCTTGTGGGTGATGCCGCTTTCCTCGAAGGCCTTGGCGCCGGCGACGCGGAAGGCGCGCGACGAGGTAAAATCCGCCATCTGGCTGATCAGCGGCGTCTCGACCGACTCGCCGGTGCCGAGCAGGTAAACAGGCTTTGTCGGGAAATCCTTGGCCCGATCGGCCGTGGTGAGGATCAGGGCGCCGCCGCCGTCGGTGACGAGGCAACACTGCAACAGCCGGAACGGATAGGCGATCATCCGCGAACTCAGCACATCCTCGACGGTGATCGGGTCCCGGAAGGTAGCGCGCGGGTTTTTCGCCGCCCATTCGCGCTGAATGACCGCGACCATCGCCAATTGCTCGTGCGTCAGGCCGTAGGTCTTCATGTAGCGCAGCACCGGGATCGTGAAGAGGGTCGGCGGCCCCATCGGCCCGTAGGGCGCTTCGAACTGGCCGGCGAGGCTCCCGGGCGAGGTCGCCGGGCGCGAGCGCGCGATGCCGGAGCGGCCGCTTTCGCCGTGGGTGATCAGCACCGTCTTGCATAGCCCGCTTTCGAGCGCCGCGGCGGCGTGGCGGACATGGATCATGAACGAGCAGCCGCCGACCGCCGTGCCGTCGACCCATTTCGGCGTGATGCCGAGGTAATGCGCGACCGTGGTCGGGGTCTCGCCGGCCGTCGCAACCCCGTCGATATCGGAAGGCTTGAGCCCGCAATCTTTGAGCGCGTTGAGCGCGGCGTCGGCATGCAGCCCGATCTGCGACAGGCCGGGGATGCGGCCCATTTCGGTCGTCTCTGCGGCGCCGACGATGGCGATCGATTTCGGTTTCATCGCGCTATCCCTTCGCCGGGCGGAAGAGGGGGAGGGTGATCTCGTCGTCGATCTTCTCGAAGGCGACTTCGAGCGGCATGTCGAGCTGGAGCGCCTCCGGGGTCTGCGGGCACTCGACGATGTTGCTCATCATGCGCGGGCCCTCGTCGAGCTCGACGACGGCGATCGCATAGGGCGGGGTGAAGCCCGGCACCGGCCGGTGATGGATCACGTAGCTGTAGAGCCGGCCCTTGCCGCTCGCCTTAAACACGCTGACCTCGCGCGCCGCGCAATGCGGGCAGAACGGGCGCGGCGGGAAATAGGCCTCTTTGCAGGAATCGCAGCGCTGCAGGCGCAATTCGCTGGCGCGCGTCCCCTCCCAGAAATGCATCGTCTCGGGCGTCGGCGTTGGCCGCGCGCGCTGTCCCTCGGGCATCCGCTTCTCCTGCCTGATTGCACGACGCAGAGTTTGACGCGTGCTCCTGGTTGCGGCAAACAAGAGTTGTGCTGCACTGCACAAGAGAGGATAGCGATGATCACATCCATCTATGTCCGCACAATGGCGGCCTACAACGCCGAGATGAACAAGCGCCTCTACGATGCCGCAGGGCGCCTCGGCGATGCCGAGCGGCGCGCGCCCCATGGCGCCTTCTGGGGCTCGATCCACGGCACCCTCGTCCACATCCTGTGGGGCGATAGCCAGTGGATGAGCCGCTTCGACAATTGGCCGCGGCCGGCAACGCCGATCAAACAGAGCGACCATTTCATCGAGGAGTTCGCCGAATTGCGCACGGCGCGCGACAAGGCAGACAGCGACATCTCGCGGTGGGCCGGCAAGGTCGACGAAGCGTGGCTCGACGACGATCTCGTATGGTTCAGCGGCGCCGCCGGGCGCGAGATCCGCGCCCCGAAGCGGCTGCTGGTCGCCCATTTCTTCAACCACCAGACGCATCACCGCGGCCAGGCGCATGCCCTTCTTACTGCCGCCGGCCAGCAGACCGGCGACACCGATCTGTTCCTGGTGATCCCGGAAATGATCGAGTAAGGATTCAAGACACGACTTGCCCCGTCATTGCGAGCGAAGCGAAGCAATCTGGTGCCGAATAAGCCTCAGCCCGTCGAGATTGCTTCGTCGCTCCGCTCCTCGCAATGACGGATGCCAGGAAATGGAAAAGCGGTATTGCGTCTATCTCCTGACCAATTCAAGGAACACGGTGATTTACACGGGCGTGACAAGCGATCTCAAAGCGCGCGTCTATCAGCATCGAGAAAAGCTCATACCCGGATTTACCAAGCGATATAATGTTTCCAAGCTCGTCCATTACGAGGCCATGGAGGATCCCGTCAGTGCCATAATGCGCGAGAAGCAGATCAAGGCGGGATCACGACAAGATAAGATCGACCTTATTAATAGCTGCAATCCCGAATGGCAGGATCTTTACGAGTCACTCTAGCTGCCGTCATTGCGAGCGAAGCGAAGCAATCTCGGGACGGTGCACTCGGCCATCGAGATTGCTTCGTCGCCTACGGCTCCTCGCAATGACAGCTTTGGATCGCGGCATCAGTCCCAGCCAGCGAGGCGGACGCGATTGCCGGGCGTTGATTTCCGCGGCGCGGCGCGCATAGTGGCGCGAATTTCTGCCGAGGAGGACGCCACATGTTGCCGACCCCAGGCTTCCACCATCTCCACCTGAACTCGGTCGATCCCGATGCCGCGATCGCCTTTTACACTCGGCAATTCCCGAGCACAAAAAAGGGCAGCTGGGGCGGCATCGCGGCGCTGGAATCCCCGAACAACGTGCTGGTGCTGTTCGACAAGGCCGCGGCGCCGCCGCCGACCCGGCCGCAAAGCGCGATCTGGCATTTCGGCTGGCATGTCAGCGATTCTCAGGCGGCGGTCCAGCGCTTCAAGCAACGCCCAGAAGTCACGATGCGGCCGCTCTATACCACCGACGAAGGCGGCTCGGTGCCGATCAGCAGCGACACCTGGCCGAGCGTCGGCAATACGCTCGGCCTGACCCGGGCGCAGATCGCCGAGGCGCGCGCCAACGACGTCCAACCGACCCACAAGGGCGGCTTCGCCTATATGTCGGGCGGCCCAGAGGATGCGCTGTTCGAGATTGCCGGCGATTACCCGGCCGAACGCTTCAACCACGTGCATATGTGGCACGAACAGCCGTTTTGCGCGCTGCTCTGGTACAAGAAGCACCTCAATGCACCGGTGCGCGCCGGCTTCCCCGACACCGAGCTGAGCGAATCTAACTGCCGGGTCGAGCGCGGCGCGGAGCGCACTTGGCCGGCGCTCAACCGCGAGGGGATGTTCCGCTCGCCGCGGGCCGGGGTTGAGTTTGGCGACGTGGTGCTGACTTGGTACGCCAACCAGGGCGAGGAGCCGCTCGCCAGCAGCCGCGGCCAGATGCAAGACCATATCGGGCTCAGCGTCGCCGACCTCGATGCCTGGGTCGAGAAGCTCAAGGGCGAAGGCGTCACCTTCCTCGAAGGCCCGTATCGGCTTGGGCCTACCCGCGCGGTGATGATCGAAGGCCCGAGCCGCGAGGCGATCGAGCTGGTCGAGGTGAGGTAGGCCCCATCCCGGCGGAGGCCGGGATCCACTGTCGAGCAGACTGCATGGTGGGTCCCGGCCTTCGCCGGGATGACAAGTTTGAACGAGGTGACGGGGATGCCGTTCGAGGACCGTTTCGGGCTTGCGCTTACGACATCGTCGGAAGCGGCGGCGGGAAATTACGTTCGCGCGCTCGATTTGATGCTGTCGGCCAATATCGGCGGCGAGGCGTTGCTCGACGCGGCGCTCGACGCCGACCCGGAATTTGCCCTCGCGCATATCGCGCGGGCGCGGCTGTTGGCGGTCCAGGTGCGGATCGCCGAGGCCAAGGCAGCGGCGCAAGCGGCGCGCGCCCTCTCGGACCGAGTCACGGCGCGAGAGGCCCGGCACATCGAGACCGTGGCGCTTCTGATCGACGGCAAGGGTCCGCGAGCGATGGCGATGCTCGAAGAGCACGTCGCCGAATTTCCCCGCGACGCGCTGGTGCTGTCCTTGGCGCTCGGCGTCTTCGGTCTTCTGGGCTTCAGCGGCCGGGCCGATTTCCACGAGGCGCAGCTCGCGCTCCTCCTACACCTCGCGCCGCGGTGGGACGAGGATTGGTGGTTTCTGACCTATCTCGGCTGGGCGCGGATCGAGCTGGGCGATATCAGCGCCGGCGCGCGTGAGGTCGAGCGCGCGCTCGACCTCAACCCGCGGAACGCCTACGCCGCGCATGCCCGCGCCCATGGCTATTACGAGGCGGGGGATGCCGAGGGTGGCGCCGCCTTTGTCGAAGCCTGGCTGCCGGGTTACGACCGGCGCAGCCAGCTGCACGGCCATCTCGCGTGGCACTTGGCGTTGTGCGAACTGGCCCGCGGCAATTCTGAGCGGGCCCGCGCGCTTTATGCCGATGCGATCCGCCCCGCCGTGTCGCACGCCCCACCGCTCTTCAACCTGGCGGATTCAGCCTCGTTTCTGTGGCGCTGGCAGCTCTATGGCGAGAGCCCGCCGCTCAACGGCGAGTGGGAAGAGGTGGCCGCCCATGTCCAGCGGTTTTTTCCGCACGCGGGGATGCATTTCGCCGATATCCACGCAATCCTCGCCGAGGCCGCGTCGAGCGACGACCCGGGCGCCCGGCAGCGCATTGCGCACGCCCACGAGCTCGCCGGGGGCGGGCAATCGGCGCAAGGCCCGATCGTGCCGGGTTTGTGCGCCGGCGCGGCAGCATTTGCCCGCGGCGACTACGCGCTGGCCGCCGACGAACTGGGCGCCTCGCTCCCCGAACTGGCGCGGGTCGGCGGCAGCCACGCCCAGCGCGAGGTTTTCGAGGACACCTTCATCGCCGCCGCCTTGCGCGCCGGGCACCACGACAAGGCCCGGGCGCGCCTGGCGGAGCGCCTGGCGCGGCGTCCCTCGGCGCGCGATCGGGGCTGGCTGGCGCAGACGCAATGACCCACGGGGCTGGCGTTGACAGCCCCCTCCCCGCCCCGCAAGCTGGCCGTCTGCGGGGACCTCGCGGGAGGGAATGGTGGACACGGACGAGCAGAATTTCGTCGAATATTCCTGCGCCGACAAAATCGCGACGATCACGCTGAACCGGCCGGACAAGCTCAACGCGGTCAGCGACGAAGTCGTGCGCCAGCTGGACGAGGCGCTGCACCGCTTCGACCTCGATCCCGAGGCGGAAGTCGCGATCATCAACGGAAGCGGCCGCGCGTTCTGCAGCGGCGCCGATGTCCGCCAACGCCAGCTCAGGAGCCGCGAGGAGTTCCAACGGCTCGGCGGGCCGCAGGGCCGGGGCACCAATTCCGCCGATCTGTTGACCCGCGCGGTCAACTGGAAACCGGTCATCGCCGCGGTGCATGGCTATGTGCTGGGGCTCGGGCTCGGCCTCATGCTCGAATGCGACCTGATCGTCGCCGCCGCGGGCACCCGGCTCCAGCTGACCGAAACCTCGCGCGGCCTCGGCGCGTCGCGCTATTGGACGCTCTTTCATTTCCGCGGCGCCGGCGCGTTCGGCGACGAGATCACCCTGACCGGACGCTTCTTCACCGCCGAGGAAGCCTTCGCGGCCGGGCTCGTCAACCGGCTGGCGCCGGAGGGCAAGCACCTCGAGGTAGCGCGCGAGCTGGCCGCGCAAATCCTCAAGAACCCGCCCCTCTCCGTGCGTACCACGGTGCGCACAAGGCGCTGGTACATGGAGCGCGCGACCCGCGAAGCCCAGTTCATCGCCGCGCCGTTCCAGCTCTACCTGACCGAGGATTTCCAGGAAGCCGCCCGCGCCTTCACCGAAAAGCGGCCGCCGCGCGCGTTCAAGGGGCGGTAGGAGGAGATGCTCCGGTTGACGCAGAGAGACCGCCCGCCCGCCCTGCGCTCCCTCTCCGCCCCCGGGGGCGGAGAGGGTTGGGGTGAGGTGGGGGATTCCAGAGCGCTGGCCGATACCCACCTCACCCTCCCATCGCTCCGCGACGGGCCCCTCCCTCTCCCCCCTAAAGGGCGGAGAGGGGAAATCTAGCAGTGCCGCGCGCCAACCGGCCGCTGGCCGGCGTTATCGTGCTCGATCTCGGCCAGGTCTATCAGGGCCCCTATGCGACCTTGCTGATGGCCAAGGCCGGGGCCGACGTCATCAAGATCGAGCCGCCGCAGGGCGAGCCGCTGCGCCGGCGCGCGCCGCCGGGCAAGAGCACGACCTTTCCGATCGCCATGCTCAACGGCAACAAGCGGGCGATCACCCTCAATTTGAAGGACGCGCGGGGCCGCGCCCTCCTCTTCCGGATGGCCGAGAAGGGCGACGTGCTGCTCGAAAACTTCGCGCCCGGCGTCATGGACCGGCTCGGGGTCGGCTGGAATGTGCTGCACGAGATCAACCCGCGCCTCGTCTATGCCTCGGGCTCGGGGTATGGGCTGTCCGGCCCCGACCGCGACAACCTGGCGATGGACCTAACGATCCAGGCAGTCTCGGGCCTCATCAGCACGACCGGGTTTCCCGACGGGCCGCCGGTCAAGGCCGGCCCGGCGGTCGTCGATTTCCTTTCCGGCATCCACCTCTATGCCGCGACGGTGACCGCCCTCTTCGAGCGCGAGCACACCGGCCAAGGGCGCCTCGTCGAGGTCGCGATGGAAGAGGCTGCCTACGCCACCCTCACCTCGCCGCTGCAGGCCTATTTCGAGACCGGCAAGGTGCCGCCGCGCACCGGCAATTCGAGCCACGGCCGCTCCCCACTCGGCGTCTATCCGACGACCGACGGCTACGTCGCGCTCAACGTCGCCGTCGAGGCCCATTGGCACAATCTCTTGAAGGCGATGGGCCGCGAAGAGCTGCACGACGACCCGCGCTTTCTCACCAATGCCGACCGGGTCGCGCACATGGCGGAGACTGACGCGGCGATCTCGGCCTGGACATCGACCCGGGGCAAGATGGAAATCTTCGCGATCGCCAAGCGCCACCGCATTCCCTTGGCGCCGGTGCGCGAGGTCGACGAGGTGATGAACGACGCGCACATGCACGAGCGCGGCATGCTCGAATGGATCGAGCACGACGAAATCGGACCCGTCGTCGTGCCGAATTCACCGCTCCGCTTCCACGGCGCCGACAAGGCCGAGACAACGCCGAGCCCCAAGCTCGGCCAGCACAACGCCGAGATCTACGGCGGCTGGCTCGGCCTCTCGGCGAGCGAGATCGCGGAGCTTAAGGACAGCGGTGTGATTTAGGTTTCTGAGCGTCATTCCCGCGAAAGCGGGAATCCAGGGGAACGCCCGGACGCTTGCCCTGGACCCCAGCTTTCGCGGGGGTGACGCCCTATTTCGAATGGAGATACGTCATGCCCTTGCTGTACGAGAAACACGGCGCCGTCGCGGTGCTGACCCTGTCACGGCCGCAGGCGAGGAATGCCTGGGGCGAGGATTACAATGCGGCGCTGAAGGAGCTGTTGCCACAGCTTGAGGACGATCCCGGCATCCGTTGCGTCATCCTGACCGGCGACGAGGCGGGGGGCGCGTTCAGCGCCGGCGCCAACATCAAGGACCCCCGCACCCATACCAGCGATTCGATCGCCGATGCGATCGAGGCGCTGCCGAAGCGGCGGCGGTTTCAGGCGATGAACCTCTTGTCCGATTTCGCCAAGCCGCTGGTCGCCGCGGTCAACGGGTATGCCATCGGGATCGGCTGCATCGTCACCTATTGCTGCGATCTGATCGTCGCCTCCGAGCGCGCCGAATGGCGGTTGACGCAGGTCTCGCTCGGGATATTGCCGGCGCAGGGCGGCACGGTGCGTCTGGCGCGCTGGGTCGGCCGCGGCCAGGCGATGAAGCTCGCGCTGGGCTTCCCGCTGAAGGCCGAGGAAGCCTACCGGATCGGGCTCGCGCAATGGGTGGTGCCGCATGACGAGCTGATGGCGAAGGCCATGGAGGTCGCCGAACACCTCGCCGCGCTGCCGCCGCTCGCCGCCCGGCTCGCCAAGGAAGCGGTCGCCTTCGGTCTCGACGGGTCCTTGCGCGAGGCGGCCAACGCCGATCTCTACCGCTTCATGGCGCTCGAACTGACCGAGGATAAAAAGGAGGCGCACCAGGCCTGGCGCGAGCGCCGCAAGCCGGCGCTGAAGGGGCGGTAGCGGGCGCCCGCCAAAGGATTGTCATTGGGAGGAGCGCAGCGACGAAGCAATCTCGATGGATTGAGATTCCGCCGGCCCGAGATTGCTTCGCTGCGCTCGCAATGACAAAACACTGCCCATGGACACCTCCCCCCGCCCCATTGCGCTCGTCACCGGCGCGTCCGGCGGCATCGGCGCGGCGCTGGCGCGCGAGCTGGCGCGGCACGGCCACGACCTCGTTCTCGCGGCCCGCGGCGTCGCGGCCATGGATGCGCTCGCCGCCGAGCTGCGCGCGTCGGGCGCCAGCGCCACGGTGATAGCGGCCGATCTGGCCAGGCCCGGCGCGGCGGCGAGCCTCGCCGACGAGGTCGCGCGGCGCGGCCTCACGATCGAAATCCTGGTCAACAATGCCGGCCTCGGCGCGGCGGCGCGCTTCGACCGGTGCGATCCGGCGCGGATCGGCGAAATCCTCCAGGTCAACATCGTGGCGCTGACCGAGCTGACGCGGCTGTTGCTGCCCGGCATGATCGCGCGCGGGCACGGCCGCGTGATGCTGGTCGCCTCGGTCGCCGGGTTTCAGCCGGGCCCCCGCATGGCGGCGTACTTCGCCAGCAAATCCTATGTGTTGAGCCTCGGGGAAGCGTTGGCCTATGAGCTGCGCGGGACCGGAATCAGTGTGACGGTGCTGTGCCCGGGCGCGACAGCGACCAATTTTTTCACCGCCGCCGGGAACGACAATTCAATCATGGCCCGGCATCTGCGCCGGATGATGCCCGCCGAGGATGTGGCGCGGCTCGGCTATCGCGGCCTCGCCGCGGGGCGCCGCGTCGTGATCACCGGGGCAATGAACTGGCTGGTGGCACAGGCCGGCCGGTTTATGCCGCACCGCATCACACTACCTGTAACGGATTGGCTGATGCGGGGAGACTGAGTGTCTTACCGGCCAGCCGCTTTCGCGCCGGCGCGGGTTCGGTAGTGATTGCGCGGGTCAAGGCGTACGCGCCGAGCAGCGCCCCGACCATCGGCTCGGCGAACAGATAGCCCTGTCCAAACCCGCAGCCGCTGGCCTGTAGGAAGTCGCGTTGGGCGGCAGTCTCGATACCTTCGGCGATGATCGTGGCATCATAGGTGTTGGCGATATCCAGCAGGGCCTGCGCCAGCTTCTCTCCATCGGCGGTGCCGATCCGGGCGATGAACTCGGCATCGATCTTGATCATATCGACCGTATAAGTGTGCAGGCTGTTGAGCGATGAATATCCCGTGCCGAAATCGTCGATGGCGATTTGGATGCCCAGCGAATCGAGCTGCTCAAGGACCGCACGGGTAACTGTCGGGTTGCGCATGAAGCCGGTTTCGGTGATTTCGAGCCGCAGGCGGCGCAGCGAGAAGCCGCCTTCATAGATCCCGCGCAATGTCGTCAGCAGCGCCGAGGGGTCGTCGAACTGTCGCGCCGAGAGGTTGACGCTGACCCAGTCGATGACGTCACGGCCATAAAGTAGGCGCCAGGACTCGATCTGGCGGACCACCTCGCGAATGACCCAGCAGCCGACCTCGACGATCAAACCGGTTTCCTCGAGGAGCGGGAGGAAGGAAGCCGAGGTGACCAGCCCCTCGCTCGGATGGTTCCACCGCAGGAGCGCTTCCGCGCCGACCATCCGGCTGTCGCTGAGCCGCAGGATCGGCTGGTAGTGCAGCACCAATTCGCCGTTGTCGAACGCTCGCCGCACCTGTTCGGTCAGCGTATAGCGCCGGATCGCCGTCCTGGTCAGTGCCGGCTCCCAGGCAAGCACCTTGCCCGACCCGAGCGCCTTTGCCTGGCGCAAGGCGAGGTCGAGATCGCGCAACACATCGTCCGCGTCGCGATGCGCCGGAGTGGTGGTGATAAAGCCGATGCTGGCGGTGAGGTGCAGCGACTGAGCGCCGACCGCAATCGGCGACTGGACGATGCGCGGGAGCCGAACGGCAAAGGCCTCCGCCTCCGCCTGCGGCAGCGCCGGGGGACCGCAGATGATGCCGAATTCATCGCCGCCAAGCCGGGCGACCATGTCTTGGCCGCGCGCCGCCGCATCCGCTTCGCCCGAATGTCGCGATCGGGTGCCCAAAACCAGCCGCTCCGCGATGATCTTGAGGACCTCGTCACCGAGCCTCAACCCATGGAGGGTGTTGAGGCTGTGGAAGCTGTCGAGATTGACCGCGAAGACGACGACGGAGCGGCGTTCGGGATCCGGATCGGACAGGATCTCGCGCAAGTGCCGGGCAAATTGATGGCGATCGGCCAACCCGGTCAGTGGGTCGGGCACCGGCACGGTCTCCTTGACACTTGGCAGGGGGACTTCTCGCAGCCCCACGATCACGCCGACGATGCTGCCGTCGTGGCGCCGATGCGGTCGCGCCCGGAGAATTGCGGGCCGCGGGTTTGGCGCCGCCTCATCGTCGACGAGCTGGTAGTCCTCGACGGTTTCGCCGGCCAGGGCACGGCGCTGCACCTCGCCCAGCCCCTCCTGACCGGCCCGGCAAAGCTCGTCGTGGTGCCAACCGGCGAGAGGCAGGCGCGGGAGCCCGAAAGCGGCGATCCACCGCTTGCTCGCGGCCACATAGCAAAGATCCCGGTCGAACAACGCCACGGCGGCCGGGATCTCGCGGATGGACCGGGCCGTAAAATCAAAGGGCCTGTCGAGCTCTGGGTTCATGCCTGGTCTGCCGGCTCCTGAATCTTTCGCCACGATCGTCTTGGCGATTCGACGCGATAGTCATTAACCGAGCATTAACCCCGAAGTAATCGCGAAAGCGATATTTCATCGAATGTTTCGGATTTTCTAACGAAGCGACGGTAACGCTTTGATCCTGCTGCTCGCCGTCATTCCCGCGAAAGCGGGGATCCAGGGCAACCGCTGTGCCGCTGACCCTGGACCCCCGCTTGTACGGGGTGACGGAGTGTTTCCACCTCATCTGATAACGCTTCAGTGGCGGGAGCAGCGGCTCGCAGTGCGTTAAACGCTACTCCCTCTCCGCCCTTGGGGGGCCGAGAGGGTCTTTTGCGATTACAGCTTCTCCAGCATCGCCTCGGCGCTGGAGACCGCGTATTCGCCGGGCTGCTCGACATTGAGCGCCGTGACGATTCCGTTTTCGACCAGCATCGCGTAGCGCTGCGAGCGGATGCCCATGCCTTCCTTGACCCGGTCGAGCTCGAGACCCATGGCGCGGGTAAAATCGCCGCTGCCGTCGCCCAGCATCATCACCTTGCCCTCGGCCCCGTGCTCGCCGCCCCACGCGCCCATCACGAAGGCGTCGTTCACTGCGACGCACGCGATCGTGTCGACGCCCTTGGCCTTGAGCGCTGCCGTATTGCCGACATAGCTCGGCAGATGGCGCTGTGAGCAGGTCCTGGTATAGGCACCGGGCACCGCGAACAGCACGACCTTCTTGCCGCCGAACAATTCGTCCGGGGTGATTTCCTTGATCCCCTCGGGGGTCAGATTGCGCAGCGTCACCTGCGGGACCTTGTCGCCAACCTTGATCGTCATCGCTCTCTCCTCTCATTTCTGTTCGATAAGGAAAACCGCCTTGCCCGGGATCTGCCGGTCGCGCAGCAGCGTGCCGACCCGGGGGATATCGCGCCAGCCATGCTCGGAAATGCGCGGCCTGAGCGACCCGTCCGCGATCAGCCCGGCCAAGAGCGCGAGATCGGGGCCAAAACGCTCCTCGGCCTCCGAGGTGAAGTAGTGGAACCCCTGGATTCGGGCGTTCTGGTGCTCGGCAAAATCGCGAAAATTGATGGGGGTCGGCTCGCCCGAGGAATTGCCGAAGACGACGACCGTGCCGCGATGCTCGACCCGTTCGATGGCGGCCTTCAGCGAGGCGCCGCCGGCGGCTTCGAGGATCAGCGCGAAGCGACCCTGGGCCGCCGCGATCGTGGTGACGATCTCGGCGGCGCCGAGCCCGTCGACAACGCGGCCGCGCTCGGCATTGCCGACGATCGCGGTGACCCGCGCCCCCGAGCGGGCGGCGAGTTGCACCGCGAGATTGCCGACCCCGCCGGCAGCGCCGGTGATCAGAACCCGTTTGCCGAGGAGCGGCGCCCCGTGTCGCAACGCCCGCAGCGCGGTCAGACCGGCGACCGGCAGGGCAGCGGCGGCGGCGAACGAGACATTGTCGGCGATCGGCGCCGCGCGATGCGTCGGCACCGCGGCCCGCTCGGCCCAGCCCTCCCAGTCGCACAACGCGACGACCCGCGTGCCGGCGGCGGGGCCGCTGCCGTCCGATGCGGCGCGCACGACCACCCCGGCGATGTCCTGACCAGGGCGCCAACCTTCCGGACGCACCTGGAACAGGCGCAATTCGCCGCGGTTGAGCGAGAAGGCATGGACCGCGACGAGCGCCTCGTTCGCCCGTAAATCGGGCTCCGCCACCTCACGGATCGCCACCGGCTCGGGGCCGGCTGGCGTATTGACGATGGCGAGCATGAGCCCTCCACTTGAAAACCCCTCTCCCGCAATGCGGGAGAGGGAGGGACCCATCGCGTCAGCGATGGGAGGGTGAGGGTCTTTCGGTTGCCGGCACCCTCACCCGCCTCCGGACTGCGTCCGGAGGCACCCTCTCCCGCGGTGCGGGAGAGGGGCTCACTCCGCGGCTAGTTCAGCCGCAGATCGGTGATGTGCTTCGGATCGGGCTTCAATTCGCCGCGTTCGACCCGGGCGACGATGTCGGTGAGGATCGCGTTGGTCGGGGCCGGGATGCCGACCTCCTCGCCCTTTCGCACGACAAAGCCGTTGAGGAATGGGATCTCGGTTCGGCGGCCCTTGACCATGTCCTGGCCGGTGGACGGGCGGTGCTCACCGCCGCCGCCTTGCGCGCCGGCCAGGCGGTGGTCGTCGATCTCCTTCTGCGCGGCGGCATCGCCCTCGCCGGCGCGGGCGAGCGTCTCCGGGTCCATGTGGCTGACCTCGTCGAAGGTATAGCCGAGGGCCTGGCCGACGCGGATCGCCTCGCTGCCGAGGCGGTTCGAGAAATGCCGGATCACATCGTTCTTGACCACGTCGCGGCCGATCAGACCGGTGCAGGCGGAGAGGCCATTGCCCATCACATTGGTGACCAGCTTCGACCAGCGCTCGCCCCATATGTTTTCGGTGACGAAGGCGCTGTCGGCGTTGGCGAGGAGGCCGCAGACCTCCTTGGCCCGGTCGGTGATCCGGCCATGCACCTCGCCGACCCGGAACACGGTGTGCTTCGAGCCCGACTTGCCGGCGGCGCGGCGGACCTGCCCCGGGGCGTGCAGCTCGACCGTGATCGAGCTGGCGACCGAACCCAACACTTTGCCCCAGCCGACGACACCGGCGATCGTCTCCTCGTTCATGCAATTCTGCAGCGAGACGACATAGCCGTCGGGCGCGAGATACTGCTTGATCATCATCGTCGCCCACGCCGTGTCGTAGGATTTGGTGCAGACGAAGGCGATGTCGATGGGCTTTTCCTTGCTGAGATGCTGCAACTCGGTGACGTGGAGGGCGCGCACCGGCACGGTGAACGGGTCGACCTCCCGGATATGGGTGATCGTCAGACCGTGGCTCTTCATGTGCTCGACATGCTCGGGCCAGAAATCGACAAAGGTCACGTCTTCGCCGGCCTGGACCATATGCGCACCGGCATAGCCGCCGACCGCTCCGGTGCACACCACCGCAATCTTCTTACCTGTCGCCATCAGCCTTCCTCCGCGTTGCTCCGGCGCATGGGTCACCAGGGCGCCGTCGTCTGCGACGCGATCCTAGTACGAGCCGGCCGGGTAGGGGAAGCGATGCCCGGCCCGGATTGTCGCTCGAGGTCGGCATGGCTGTGTCGCGCAGGCGCGGGTGAGCCTACGCATAATCCCCTCTCCGCCCTTCAGGGGGGAGAGGGAGGGGCCCGTCGCGGAGCGATGGGAGGGTGAGGTGGGACCGCGGGCGTCTCGCCGGCATGCGGCCGGGACGGCCGCGGTCCGAGGCGAGCGCTCTGGAATCCCCCACCTCACCCCAACCCTCTCCGCCCCCGAGGGCGGAGAGGGAGTTTGGCGTAGCGGTCGATGAGAGAATGCGGGATAGGGCTGGTGGTTATTCCGCGGCGGGGGCCTTCGCCTTGCCGAATTTCGGATAATCGATGTCGTCGACAAAGGCTTCGTCGCCTTCGGTCGGCACCGGCTCGGCGTAGTCGAGCGCGCCCTGGATGTTCTCGCCCCATACTTCGCGCGGCAATTCGTACAAGACCTCGACGCCGTAGCCGTTGGGGTCGCTGATGTAGAGGCTGTGGGTCATGCCGTGATTGACCCGGCGGTGGAACTTGACGCCGTTTTGGCGCAGCCATGCGAGCTGCTTCAGCCAGGCTTCGCGGTTCGGCATCGTGATCGCGATGTGGTTGATCGCGATCGGCAGGTCGAACATTTCCCAGTTCTCGGGCGGCTTCGGCAGGTTCGGGTTCTCGCAGAGGGCGATGTCGTGGTGGTTCATCTGGCCGCTGTGATCGCCGCTGTAGAAGCGCATCGGGCGGCGGCTCGACTGGCCGACCTGCTTGAAGCCGAGGATCTCGGTCCAGAATTTGTGCGACTCTTCGATGTCGCGCACGTTGATCACCAGGTGGTTGATGCCGCCCGGGGTCACCGCCGCCGTCGGGATCGGGGGGACGATTGGAGTGGTGCCGTCCGCCATCGTCATGTCTCCGCGATCTGAAATTGCGCTGTGCCGATTATATGGGGACGGCGCGCGCTTTGCCTAGCGGTTGAGCCAGCGCCGGGCGAAGCCGAGGAGCCCTTGCGGCAGGAAAATCACGATGGCGATGAAGATGATCCCGACCGGGACGAGGTAGCTCATCCCGGCCAGCCCGCCGAGGCCGATCGGGTCCAGATATTTCAGGGTGAACAGACGGGAAAACCCCTCGCGCAGCAGCAGGAAAAATCCCGCGCCGGCAAGCGGCCCGACCAGCGTCCCGACGCCGCCGATCACGTTGTAGATGACGGTCTCACCCGACACGACAAAGAACACGAAACTGGGCGCGGCGAACTGGTTCTGCAGCGCATAGAGCACTCCGGCGAGGCCGGCGAACAGCCCCGACAGCATCACCGAGACGATCTTATAGCGCTCGACCGGATAGCCGACCGCCCGGGTGCGCCGCTCGTTCTCGCGGATCGATTGCAGCACCATGCCGAACGGCGATTGGGTGATCCGCCGCAGGATCAGATACGACAAGGTCACCGCGGCGAGCACGAACCAGTGCAAGGTCGTGGCCGTGAATTGCTGCGAAAACAACCCGGGGATTGCCAGAGCGGGCCGCTCAAAGGTCAGCCCATTCTCGCCGCCGGTCAGCGATGTCCAAGTGAAGATGATCACATAAAAGATCTGCGAGAAAATGAGAGTCGTGATCGCGAAATAGATGTCTCGCAGGCGGGTCGAGAAATACGCGACAAAGGCCGCCACCACGGCCGCGGCAATGAGGCCCGCGGCAAGCGCCAGCCACAGATTCGGCGGGTTCGAGTTCAACAATGCCGCGGCCGCGCCGTACATGCCGAGCCCGAAAAAGGCCGAATGGCCGAACGACACCATGCCGGTGTAGCCGATCAACAGATCGGACGACATCGCCAAGAGACCCCAGATCAGGATCTCGGTCAGCAGCCTGCGCCAGAACACCGGCAGGACAAGCGGCGCCACCGCAAGAAGCGCGACGATGACGACGAGCCCGACCCAAAAAACCACCGGCTGGCGCAATTTCATTTGGGGGTGGGGGCGAAAAGGCCGGTCGGTCGGAACAGCAATGTCAGGATCAAGACGACAAACGAGACGATGACCGACTGGGCCGGGCTGACCCACAAGGACGAATAGGCTTCGAGGAGGCTGATGAAGATCGCGGCGGCGATCGAGCCGCCGAGATTGCCCATGCCGCCGACAACGACGACGATGAACGCCCGGAGGATCCAGTCGACCCCCATCGCGTGATCGACGCCGACCAGCGGGGCGAACAACACCCCGCTCGCCGCCGCCATCGCCGAGCCGATCGCGAAGACCCCGGTCAGGACCCATGGCACCGGGATGCCCATCGCCTGGGCCATCACCCGGTCCTGGGTGGTGGCGCGGATCCAGATCCCGTAGGTGCCGAATTTGAGGAACAGCCAGAGCCCGCCGATGATCGCGCCTGCCAGCCCGGCGATGATCAGCCGGTACCAGGGGTAGTCGAGATAGAACAGGGTGAACTGGCCGGAGAACGGCTCCTGGATTCTGCGGGCCACCGGCCCGAACTGCCACAGCGCGTAATTCTGCAAGACCAGCGAGATGCCGAAGGTCGCCAGGATCGTCGTCAGCGGGTCGCGGCCGATGAGCGGGCGCAGCGTCGTCAGGTAGACCAGGGCTCCGAAGATTGCGATCGCGACCGCGGCGGCGATCAGCGCCAGCCAGAAATTGCCGGTCGCCGCCAGCGTGATGACGCCGACATAGGCGCCGAGCATGAGGAATTCGCCATGCGCGAAATTGACGACGTCCATGATGCCGAAAATCAACGTCAACCCCGAGGCGACAAGCGCCAGGGTCATGCCGCTGACGATGCCGTTCAGCGTCTGGATCACGAAATGCGCGAACGAAAGCCCCATGTCAGACGCCGAGATACTGGTGGATGACGGCGTCCCCGACGCGCAACTCCGCGGCCGGGGCGTGGTGGCGCACGACGCCCTTCTCGATGATGTAGATCCGCTCGCTGGCAAGCAGGGTCAGCGGCACATTCTGCTCGACCAGCAGCACCGCCACGGACTCGCGGTGCAGCACCTCGATGATCTCCCTGATCTGCGACACCATGCGCGGCATCAGCCCTTCGGTCGGCTCGTCGAGCAGCATGATCTTCGGTTCGAGCATCATCGCCCGGGCGATCGCCAGCATCTGCTGCTCGCCGCCCGACAACGTACCGCCGGGCTGGCGCCGCCGCTCGGCGAGCACCGGGAAATATTGATAGACCTTGTCGAGGAGCTCTGCCTTCCTGGCCTTGCCGACGCCATGGCGGTCGAGCCCGGTGCGCAGGTTTTCGGTCACCGTCAGCAGCGGGAAGATCCGCCGGTCCTCGGGAACATAACCGATCCCGAGCCGCGCCACCCGGTGGGCCGGCATCCCGGTGGTCGGCCGGCCATCGAACATGACGCGGCCGGCGCTCGGGTGGACGAGCCCGGCGATCGCCTTCAGGGTCGTGCTCTTGCCGACGCCGTTGCGGCCCAAGAGCCCCACCACCTCGCCGCGCCCGACCTCGAGCGAGATGCCGTGCAGGATGTGGCTCTTGCCGTAATAGCTGTGGATGTCTTCGACGGCGAGGAGGGGCGGCATCGACGACACTTGCGCGGCAGCCGTCATTGCGAGGAGCGGAGCGACGAAGCAATCTCGATCGGCCGAGTATCGCCGGCGCGAGATTGCTTCGCTTCGCTCGCAATGACGGAAGACAAAGTCATGTCTTGAGGTAGACCTCCAACACGCGGGGGTTTTGCTGGATCTCGGCCGGCGTCCCCTCGGCCAAGATCTCGCCATAATCGAGGACGGTAATCCGGTGGGCCAGCTCCATGACCACCTGCATGTCGTGCTCGACAATGAGGATGGTCAGGTTCTGGCCGACCCGGCGCACCAGTTCCATCGTCTCGTGGGTCTCGGCCGCGCTCATCCCGGCGGTCGGCTCGTCGAGGCAGAGCAGCTGGGGCTCGGTCGCCAGCGCGATACCGATCTCCAGATTGCGCTGCTCGCCATGCGACAGATTGGCCGCCAACTCGTCGGCCTTGTCGCCCAGGCCGACCTGCTGCAATGCCGCTTCGGCCTTGTCGATGATGTCGCGGTAGGCGCGGTGGTGGCTCAGCATGCTCCAGCTGTGGCGGCGCGACTGGGCGGCGATGCGGACGTTTTCGAGCACCGTCGCGTTGGGCAGGAT
>WNFD01001596.1_pt1 | contig 22967 bp, 19 predicted proteins | sample 5400491 | NCBI WGS metagenome assembly WNFD01 (sample SAMN13153343, study PRJNA577476) | soil metagenome | isolation source: 120 cm saprolite under Douglas fir tree site 2 hole 2 replicate 2 | place: USA:California | collected 2015-04-18
GCTGGCCGCCGGGGCGCGTGAGCTGGCCGCGGCCCGGCTGCCTGAGCATATGGTCCCGGCTGCGGTCGTGGTGCTGCCCGGCGGGCTCCCGCTGACCGCGAACGGGAAGCTGGACCGGGCGGCGCTGCCCGCACCCGGCGAAGGGACCTCCGCCGCGGAGCGCCACAGCCGTCACGGCTCCCTGTCGGCCCTTGAGCAAGTCCTTTGCGACACATTCGCCGAGGTTCTCGAGCTGGACTCGGTGGGCGTGGATGACAGCTTCTTCGAGCTCGGCGGGCATTCACTGCTGGCGATCAAGCTGGTGACCCGCTTGCAAGAGCACGGAGTATCGGTCTCCGTGCGTAGCGTGCTCATCGCCCCGACGGTCAGCGGGCTCATGACCCAGCTCAACCTGGCATCGGTACAGGACGCGTTCAGCGTCCTGCTGCCGATCCGGGCTCAGGGAAGCAAGCCACCATTCTTCTGCATACATCCTGGTGGCGGGCTGAGCTGGTGTTACATGCCGCTGGCTCGATATGTTCCCCAGGACATTCCCCTGTATGGGCTTCAGGCACCGGGTCTCGACGGCGCGAGCGGACCCGCTCGGTCCGTTCAGGAGATGGCAGCAATCTATATCAGGCAGATCCGCACTATACAGGCGGCGGGTCCTTACTACCTTCTCGGCTGGTCCTTCGGCGGAATCCCGGCGCACGAAATCGCGGTCCAGCTGAAAGCCGCCGGTGAAGAGCTCGCGGCGCTTGTCTTCATGGATGCCTATCCGGTGAGCCGCCGGCCTGGCGCTGTGCCTGGCCCGGACGGTGTGCCTGACTCCGCCGCTGAGGTGGCCCGGCTGGTGGACTGGATCCGCAGGGAAGCCGGCCAGGTTCTCGGGGCCATCTCAGACGACGAATACCTGCACCTCGCGCGAATTTACCAGCGAAATTCCGCAATCGGGCGCGCCCACGACCTTGCCCTCTTTGACGGGGACGCGCTGCTTCTCGTTGCTACGGAAGGCAAGTCCGAGACCCCGGCCGGCGCGGAGCGCTGGCGGCCATACATATCTGGGGAAATCACGGAAGCTTACCTGCCGTGCACCCATATCGACATGGCTCAGCCGGACATGCTAGCCGAGGCGTGGTCTGCGATTTCGGCCTGGCTGGAGCCGCGGTGCCGGTGAGGCGAGCCGCAGCTCGCTTAGCAGCCTGGATTCAGCGCCCAGAGTTCACTCAACGGACCTCACGACATGGCCACCAGGACGCGGCGATGTCCAGTAAACGGATGCCGGCCATGCCCGACCAGGACATTGTCGATCAGCAGCAGGTCGCCGTCGCGCCAGTCCACGTCGACCGCCGCGGCGAGTCCCCGATCGCGTACATGGACCGCGTACTCGCCCGGAATCGGCGTACCGTCAGCGAAAGCCACCGACTGCGGCAGATCCTCCTCGTTCATGATGCGGGCGAGGGCGGCCGCGGCGGCGTCACCGAGTCCCGCCGGATGCCACTGGTCGAACTGGCTGAACCATACTTCCTCACCCGTTACCGGGTGACGGGTCGTAGCGGGCCGGACCTGGCTGATCCGCAGGCCGTCGGCGCTCCAGTCCCATGTCGCGCCCGTGTCGGCGAGATATGCATCCACCGATGCCCGCTCGTCGGTCTCGAATGTCTCCTGCCAGCTCTTTCCCAGGCCCATTCCGTCATGCAAGTTCTGCGTGTAGCGGACTCCCTGGCCGAAGGCCTCGCGGACCTCTGGATCGAGTGACCGCAGCCACCTGGCGCCGTCCACAACCGGCGTGGCACCGCCAGACTGGGGAGCCTGCTGGCAGGAGAAAAGCAGCCGGGACGGCCATCTGGCGGCATAGGACAGCTCGTTATGCATGGAAATAGTGAGCTCGGGCGGGTACTCGGTCGAGGTATAGATTTTGTCGCCGACCTTGGACCGGGGTGAGTTTCCGTGCACATATGCCAGCCGTCTCGGCAGCAGCAGATCAATAACCGAGTCAAGTGTTTCTGTGGTTATATGAAAACCCCGGAAAACTAGCGCCTTCTCGCGAGTCAGCAGTTCACTCAGGCTGGGCAGGGTCATCAGGTACGCCAGCAGCCCTGCCGCGCTCGCGTCGGCTCCAGCGCTGGACGGCGTGATCTCAAGAGGCATCCAGCTTTCCTGATTATCCATGACGGTCCTCTCCGGCGAGTTCATCAGGCTGGATCGTGGCTAGTAGCGCGCGATTGCTTTTATTATTCCACACACTCATATTATCGTCAGTAGCCTCAGCCGGCAATCATCTATGGTACGCTATGCTTAGCCTTCGCTGGGTGTCTCTGCGGATGACGAGGGATGATCCCGATGTTGCCCGCGGTAGGCCGGCCCGCGCCGTTCAGCTGATTTCCGCCGCAGGTGAACATCCGGGCGGCGACCTGGACGCCCGCCTCCGGTGGCACGCGACGGCCGTTGCGAGCACCGGCGACCAAGCGGAATCCCAGATTGTTGATCAGGAAACCTACGCCATGTAAGAATGATGCCCGGGCGGTCATTGAGGGCGCGGCGCTGAATATGATTCACGCAGCCAGGTTACCGTCCGCACGCTCACTTACCTGGCTTAGAGGCAAGCAGGTCAATGGCGGATAACTTCCAGCAGTCGAAGGGGACAGAGAAGGGGACAGAAATGAACCAAGAACTGATGTTCCTCCGTCCAGACGTGATCATCGAGCCGCTGGTTGACAAGTTTTACGCATGGCTCCATACGCTGGCGCCGGTACAGTCGGCGATGAACCTGGCATTCCTGCAGGTGCCGCTCCTGGAGTCGTATGTTCAATCCCCACAGGTCCACATAAACGCCAGCCATAACCCCAAGATGCGAGGTGGGTTCTTCGTCAACATCGAGGCGGAGCGGAGCGGGGAGGTACGTGATCTGCTGGACTCGATCAAGTGCGACCGGGCCGAGCTGCTGGCCTTCGCTGCGGCGGTTGCCGAGGCTGACGAGATCATCCGGCAGGGCGCGACCGGATTTGACCTGACGCCGCTCTACCCACGGCTTCCTGCGGCGCTGTCAGGGCTAGTGGAGCTGGCTTACGACACGAATAACCAGCCGTCAATACGGTTCATCGAGCCGCTCGCCTATGAGAGCAGCATCTATGCCGAGGCACGGCAGTCGGTACAGCTGTCGTTGGAGACCGGCATGGAGCGGCCGTTCATGCTCAGCACCCCGCGCCTCGGGTCGCCGGAAATCCTGGCGCTGCCGATTCCGTTCCGGCACCAGGGCCTGGCTGAGCTGTTCAAGGCCAGGATACAGGGCAGAACGCTGGCCTCGCTCCGTGACGCACTTGAGCTCAGCGATGAGCAGACCGCTCAGCTCACGTCGCTGCTAGCGACCGAGCGGGACCTGGCTAAGGACCGGCACATCGACGCGGGGGGACGGATCCGCTACTTCGGACACGCGTGCCTAGTGCTGCAGACCCCGGAGGCGGCCATAATCACCGATCCATGGGTCAGTTCTGACGCTGCCGCAGCAGGCCGGTACACCTACCGCGACCTGCCGGACTACATCGACCTAGTGCTGATCACGCATGGCCACCAGGACCACATCGTGCTGGAGACGCTGATGCAGCTGCGCGGCAGGGTCGGCGCCGTCGTGGTGCCGCGCTCCTCGCGCGGTAGCCTGTGCGATCCGTCACTCGGGCAGTACCTTTCGCACGTCGGCTTTCCCGTGGTACAGACGGACGATTACACGGACGTGGCGTTCCCCGGCGGGAAGGTGACCGCGACGCCGTTCCTCGGCGAGCATGCCGACCTTGACATCCGTGCCAAGACTACGTACTGCCTGCAACTGGCCGGGCGGACGATATTCATCGGAGCGGACTCGTCCGGCATCGACCCCGGGCTGTACCGGTACATGCGCAGGCACGTCGGGGCGGTGGATATGGCCTTCCTCGGCATGGAATGCGCCGGGGCGCCGCTAACCTGGCTGTACCAGGCGCTGCTGACCCGCCCGGTAAGCAAGCGGATGAGCGACTCGCGGACGCTGTCGGGGTCGAACGCCGCGCAGGCCGGCGCGATCGTCACCGAATTGGGTGCGACGGAGGCATACGTATATGCGATGGGCGAGGAAAACTGGCTCGTGGGCCATGTCATGGCGACGAGCTACAACGAGGATTCCTATCAGCTGAAGCAGGTAGACGAGTTTATGACCTGGTGTGCCGATCATGGCGTCAAGGCTGACCATCTCTATGGGCAGCACGAATGGCGCTGGTAGGCGCGCATTCCCGGAAACGGGGCCGGTTCTGCCGTTTGCCGTGCGATCGTGAGATGTTCTGCGGTAAGCATTCACGCCGTGAGCGGTGAGTAATGGCGATCTTGGTCAATAGCGGGATCACGGTGGGGCCGGCACTGGGACTGGCGGGCGCCACGGGGCGCCGGTCATGGCGCCGCGCAGGACGGTCATGACGTCCTGGCGGTGCTTGCGGGCTGTGTCGATGTAGCCGCGGATGTCCAGCCGGTCCTGGGCGGAGGAGGGCGGTATCGAGGAGCTCCCGCTGTTACGGTCCAGGCGGCGCCTCAGATCCGCGACCTCGGCCCGCAGCTCCTCAATCGCCCGCCACTGCTCCGCGATCGCCTCATCCCGGGCAGCGCACGCCGCGCATCCCCCAGCAGGCGGCGGCAGGACGGTCACAGGACGCCAGGATCGGCCGACCGTAAGCAAGCCGACACGCTGGGCTGTCCTCGCAAAGATCACCCACGTGGCAATCAGTCACGCAACGTCACGAAACCCCGCACGGCAGGCACCCAGGTGAATGTTTACGTTCTGCGGCAGCCGTGCCGTACGCATGACACGGCTGCCGCATGGCCCGCGCCGGGCTGGCCGCTCAGCGCGCGCTGGGACGTTACTCAGCGGATGCCGTGGTCTTTTCCTCGAGCGCCAGGCGCCCGGTCCCTTCGAGGGTTGCCAGGTCGATGTCGGCGATACAGCGGACTGGGTCGTCGTTCAGGATCAGGCTGCCTTCGACGTGCACGGTCCCGGCACCCTTGTCGAAGTCCGCCCCACTGAGATCGGTGGAATCGCGATCCAGCGGGAAGCCAAGTTCAGTGCCGCCCTGTGTCTGGGTGAATGTTACCAGCACGTATCCCAGTTCCCCGGTCCGGTTACGGAGTTCTTCAACCGTGGGGTCTGCCCCGCCCATGATAATCGCCTGGCTGACGGTCAGGCGCTCGGTCAATTCATTCATGAGTAACCTCCTTGGAATGGCTATCGTCGCCGTGAGCGTGTCGTTACTGTCACATATTCGGCCAATTGATTGATAGCGTCAGGACATAATCTCAGCATATTTGACGTGGGGCAACGGGCGCGGCGGAACGCGCCCCTACGCCGTCGGGTGCGCGGCCTGACCCGGCCCGGTCGCGCCAGCGCGTCCGGGCGCGGGCAGCGCGCGCCGGTCCCGCTTGCCGTTGGCACTCAGCGGCAGGGCCGCAAGCACCTCCACCAGATCCGGCACCATGAAATCAGGAAGCTCCGCTGCCACGCCAGCGCGAACGGCGGCCGGGTCCAGCGTCACGCCCGCCGTCGCGCTCACATACCCGATCAGCCGGCTGACATCGCTCGCGGCGGGCCGGAGCGCGGCTGCCGCCTGGGCCACGCCCGGCTGGCGGGCCAGTGCCGCCTCAACCTCCGCGAGCTCCACCCGGAATCCGCGCACCTTCACCTGCTCATCGCTACGGCCCGCGAACTCCAGTGCGCCATCGAGGCGCAGGCGCACCAGATCGCCGGTGCGGTGCATCCGCTCGCCCGCCAGGCCGAACGGGCACGCGACGAATCGTTCCGCCGTCTGCCCAGGACTTCCCAGGTACCCGCGGCCCACGCCCAGGCCGGCCACGTAGAGCTCACCCACGCCGCCGAGAGGAACCGGGGCCAGCGCCGCGTCGACAACGTGCAGGCGGGTTCCGTGCACCGGAGCGCCCAGCGGCACGCGTTCGCCGGTCAGCTCGTCGATGCTGCTGATCCTAGCCAGCGTCACGTCGTCGGCGCATTCCGCCGGCCCGTAGGCGTTGACCAGCGGGATTCCGGGAAAGGCGGTCAACCAGCGTCGGCACACAGCCGTGCGCAGCTCCTCTCCGGTGACGATCAGCCAGCGCAGGTCACCGGCCAGCGCGGGTACCCGGTGCCGCGCTTCCCACAGGTCGAGGGACGCCGTCAGCAGCGTCGGTACCACCTGAAGGACCGAGACCCGGTCGGCGACCAGCTTGTCGCCTAGCGCTTCGGGGTCACGGACGGTCGCCTCATCGAAGACACACACCCGTGCACCCGCCAGCAGCGGTGTCAGCATCTGCCAGACCGAGATGTCGAACGTCAGCGGGGCGGTAAACGCGATCCGGTCATCGCCGCTCAGCTGGAGCTCATCGATCATCGCGGCGAGGTGGTTATGCAGCCCAGCCCATTCCACCATCGCACCCTTCGGGGTCCCGGTGGAACCCGAAGTGAAGATGACATACGCGATATCCCTGTCCTCGGGCGTCATCGGAACCGCGTTGGCGATCCGTTCCGCACCTCGGCTAAGCGGGACGGCATGCACCGGGACTTGCGCATGCTCGGTGAGCTGCGCGGCCATCCCGAGCAGATCTGGTTCCACCAGGATGTGCCGGATCCGGGCCCTTTCCAGCAGCGCACGGTTGCGGGCCGCCGGGGTACGGCAGTCCAGCGGGAGATACGTCGCCCCGGCCGCCAGAACCCCGAGGACTCCGCCGATCTGCGCCGCGCTCCGCTCCGCGAGGACCGCGATCACGTCACCGCGGTGCGTGCCGAGCTCGGTCAGGCGGGCGGCTGTCCTTCCGGCCATCGCGGCGAGCGCCGAATAACTCACGTCCCCCGCCCGGTCGGTGATGGCGACCCGGCCGGGCTCGGCGGCGGCCAGCTGCCAGACGCGAGAAGTGACATAGGGCATGACCGGTCCGGCCTGCGGTGAAGAGTCAGTCATATGTGCTCCAAGGAGGCTCCGCGAGGCAGCGTCGCATCACACCGCGGGAAAGCGCAAGGTCGCGCAGTCTAGCTGATCGAGGAAGTTCCTTATTTCGCGGATGTCGCGCCGATCCTGGCCGGCGGTCAGGTGACGCGCGGCCGCAGTTGAACATAGAGATTTATTCAGAACGGCTTCGCCGGTTACGGCCCTCCGGCCCGTGCCTGCGCCGATGCGACCGGCAGCGTTGGTTCTGAATAACGCTCATAGCGTCGCTGCCCGGAGGCGGCGATTCCCGGCAAGACGCCAGTGAACTCTTGCGCTGTCCAGTGAGTCTAGCTAAGTTAGGCTCATCCGATAAGGGGGTAAAATATGAATAGCGACATTTCTATCTTCGATAGCCACGAGTCGGAAGTGCGCATTTATTGCAGACAGTGGCCGACCATCTTTGCAACGGCGAGCGGCAGCAGGATCCGCGACGAGGACGGGACGGAATATATCGACTTCTTCGCAGGCGCTGGCTCGCTTAACTATGGACACAATAATCCGCAACTGAAACATGAGTTGCTTCGTTATTTGCAGGCGGATGGTATCACGCAGAGCCTGGATATGCATACGGCCGCGAAACGGGATTTCTTGCAGGCCTTCTGCCAGACGATACTAGCGCCGCGAGGCCTCGATATGCGGATCCAGTTCTCCGGGCCGTCCGGTACCACAGCCGTAGAGGCCGCGCTCAGGCTGGCCCGGAAATTTACCGGTCGGCCGAAGATCCTGAGCTTCGAGAATGCTTTCCACGGGATGTCTCTCGGCGCCCTGGCGCTGAGCCCTCATGAGTCAGTTGAGATGGCGCGGCTGTGTCCGCACACTCTTGTCGCCCCGTACGATGATGAGTTCGCCACCGTATCGCGCAGCCTTGCATCGGTAGAACGGCTCCTGTCCGAGCAGGACGGTGAGCTGCCTGCCGCCTGCATCCTTGAGACCGTCCAGGGCGAGGGCGGGCTGAACGCGGCGCGGCACGCCTGGGTAAAGGGTGTTGCCGACCTGTGCCAGAGTCGTGGCGTGCTCCTCATAGTCGATGACATCCAGATGGGCTGCGGACGCACCGGGAGCTTCTTTAGCTTCGAGCAGAGCGGCATCCTGCCCGACATCGTCTGCCTATCGAAATCGATCAGCGGCTACGGTCTTCCGCTGGCGCTCACCCTGCTGCGGCCGGAACTGGATGTCTGGAATCCGGGTGAGTACACCGGAACCTTCCGCGGTAGCAATCCCTCGTTCATCAGTGCCACCGCCGCCCTTAGCTTCTGGCGGGATACGGCCTTCCTCGAAGGTCTGGCTGCATCAGGAATCTCGCTAGAGCGGGAAAGCCGGCTGGTGGCCACCGAATACTCTCCCATCATCACCGGTGTCCGTGGCAGGGGCATGGTATGGGGACTGGTATGCCATACTGCGGACATCGCGCGCTCCATATGTGAGCGGGCTTTCGCGAACGGACTGCTGGTCGAGCGGTCCGGCCGCGACCGCAACGTCGTGAAGCTCATGCCGCCGCTCACCATCAGCGACGCCGACATGGCACGAGGCCTTGACGCGCTCCGTGACTCCGTCAAGGAAGTGGCGTCGGACAGCACCCAGCAACGTGGCGCCTCGTGAGATGGGCATGCCCGCGGGATGGGAACGCCTCAGCAACGGCAGCGGACAGGGGATCGTGCTCGCCGTCGACTTCGAGGCCGTCGGGCGCCCTGAGGCATGTTTTTCCGATCTCGTCACGATTCTGGATCCTCCGCGCGAGGTCTGGGCGGTCACGCAGCCGGCGGCCGGACAGGACATGCCGGCGTCCGCGGACGCATATCTGAGATACTGGTCAGGCGGCCTGCGCGAGGGCGGCTGGGAGATCTCCGCTGTACTGGGATACTGCGCGGGAGCGGTCTTCGCCGCCGCGCTGGCCGAGCAGATCGCCCAGTGGCAGGCAACACCGGTAGCGGTCCTGCTGGATCCAGAGCCGCCGACGGGAGCGACTCTCCGCAAGCAGTTCGGGCACGCGATGCGAGGCCTGGCAGCCAGCGGAGCCCAGCTCGGCTGGGTGCGGGAGTCCCTCGGCCGACTCGGCGATTCGCCCGATCTCTCCTGGCTGGCTGCCGAGCTGAGCTCGCTGTATAAGCAGGCTAGCGAGCCGGTGTTCTTCCGTATCGGGCTCGGACCCGAAATGCAGGCTGACCTGCTGGCGTCATTCCGGTCGCTCATGTCCTATCTAGTGGCGGCGGCCAGCGCCGGCGCGGGCGAACGATGGGCATCGGCGACCGCGATCGTGTCCGCGGTGCCGATCTGCGAGCCGGACGGCGTCGTATGTCAGATCCGTACCGGGGTAGATCACGCCGATCTTCTGCGCAGTCCGGTCGTGGCCGGGCTGGTCTCGAAGCTGCTGGAGGCTTGATGATGGCGTTTACCCAGCTCGTCGCGAAGGTGCTCGGGGTGCCCGACTCGGATGTCACGGACGACCTAGGCCCGGCGACCCATTCCAGCTGGACCAGCATCAAGCATCTCGAGCTCATTGTGGCCATCGAGGAGAACTACAATCTGTCGTTCAGCCGGCCGGAAATCCGCTCGGTCCGCAGCGTAGGCACCCTTAAGAAGAGCATCCTGAACAGGGGGCTCACACCGTGAGCCGGGCCTGCATGGCGGATCTTGCTGCCGCGAGGCGGCCCGCCCTCCGCGGACCTGTCTCCGATGAGGATCTCGACCTGCTGCTGCTGATCAGGAACTTCGAGCAGGGCCTCCTCGACCTCTTCGCTCAGGGCAAGGTAAGCGGCACAACCCACTCCTGCCTCGGCCAGGAATACATTCCGGTGGCGATGCGCACGCTGCTTCGCTTCGACGACCGTGTCTTCAGCAACCACCGTGGCCACGGGCATTACCTCGCCCGGTTCGGCGATCCGGCCGGCTTGCTGGCCGAGATCATGGGGCGGGACGGGGCGGTGTGCAACGGCGTCGGCGGCAGCCAGCACATATACCGTGACGGCTATGTGTCGACCGGCGTCCAGGGAGAGAGCATGCCGGTGGCGGCCGGTGTCGCGCTTCATCTCAAGCGGGCCATGCGCCGCTCGCTCGCCGCCGCCTTCATCGGGGACGGGACCTTCGGTGAGGGCGCCGTGTACGAAGCCCTGAACATCGCGCAGCTCTGGCAGCTTCCCTTGCTGGTAATAGTGGAGAACAATCACATTGCCCAGTCCACCCCCAGCGCGCTGAGCACGGCGGGGACCATAGCGGGCCGGGCCGCGGCGTTCGGCATGGCATACCAGAATGTCACCTCCACGGATATCAATGAGATCCGCGCTCAGCTCGGGACGCTCGTCTCCTCGGTGCGAGAGCGGCCAATGCCGGCGGTCGTCGAGTTCGACACCGTTCGCGTCGGACCGCATAGCAAGGGTGATGACACCCGGGACGACGAGACTCTCCATGATGTCCGCGCCCGGGACTGGTGCCGACTGTACGCGGCGACTCTAGGGGAGCGGTTTGAACGTGCCGACGCCAGGCAACGGGCGCTCGTGGCCCGCATAATTCATGACATCCAGGCGCGACCCCTCGCGTACCCGGAGGCATGAGCTACATGCGGGAACGGGTGGCGGCCAACCTCAATCGCGCATTGCTCGCGCTGCTCGAGAAGGACGAGCGGGTGTACCTGCTCGGCGAGGACATCGTCGACCCTTACGGCGGGGCGTTCAAGGTAACCCGCGGGCTGTCCGCGAGGTTCCCTGACCGCGTGCAGTCGACCCCGATCAGCGAGGGTGCGATCGCAGGCGTAGCCGGCGGACTCGCCCTGTGCGGCGATCGGCCGATCGCGGAGGTGATGTTCGGCGATTTCATCGGACTGTGCTTTGACCAGATCTGCAACTTTGCGTCCAAGTCAGTGTCCATGTACGGTCGCCGCCTGCCGATGCACATGATCTTCCGGTGCCCGGTCGGCGGCAATCGCGGATATGGCCCGACCCACAGCCAGAGCCTGCAGAAGCATTTCATCGGCATTCCCAACCTGACGCTCTGGGAACTATCGCCGCTGCACGAAAGCGAGTTGGTGCTCGACTGCATACTTGAGCGCGGTGAACCCGGCATCCTCTTCGAGGACAAGACGCTCTACACAAGGCGGATGTACCTGGAAGGTAGCGTTCCGGATATGTTCAGCTGGGATTTCCTCGATGACGCTGTCGGCCATGCGCGGATCTTCGTCGGCAGCCCGGATGACTTCGACTGCGTGGTGATCGCGCCCGGCGGTCTTGCCGAGCGAGCCTCGCATGCGGCGGCAGGACTCCTTGTCGAGGAAGAGATCAACTGCCAGATCATCGTCCCTTCCCGCCTATACCCCTTTGACCTGGATCCGCTGTTGCCGACACTGCGTGCGGCGCGCCTCATCTGCGTGGCCGAGGAGGGCGTGGCGGGCGGCACATGGGGCACACAGGTCGCGGCTCAGATCTACGAGCGGCTGTGGGGGGAGCTGCGCGGGCCTGTCCTGCTCATCAGCTCCGCCGCGGCCGTGATCCCGGCGGCGCCGCATCTGGAGCGCGGCGTCCTGGTGCGGGCCGAGACCATCTACCACGCGGTTTGCGGGGCATTCAATGCGTGAGATCTCGCTTCCCAGGCTCAACAGCAATGACGAGTCCTACGTGCTCGTGGAATGGCTCGCCTGCGAGGGGGACGTGGTGGCGCCGGACTCGCCCGTCGCCGTGGTTGAGACGTCCAAGACCGCCGAGGAACTGGTCGTGGACGAGGGGGGCGTCCTACAGCAGGCGGTGGGAGTGAACACCGAGTGCGCGATCGGCATGGTCATCGGCCGTCTCTTCGCCACCGAGGAGGCTCGCCTGGTGTACCTCGCGGCCGGGCCAGGCGGGGCGAGCAAGGCAGACGGGGAGGCGGCGGGCGCGGCCTGCCGAGATGCGCCGACCGTGGACGTCGTCATTACCAGGTCAGCACGGGAGGCCGCCGGTGAGCTCGGCATCGAGCTGGCTAGCCTGCATACCCTCGGAAAACAGGTCGTCAGGCGCCGCGACGTCGAGCAGCTCGCGGCAGGCAGGCAGGCCGCCATGATCACCGAGACGGAGCCGGCCGGCCCGGATCGTGTCGTGCTCTCACCGGCACAGCAGGCCGTCGGGCAGGTGGTCAGCCGGTCTCATCAGGACATCCCGGCCGCGTTCCTTGCGGTTAAGGTGCCCGTGGACGCCGCGCTCCGGCTGCAGGCCCGGATCGTGGCGCGATCGGGCGTGCTGCTGGGGCTTCCGGAACTGCTGATCAAAGCGGTCGCCGGGCTGCGAGGGCGTTTCCCGCTGTTCTTCGGGAGCTACCAGCCATCCGGGGCCGTGTCACTGGCGCGAGGTGCGCACATCGGGGTAACCCTCGACCTAGGAAGCGGCCTGTACATCCCGGTCATCGAGCACGCCGACAGGATGTCGCTAACCGAGATCGCGGATATCACCGCGGACTTCCGGATCAGCGCGTTGCGGGGTTCGTTCCGCGGAGGCGAGCTGGCCGGCGGGAACATCACGATCTCACTGAGCAACGACGAGGATATCGTGCTGGCCAGGCCGATCGTCTTTCCCGGCCAGACGTGCATGCTGTGCCTGTGCGCGATGCAGGAAGAACTCTGCCGCGACGGCCAGGGTGAGATCTATACCAGCCGGTACGTCAACCTCGGGATCACCTATGATCACCGGGTTGTCAACGGGCGCGACGCGGCCCTCTTCGTGCGGGAAATCAAGCACGTCCTCGCCGATCCGGACCGGCTATCCGGAACCTGACGTGGCCGTACTGGGCCGGCGCCGTGACGCCTAACGCGTCGTCGGCGATCTGCCGCTGGTCGCTGCCTACTCGGTCGCCGGGCGCGTTTCCGCGCACGGTCAGGTACGCACACCCGGCCATGTACCCGAGGAATGCGAGCCCGGCGATCGTGAAACAGTTGGCGAGGAGAGTGCCCAGCCAGTGGAACCCGTATTCGCGGGGTCCGCCGGAATGCGGCGTGAACCACATCGGCGCGACGACGAACAGCGCATAGCCGCAGGCGGCGGCGACCCGTTCTCGTCTGCCGCCGCGGACTAGCAGCACGATCAGGGCCGGCATGATCCAGACCCAGTGGTGCGTCCACGAGATCGGCGAGATCTCCAGGCCGGCGACCCCGGTCACTGCGGCACCGGCAAGCCAGTCACCGTTCCTGGCCAGGATCGCCGCGGTCGCCAGGCCGACGATGGCGATCACGACCGGGATGACTACGTACCAACCCCCGACTTGTGCCGCGCCGCCAGCGATCCGGATAGACGTGGCATAGGGCGACTGGTTGCTGATGTAGGGCGCGCCTACGCGGCTGGTGTCGTAGAACAGGTGCTGCCAGTACATCCGGGAGGCAGCCGGGGCAACAAGATATGCGATCAGCCCGCAGACGGCGAACGTCGCGAGTGCGGTCAGCGCCGCGGCCGTTCGCCTGGTCACCAGGAAGAAGACCGCGAAGATGGCGGGGGTGAGCTTGATCGCGGCCGCGATGCCGACGCCGATCCCGGCGGCGCGGCCGCGGGAGGCCCGCCAGCAGTCGGCGAGGATCAGCGCGAGCAGGATGAGGTTGACCTGACCGAGGAAAAGCGTATGGTATACCGGTTCTAGCAGCATGCCGGCGGCTACTACGCCGACGATCGTCGGCCGTGGCATCCGGCGGTCGGCAAGGTCGAGCGTGATCACGCAAGAAATAGCGAAGGCCCCGACCGAAGCCAGATCCCACAAAACTCGCGCCAGCACGAGAGGAAGCCGGGCAAAAGGAGCGAACGAAACGGCAGCGAACGGCGGATAAGTGAACCAGTGGCCGTACGCCTGGGCCAAGTACAACCGTGCGTCGTGGAAGACAGCCTGCCCGCCCCAAGCATATATCTTGAAGTCGAGCGCGTTGTAGGTCGCCGCGAAGACCACGACCAGCACGAGCTCGGCAATCAATGCGCCGTAGATAGCGCGAATGCTCCATTGATTCACGATAGGCAGAATCTAGCATGTTCGTACCGTGGCGGTGGCAACTATTGCTCGCTCGGGCTGGATGCTGAGCCCCGCTAGCCTGATCCTTCATCCGGGTGGGTGGCTGCCGCCGGAAGGCGCGCGGGTGGCCTTCTGGACCCGGATCTTCGACCCGGGCGTGGACCCTGTGGGCCGCATCAATGTAATCCGTCTGCCCGGGCCAGCCCCTGGTGCCGGCGGCCCGGCTGGTTCCCCGCAGGCTGTACCGCCAGCCGTCCCCGGCCCCGGACAGCGTGAGCCGCGCGCCGGGGTGCGGCCGCTCGCGGCGCGCGAAGACCCGCATCGCGGCGGGCCAGGCCCTGAGCTGGCCTCCGCGCAGCAGCCCGGGTCAGCCCGGTGACGTGCGCTTCCTCGATCCAGCACTCCTGGTGGACGCACGATGTGCTCGCGCAGGCACCGTCGGCGCGGCGTTCGCGGATCTCCGGCGGGCTGTTCGTCTGCGGGTGGCGGCCTGAATTCTACGCGTCTGCGCGGCGAGGTCCGCCTAGGCCTTCTGGAAGCGCCGCGGCCTTGTTAAGCGCGTCGATGCGGGACACCGCGCCGAGCTTAACGAACACATTCCGGATGTGCCGCTTGACCGTTGCCTCGGTAAGCACCAAGCGGGCCGCGATCTGCCGGTTACTAAGCCCCTCTGCCATGAGCGCGAGCACCTCGCGCTCGCGTGCCGACAGTGCCGAGACGCCCGGTTCCTGCTGGGGAAGGCGCAGGCTATCCCGGGACACATCGAGGACGACCCGGTCAGAGTCGGCGGCTACGCTCCTGATCGCGACCACTAGCTCCTCCCAGCCTGTGGTCTTCAGGAGGTAGCCGCGGACGCCCGCGGCGACCATGGCCTGGACCAGCTGAGGACTCTCGTGCATGCTTAGTACGATGATGCTCGACTGAGGGGAGCAGCTGAGGATCTGCCGCACCGTAGCGGCCGCCTCGCCGCCCGGAATCGCGATGTCAAGCAATACCACATCTGGCTGTTCCGCGGCGGCGTGAGCCACTGCTGTAGGGCTGTCGCCGGCTTGCCCCACGACACGCAGGTCGGGCTGGCTTTCGAGGATACCGCGTACTCCGTCGCGGACTAGCGAGTGGTCGTCGACGAGCAACACAGTCGTGGGATGATCGGTCTTGATCATCCCACGACCCCCGGCAGACGAACGTCAAGATCCACCCGAGTCCCTTGGCCAGGCGCACTAGAGACATTCAGCATCCCCTCGATGAGGAATGCCCGTTCCTGCATCGACGCTAGGCCGGCGCTGCCGCTGGAGACCCTGGCGGGCAGGAAGCCGCAGCCGTCGTCGACGACGTGCGCGTGCAGCTGACTGGAATCGATGCGGATCTCTATCCGAATCTGACGCGCCGCGGCGTGGGTGAACGCGTTGCGGATCGCCTCCCTAATAATGAGGAACGCTTCGTCGATGACAGCGGGCGATAGCCATTTCTCGTCGCCGATGAACTGGAACCGGACGTCGATATCGGTAGCTAGGCGAGCCAGGTAATTGGTGACAGCCCCTTCCAGGTTCATCAGCGGATCATGCCTGAGATCTCTCGTCAGCCAACGCACCTCATCCATGGCGTCTACCACCGCATCTCTGGCAAAGGTCGCTGCCGGGGGCGACGCGCTGGCGATGCGGGCAGCGTGGATCTGATCAAGTTCGAGGTGTCGCAATGCGGCGCTTAGCGCGGCACCGAGCCGGTCGTGCAGTTCGCGCGCGATACGGCGCCGCTCATCGAGCTGCGCCCGGTAGGTGCGAGTAAGCAGCTGGCGGATACGGGCCGCCGCGGCCTCACTCCGCTTACGCTGCAGAACCTTGTTGATAGCAAGAATAGCTATTACGAAGCATGGCAGCATCTCAGGGTCGTCGGATACGTGCTTAGCGAGTTCAGAAACTGCGATGTCAAAGAAGATTTCCGCCACCTGCAGCGATACGCAGTCAAGTACCTCCACCAAAGCGTCGGCAACCCGCTGGTAATAGATAATGGAATCTTCATCCCGCTGTGACGGAATGGCGTTGCGGTCGCCACCGCCATCCTTGGACGGCACGCTACGCACCAGCTCCGTGATGAGCTGCGGCACCTTAGCGATGATCGGGTCGCAAACCGTACTCTTACCAGAAGCTAAAATTTCAAATGCGCCACTGTGCTGCAGGTAAGATGTTCTGATAAAAGTCTCTGCATCAATAAATGCGGCACTTCGTTCATCGAATTGACGTGTCTTGCCTGGCCAGGACCCAGCGTCCTCAACGTCGTCGGTGGTCACAGCTCTCCCGTCCAACGGAATCCAATTTTCCCCGCATCTCCCAGTGTGCACTGAGAGATCAACCGAACTCCCGCTCCTGGACATCCGCCTGCTGGTCCACGCCTAAGCGCGGCCGCATGCGCAACCTCCTGTTAGTCCACCACCTGCGTGGGCTAAGCTCCTAGCTGTGCGTTCAACGTCCGCGGCCCGGTGTCCGCGGAACCGCCAAGTAGCGCCAAAAGTCCCTGTAGTGCTGTCGATACGCCCCGTGTTCATCTGGTATCCTCTTAGCACCTGCGACTGGCTTTGGTTTCGCTACATTCTTACTGCTGAGTGCATGGGGCGTCAATAGAGATTCGGTCGATACCGCCACAGTTGCATGGGGTTATCGCAGGTCAACGACATGATATCTGCATTGGCGCTCACTTTGAGCTATCCCCGTTCACGATACGCGCACCAGCCGGGCCGATGTCGGCTGCTCTGCGCACCAGACCGGGCGGGGGAGGGTGCTACCGTGCGTCCTGCTGGTGGACTCGTCCGCTAGCCTGATCTTTCATCCGGGTGGGTGGCTGCCGCCGGAAGGCGCGCGGGTGGCCTTCTGGACCCGGATTTTAGCGTGGGGGTATGACAACGGCCCGGCTGGCGGGCCGGGCGGCCGGGGTTCCACGGACCCCCGGGTTCTCTTTCTTGGCCGCAGAGACTGTTTGAGCTGGTCATGGGGCTTGCGGGAGTGCGTCTATCCGCTGCCACGCGATGGTGATCGCCTCGGCCCACGGCCAGGTCGCCTGGATTTTCAGGTAGCGGCGCCGGCCGCCGCGCACCTGCCGGTGCGGATGACGTCTTCGACCCGGGCGTGGACCCTGTGGGCCGCATCGATGTAAGCCGTCTGCCCGGGCCAGCCCCTGGTGCCGGCGGCCCTGCTGGTTCCCCGCAGGCTGTACCGCCAGCCGTCCCCGGCCCCGGACAGCGTGAGCCGCGCGCCGGGGTGCGGCCGCTCGCGGCGCGCGAAGACCCGCATCGCGGCGGGCCAGGCGGCCTGCCAGGCCTGCTCTGGCACCAGCCGCAGTGCAGTCTTCTCCCGCTCGCCCGGTGCCCACCCGACGGAGTAGGACAGCGCATAGCCGCAGCGGCCAGCCAGCTTGTCCAGGTGCCTGATCAGGTCGTGGCTGGCCCCGGCCCCGTCGGCCGTGATCATCAGCCTGCGCCACCCCCCGGCCCCCGGCAGTGACTTCCAGGCCCCTGGACCCCGGTAACCTGCATGCAGAAAGTGCTCCTCGAACTCGGGCCAGCAAGAACATCGAACACCCTTATTGTCCCAGTTCAGGAGCACTATTTACGTAAGATGCGCCGCGTTATACGGGTGATGTTTGTCAAGGGGCCTGCGTAAAGCCCCGTTAACGGGGCAGCGCGACGACGCGCTTAACGAGGTCGGCGTCCTGCGGCCCGCCGCACTGGTCGAACGGTCGGTGGGTGAACACCACGATGTCGCCCTCATGCACGTCGTGCCAGTTGAAGAGGGCCTTCTGCGCGAGGATCCGGTCGTCGGCGTCCAGCGTCGGCACCATCGACGAGCTGGGGATGTAGAAGGCCTGGAAGACGAAGGAGCGCAGGACTCGCGAGCCTGCCCACAGATTCCCCACAAGTCCGCCGTCCTGGCGGCGTCCCCGCAGGAACCCACGGACGTAACGGCACTCCGCGGCACACCCCGGCACGGCTGCCCGGGGGGCCGACGCTTCTCGCCCCCCGGACCCCCGGGGGCGAGAACGAGCACAGCGGGCTGCCGGGGATCCGTCGTGCCGTCAGGCGGCCAGGTTGGCTGGGGTCGAACCTCGCTATGTTACGTTTTTGTTACGCACGTTACCCATTTGTTACGCTTGATCGTTGACGCCTCTGTGCCTTAACGCTAACGTTACCCAAACATAACAGGGTCGTGCGGAGTGTCCGCAGCTCAACGTTGGTCTGGTGGTCTGGTCTTGCCTGGGTCTGCTGGTGTAGAGACGATGATCCAGGTCTCCAGAGACTTAAAGTTAAAGTCTCAAAACTGGACTAAAGCGAACCGGATCACACGAGCGCAGGGCGGCAGGCTGCGTGACCATCTCGAACGTCGCAGAGGAGACCGGGTCTAAACGGCCATTCACTCAAGAAAGGTGACGATGTTGTCTACCTGGCGAAACCGAATATCCGCCGCGGCGGCAGCCGCCTGTTCCCTGGTGGGGCTGAGCCTGCTGCCCCTGCTGGCCACTCCCGCGCAGGCCGCCTGCACGACGTACTACGTCTCCGTAAGCGGCAGCGACAGCAACAGCGGGTGCACCACCAGCGCACCATGGAAGACGATCGCGAAGGTCAACGCCACGACGTTCGCGGCGGGCAACCAGATCCTGTTCCAGGACGGCGGGGGATGGACCGGCGAACTGCACCCGCTGGGCTCAGGCAGCAGCAGCGGCCAGATCGTCATCTCCAGCTACGGCTCGGGCGCCGCGCCGGTCATCGCGGGCGGCGGGGCCGCGGCGGCGATCTACCTGGTCAACCAGCAGTACTGGACGATCGAGAACCTGGAGATCACCAACACCACGACCTCGGCCGCGGTGCGCAGCGGGATCCAGCTGCAGAACAACACCAGCGGGATCCTGCACGGCATCAGCATCATCCACAACAACATCAACCACGTGCTCGGGTTCTGGACAAGCACCGCCAACGACCAGCCGTCGACGTCCTCGGGCATCGCTTTCAACCTGAGCGACTCGTTCGTCACCAACGGCTGGGACGGCGTCCTGATCGACCGCAACAGCATGTCCAATGACGACGCCGGCGGGATCTACCTGGGCTCGCTGTCCGGCAACGGCCACGACCAGAACACCACCAACGTGGTGATCGAGAACAACACCCTGACCAACATGGGCGGCAATGACGTGGTGTGCATCTACTGCACAGGCGCCGTGGTCCAGAGCAACATCGCCTCCGCCAGCGGCTCGCGCTACTCCGGGGCGGGCTTCTGGACCGCGATCTCCACCGGCGGGTCCTGGCAGTACAACGAGGTCACCGGGCAGCAGCGGCACGGCTCCGACGGCCAGGCATTTGACCTGGACCACGCCACGACCGGCATCACCGTCCAGTACAACTACTCGCACAGCGACCCGTGGGGCTTCTTCGAGTTCTGCTGTACCGGGAGCAACGGGTCGGTCAACCCCGTGGTGCGCTACAACATCAGCCAGAACGACGGCGCGAGCTTCGCCGTGCTGCGCCTGTTCGGGGTGAACACCTCCGGCACGGCGCGGTTCTACAACAACACGATCTACGTCAGCAGTTCGACCAACTCGGCGATCACCACCAACCTTCCCGCGACCAGGAACCTGGACCTGACCAACAACATCATCTACAACGCGGGCAGCGGAGGGTACGCAAGCTCGAGTACCGAGGTCTGGAACTACAACACCTTCTACGGCAACCATCCGTCCAGCGAGCCCGCGGACGCCCACAAGCTGACCTCGAATCCAGCTTTCGTCAATGCTGGCGGAGCGGGGTCGGGCCGCGGCAGCGCGTCGGTGTATGAACTGCACGCCGGTTCTCCGGACATCGGCAGCGGCGTGCTGATCGCGGGCAACGGCGGGAAGGACTACTTCGGCAACACGGTCTCCTCGTCCGCGGCGCCCGACCGCGGCGCCTACGGCGGCGCGGGCGTCTAGGCCCTGACTTGATGAGGTGGATCTGGCTTGGCGCGGCGGCCGCCCTTGGCGCGGCCGCCGCGACCCTGGCCCTCACCGTCGGCGGGCAGCCGCGGGCCGCGGCACCGGTGTCGCCGCGGTCCATGGCCGTGGTCGCGACGGTCAACGGCCAGGGCGTGCCGGTCAGGGAGCTCGAGCTGTTCCTCGCCCAGGAGCGGGCGCCCACGTTCGCGTACTTCCAGCAGCACTTCGGAGCCGGGGACTCCGCAGGCTTCTGGACCACGTCCCACGGCGGCCAGACACCGCGGGACTACCTCGAGAAGCTTGCCCTGGCCGACGTGACCCGGGCCACCGTGCAGCAAGACCTGGAGCTCACCTACGGCCTGCTTGCCGACCCCGGCTACGCGTCGTTCCTCCGGGCGTGGCAGGCGGAGAACGCGCGCCGGGCACTCGCCATCAGCCGGCACCAGGTGGTTTACGGCCCCGTCCAGTACACCGAGGCGGACTACTTCAGCTACGTCTCCGGCCAGCTGGCCGACAGTCTCCAGACGAAACTGGTCCAGAAAGGGGTCATCACGGTGGCCACCCCGGCTCTCCGGCGGTACTACCTCGCGCATGCGGCCGAGTATCGGCAATCCGCGAATGGCAATGGGCAGGACACTACCGTGATCGGACCTGTGGCGCCGCCCGCCGCGGCGCCGTTCGGCAAGGTCAGGGCCCAGGTTCAGCAAGACTATGTGCAAGAGCGCTACAACGCCCTGGTCACCCGGCTCGCCGGCGCCGCCTCCGTACACGTGAACCCGTCGATCCTGTCGGCCGTCCAGGTGAGCTTATGACGAGCAGTTTGCCGATAATGCTGAAGCTTATTGAAAGGCGGGAGACAGGGTGACAGGCCGCGTGACCATCTCTCAGGTGGCCGAGGAGGTCGGAGTCTCGGCGATGACGGTGTCGAACGTCCTGAACGGTAAGCCGGGCGCTTCGGAGGAAACCCGGCGCCGGGTGCTTGAGGCGGCGGAGCGGCTTGGTTATCAGCCGAATATATCGGCGCGCAACCTGAAAGGTGGCCGTAGTGGCCTGATTGGCGTGATGACGCTGGACCTGACCACTCAGTACGGTCTGGAGATTGTCCGGGGTATCGCGGATGAGCTGGCGGAGGCTGAGCGTGAGCTCTTGATTAACGCGACGTATCAGGATGCGGTGCGAGAGGGGGAGCGCGTGGAGTTCCTGGCACGTGGCCTGGTGGACGGGGTGCTGATGGTGGCTCCTGTACTTGAGGAGCCGACCGTTGAGCTGGTGAGGCGGAAGGGCCTGCCGTGTGTGGTGATCGACCCTCGGCGGCTCGAGGTCGGATTGCCGCGGGTGACGGTTGACAATTATCAGGGGATGCGCCGGGGGACGCAGCATCTGCTTGATCTGGGTCATACACGGATTGCATATATCCGGGGAGAGGCGGATCTGCAGAGTTCGTCGATCCGTTATCAGGGATATTGTGACGCACTGCGCCTGGCGGGGGCTGAGGTAGATGACAGGCTGGTGGCGTCGTGTGACTTCTCGTATGAGTGCGGGTTCCGGACCGCGGCGCGCCTGATCAGTGATCATTCTCCGACGGCTCTGGTGGCCGGCGCGGATCTGATGGCGCTTGGCGCGGTGGATGCGGCGCGGGCACATGGTCTCGACGTGCCGTCGGAGTTCTCGGTTGTGGGGTTTGACGATCTTCCGCAGGCTGCGCAGTGCTTTCCTGGCCTGACGACGGTGCGCCAGCCATTGCATGACATGGGGCAGATGGCGGCGCGCGCATTGTTGTCCCTCATAGACGGGCAGGCGCTCCTGATGGATCACATGCAGTTGCCGACGAATCTGGTCGTCCGGAATTCGACCGCCGCCCCAAGCGCGGGTGTAAGCGCGCAGCAGGGCGGCCCCGCTGCCGCGCGGCACCCGCGTTCCGATGGCGAGGGTGCGGAGTGATACACGTGATGTCGTACTTCACGGACGAAGACGAGGCACTGCATCTGGCGCTCAGCCGCGATGGCAGGCGTTTCATAGCGATCAACGACGGTCGGCCGGTGCTGCGCGGGACCGTCGGCACGGGCAGGCTCAGGGACCCGTTCATAGGTGTCGGGCCGGGCGGCGTCTTCCACCTGCTGGCGACCGACGGCTGGACGAGTCCGTGCATCGTCCACGCCACTTCCGCTGACCTGCGGACGTGGTCGCGGCAGACGCTCGTCCCTGTGATGGCGGACGTCCCGGGAGCGCACAATGCGTGGGCGCCGGAGTTCTTCTTCGACCCGGTGGGCGGGCAGTACCACCTGATCTGGTCCTCTGTCGTCGACCCGGAGATTTCCGTCGAGGGCAGGGACTGGCAGAACGTCGGCCAGGATCACCGCATCTGGCACCGCACCACCAGGGACTTCGTCGGCTACTCGCGGGCCGCGATCTTCTTCGACCCCGGCTACTCGGTGATCGACGCGACCGTGACGCATGGCGACGGCCACTTCATGATGGCGTTCAAGGACGAGCGGGGAATCAACGATCCAAGCACGAGCCACAAGCACATCCTCGTCACCACGTTCGCGCGGCCGGGCGCGGCCTTCGGCGAGCTCACCGGGCCAGTCAGCCCCGCGGCGGTGGAAGGGCCCACCTTCTTCCGCCGGGGCGGGGAGTGGATCCTGCTGTTCGATCACTACCTCGAGGGCCGGTACGGGGCCGCGTCAAGCACGGACGGGATCGAGTGGAGGTCGGCCGAGGTCTCGCTGCCGACCGGGATGCGTCACGCGTCCGTCCTGACCGTGTCTGAGGAGATGCTCCCGCGCGAGTTCGTGCCACTGCTCGACGGAGCGGATCTATGAGCGTTATTCAACTCTGAGCACCCGGATTCTGGATGCCAGTTCATATCAGGGCCAGTTCACATCAAGGGAGTCAGGCACTATGTCCTCATCGGCTTTCACCAGACGATCCCTGCTCAAGGGCGCCGGCGCGCTGGCCGGGGCGGCCGTGCTCGGCGGATGCTCGACCGGCGGCGGCACCAATGCCTCGTCCAAGGTCCAGGCGATCAAGCCCGGCAAGCTGACCATCATGTCCATCGCCGGCGAGATCACCGCCGCCTCCGTCGCGGCCTTCCAGAAGGCC
>WNFD01002755.1_pt1 | contig 22940 bp, 12 predicted proteins | sample 5400491 | NCBI WGS metagenome assembly WNFD01 (sample SAMN13153343, study PRJNA577476) | soil metagenome | isolation source: 120 cm saprolite under Douglas fir tree site 2 hole 2 replicate 2 | place: USA:California | collected 2015-04-18
CAGCGTCACGCTCGGCGATGTGGCGGACGTCATCGAAGCGCCGGAGCCCGCCGTCGGCGGCGCGGCCATCATGGGGCAGCCCGGGGTGGTCATGAACATCGACGAGCAATACGGCGCCAACACGCTGGATGTGACGGCCGGGATCGAAGCGGCTCTCGCCGACCTCCGCCCGGTGTTGCAGCAGGAGGGGGTGATTCTGCACGCCCGGCTGTTTCGTCCCGCCAACTTTGTCATCGCGGCAACCGACAATCTGCGCGCCTCGCTGATCATCGGCGCGGTGCTGGTGGTCGTCGTGTTGTTTCTTTTCCTGTTCGAGCTGCGCACCGCCGCGATCTGCTGCACGGCAATCCCGATTTCGCTGCTGGCGGCGGTGGTGGTGGTGCAGCATTTTGGCGTCACGCTGAACACGATGACGCTGGGCGGCCTGGCGATCGCGCTCGGCGAGGTCGTCGACGACGCGGTTATCGGCGTCGAGAACATCACCCGGCGTCTGGGCGAGAACAAGCGCCGCCCGGACCCGCGACCCGCCGCAATTGTCGTCCTCGAAGCCACCTTCGAAGTCCGCAGCGCGGTCGTCTATGCGACCTTCGCGGTGATCCTGGTATTCCTGCCGGTCGTTACGTTGTCGGGAGTGGCCGGGCGCCTCTTCGCGCCGCTCGGGATCACCTACATCCTCGCGGTGCTGGCTTCGCTCGTCGTCGCGCTGACGGTGACGCCGGCGCTGTCGCTGATCTTCCTGCCGCAGCGGACAAGAGAGCGCGAGCCGCCGGTGTTGCATTGGACGCGGCGGCATTACGAGGCGCTGCTACACCGGGTGGTTGCGGCGCCGCGCCTGGCAATTCTGGGCGCGGGCGTCTTGACCGCCGCCGGCCTCGCCCTCTTTCCGTTCTTCGGGGCGACGTTCCTGCCCGAGCTCCAGGAAGGGCATTTCCTGGTGCACATGACCGCGATGCCGGGAACCTCGATCGACGAATCGTTGCGGATGGGGGCGCGGGTGACCACGGCGCTGGCGGCGCTCCCGATCGTCCGCTCGGTGGCGCAGCGGGTGGGGCGCGCCGAACTGGCTGCCGCCGGCGACACGCACGGCACGCACCAGAGCGAATTCGAAGTCGATCTGAAGCCGCTGTCCGGCGAGACGGTAGCGACCGCCAAATCCGCGCTGCTCAAGCCGTTGGAGAATTTTCCCGGGATCAACGTCTCGGCCAACACCTTCCTCACCGAGCGGGTCAACGAGACGTTTTCCGGCTATGCGACGCCGGTCGCCGTCAACGTCTACGGCAACGATTTGAAGCTCATCGAAGAGACGGCGCTGACGGTCGCGGAGGCGCTGCGCCATATTCCGGGGGCTGCCTCGGTGCAGATGCAATCGCCGCCGGGTCTGCCGCAACTCACGATCAGGCTTCGCCCGGTCGACCTCGAGCGCTGGGGCTTCGACCCGGTCCAGATCCTCGAAATCATTCGCACGGCCTATCAGGGCGAGGTGGTGGGACAGACCTATGACGGCGATCGGGTCTTCAACCTGATCGTCAAGCTCGCCGTGCAAAGCCAGGGCAATTTCGCCGAGATCGGCAGGCTGCCGTTGCGCACGCCCGACGGCGTCTACGTGCCGTTGAGCCAACTCGCCGATCTCAGCGCGACGTCGGGACTTTACGAGATCCAGCATCAAGGCGGTCGCCGGCTGCAATCGGTCACCCTGGATGTCGAAGGCCGCGACCTTGCATCATTCGTCCAGGACGCGCGCCAGCAGATCAAATCGTCGGTGACGCTGCCGATCGGGACCTACATCGAGTTCTCCGGCGCCGCCGAGGGTCAGGCCCAGGCGCAGCGCGATCTTGCCGTGAAGGCGCTGTTCGCCGGCGTGGGGATCGTGCTCTTACTGTCGGTCGTCACCCGCAACTGGCGCAACCTTCTGCTCCTCATGGCGAACCTGCCGTTCAGCCTTGTCGGCGGCATGGCGGCGGCCTTTCTTTCGGGCGCCGTCTTGTCGCTCGGTTCGCTCGTCGGGTTCGTGACCCTCTTCGGCATCACGTTGCGCAACGCGATGATGATGATCGCGCATTACGAGCACCTGGTCGCGGTGGATGGGCGGCCATGGACCCTGGAAACCGCGGTGCTCGGCGCGGCCGACCGGCTTGCCGCGGTGCTGATGACCTCGCTCGTCACCGGGCTTGGCCTGTTGCCGCTGGCGGTCGGGATGAATGCCGCGGGCCGCGAGATCGAGGGCCCGATGGCGCTGGTGATCCTCGGCGGCCTCTTCACCTCGACCGCCCTCAACCTTTTGATCCTGCCGCCGCTGGCGCTGCGCTACGGGCGGTTCGAGCCGACGAGCGCGGAGCCCGAAGCGGCAACGGCCCGCGAAGCCGCCGAATAAGCCTTATTGGAATGCCCGACGGGTCTTGAGCGCGGCGGTCAGGGTGCCCTCGTCGAGGTAATCGAGCTCGCCGCCGAGCGGTACGCCCTGGGCGAGGCGCGAGATCCGCGCCCCGCTTTGGGCGGCGCGGTCGGCGAGGTAATGGGCGGTTGTCTGGCCCTCGACCGTCGCATTGAGCGCGAGGATCAGCTCGGTTTCGGGGCCGAGGCGGGCAATCAGCCGCGCGATGTTGAGTTCGTCCGGGCCGATCCCATCGAGCGCCGACAGGGTGCCGCCGAGAACGTGGTAACGGCCGCGGAAGGCGCCGGTGCGTTCGAGCGCCCACAGATCGGCGAGGTCTTCGACGACGCAGATCGCGCTTGAATCGCGCTCCGGATCGCGGCAGATCGCGCAGGGATCGGCGGTGTCGAGGTTGCCGCAGGTCGCGCAAGTGCGGATCGCCGCCGCCGCCGCACCGAGCGCCGCCGCCAGAGGCTGCATCACCTGTTCGCGCCGCTTGATCAGATAGAGCGCGGCGCGCCGTGCCGAGCGCGGGCCAAGCCCCGGCAGCCGCGCCAGGAGCTGGATCAGCGTGTCAAGCTCGGACATTGCTAGAAGCGCCGCAGTGATCCCCCTCTCCGCCCTTTAGGGGGGAGAGGGAGGGGCCCATTGCGCAGCAATGGGAGGGTGAGGTGGGCTCTTGGCTCTGGAATCCCCCACCTCACCCCAACCCTCTCCGCCCCCGGGGGCGGAGAGGGGGAAGATTTGAGCGCTTTGCGACATCGTCAAAACGGCAGCTTCATGCCGCCGGGCAGCTGGAGGCCGCCGGTCAGCTTCTGCATCTCGGATTCGGCGTGGGCGTTGACCTTTTGCCTGGCGTCGTTGAACGCCGCGACGATCAGATCCTCCAACACCTCGGTCTCGGCGGGATCGACGACTGCCCGGTCGATCTTCACCCGTTTCACATCGCCCTTGCCGTTGAGCGTCAGCTGGACCATGCCGCCGCCGGCCACCCCGGTCATCTCGACGGCTTCGAGCTGCGCCTGCATTTCGGCCATCTTGGTCTGCATCGCCTGCGCCTGTTTCATCAGCTGGCCGAGATTTTTCATGACCCGTCCTCTCCCGCGCTGGCGTCATCATCGCCGGCATCGTCCGCTGGCGCTTCGATCTCAACATCGGCCGCGGCAAAGCGCTCCCGCACCGCCGCGATCGTCGCGCCGGGGAAGGTTTCCAGCACCGCCCGTACCAGCGGATGCGCCGCGACCTCGTGACGCAGCGCGCTCGCCCGCCGCGCCTCGTCCTCGGCCAGCGTCGGCGCGCCCTCGGCCTGCGAGATCGCGACGATCCAGCGCGTGCCGGTCCATTCGCCCAAGAGCTGGCCGAGCTGGTTTGTGAGGTTGCTCGGCGCCGCCTCGGTCGGGCGGATCTCGATCCGCCCCGGCTCGAAGCTGACCAGGCGGACATTCGCCTTGAGATGCGCGGCGATGACCGCCTCGCGCCGTTTGTCGAAGAGGGCGATCGTTTCGGCAAAACTCTGCGGCACCGGATCGAGCTCGCTGGCCGGCGGCGCGCTCGGCGCCGCCTGCGGCGGCGGAGCGGCAATGGCCAAGGCAGGACCGCGGGCGTCTCGCCCGCTCGTTACGACCGGGGCAACCGGGGCGGGCGGGACGCCCGCGGTCCGCTGCGCGGGTGCAGGCGCCGCGCTCTCGCCCGCGGTCAGCGCGCGGACGAGATCGGCCGGGACCGGCAGATCGGCGACATAGGCGAGGCGGACCAGCACCATCGCGGCGGCCTGGGCCGGGGCGGGCGCGGTCTGCACCTCCTCGAGGCCCTTCAGCAGCATCTGCCAGGCGCGCGCCAGGACCGGCATCGAGAGCACCGCGGCGAGCGGCCGGGCGCGCTCGCGCTCGCCCTCCTCGAGCGGGTCGCCGGTGCCGGCCTCGGGGGCCAGTTTCAGCCGGGTCACGAAATGGCTGAGCTCGAGCAGATCCTGCAGCACCATCAGCGGATCGGCGCCGCCCTGGTAGAGCCGGTCCATCCGGTCGAGCGCGCCGGCGGCGTCACCCTGCAGCACCGTTTCGAAGAGGTCGAAGACGAGCGCCCGGTCGGCGATGCCGAGCATGTCGCGCACCGCTTCTTCCTCGATCGGCTCATCGCCCGACAGCGCGATCGCCTGGTCGAGCAGCGAAAGCCCGTCGCGCACCGAGCCGTCGGCGGAGCGGGCGATGAGGCCGAGCGCCGCCGGCGCGACGCTGATCCCCTCCGCTTCGGCGATATGGCGGTAATGCTCGACGAGCTGCTCGATCGGCACCCGGCGCAGCGCAAAGCGCTGGCAGCGCGACAGCACCGTCACCGGCACCCGGTGCACCTCGGTCGTCGCGAAGACGAATTTGACGTCGGGCGGCGGCTCTTCCAGCGTCTTCAACAGCGCGTTGAAGGCGTTTTTCGACAGCATGTGCACTTCGTCGATGATGTAGATCTTGTAGCGCGCCGACACCGGCCGATAGCGCACCCCCTCGGTCAGGTCGCGGATGTCGTCGACCCCGGTGCGCGAGGCGGCGTCCATCTCGATGACGTCGACATGGCGGTCCTCGGCGATGGAGCGGCAATGCACGCATTCACCGCACGGCATGATGGTCGGGCCGCCGGCGCCGTCGGTGCCGATGCAGTTGAGCGCCCGGGCGATGATCCGCGCCGTCGTCGTCTTGCCGACCCCGCGCACCCCGGTGAGGATGAAGGCATGCGCGATCCGCCCGGTCGCAATCGCATTCGACAGGGTGCGGACCATCGCCTCCTGGCCGATCACCTCGGCAAAGGTCTGCGGCCGGTACTTGCGGGCGAGGACGCGATAGGAGGTCGCGGATTCGGTCATTATGAGGCACGGGGTGAGTGGGAGACCGAACAACGACCCAGGCCGGAACTCGTTGCGGCTGCTTCCTTCCGGACCTGACCGGGTTGGCGAGGGGCCTGTCCGCCGCCGACCTCCCACCGCACTATATCAGGTGCCGCCGAGCCCGCGGCAAGTTTCGGGACTATCCGGGCAGCCCCGCCTGGCGCAACGCCTCCCCGATCGGCTGCCAGATATCGGCGCGGCCGGTATGCGCCTTGACGAACTCTGCAACGGTGAAATACCTGCGGATAGCTGAAGCGCGGGTTCGCTTGCGCCGCTCGGCCACCCGCCGCCGCCGACTCGCTGAAATTGCCCGAAACGTAGTGGGCGAGGACGAGGCCCGCGTAGGGAAGGTAGGTCATGAAGTCGCGTGGGCTGACGCGTAGCGCCCGCTCGCCGTAGTCGACGGCGCCTACGCCATCGCCGGCATGGCCGAGAATGACCGAGCCGAAACTCAACCCGATCGTCGACGATGCGGTCAAGGTCAGCGCCCGGTCGATCACCTCCATCGCCGTCGCGTAGTCGTGCGCGATTAGGCCGATGGCGAATCCGGCGGTCGCCAGGGTCGCGGCGTCGTCGGCGCCCGATTCGATCGCCGCCCGCGCATGCCTTAGCCCGGCAACCTTATCCGCCTCGTGCAGGCCGCCGCGCTGATAGCGCTGCTCGTAGCACCATGCCGCCAACGCGTGTGCCGCAGCATAATCGGGCTGAAGGGCGAGCGCCTGATCGAGCAAGACGAGCGCCTTGTCGGCGTCGCCCGGCATGGCGACCTGCGCAAACGGCGAGGCGCGCAAATAGAGATCATAGGCGTCGAGACTGTCCGGGCGCTTGCGCTTGGCCCGCTCGATCTCGGCCTGGCGCAGGCTTGGCTCGATCGCGCCGACCACGCTCAGGGTGATCTCGTCCTGCAGATCGAAAATATCGCCGAGCGGGCGGTCGTATCGCTCGGCCCAGACATGCGTGCCGGTGCCCGACTCGATCAACTGGCTGGTGATGCGCAGCCGACTGCCGGCCTTGCGGACGCTGCCTTCGAGCACGTAGCGCGCGCCGAGCTCGCGGCCGGCCTGCTTGATGTCGATCGCGCGGCCCTTGTAGACAAAGGTCGAATTGCGGGCGATGACGAACAGCCATTTGATCCGCGACAATCCGGTGATGATGTCCTCGACGATGCCGTCGACGAAATACTCCTGCTCGGGGTCGTTGCTCATGTTGTCAAACGGCAGCACCGCGATCGACGGCCTCTCCGACGTCGCGAGTGTCGCGGCTTCCGCGGTGGTCGAGGGCACGGCAGCGGCCTCCTCAATGTGCGTGTCGACGCGAAAGACCCGCACCGGCCGGGCGATGTTCTTGACGCTCTGCTCGCCGAGGTCCTCGAAGCTGAAGTCGAGCTTGTCGCGCACCTGGTCGCGCACCACCCGACTGACGCAAATGCCGCCGGGTTCGGCGAGCGCTTCCAGCCGAGCCGCGACATTGACGCCGTCGCCGTAGATGTCGTCGGCGTCGATGATGATGTCGCCGAGATTGATGCCCATGCGCAACTCGATGCGCTGCTCGATCGGAATGTCGGCGTTGCGCTCGGCCATGCCGCGCTGCATTTCGACCGCGCAGCGCACTGCGTCGACGACACTGGGAAACTCGATCAAGACCCCGTCGCCGGTGGTCTTGACGATGCGGCCACGGTGCTCGGCGACTTTAGGATGAAGCAGAGCGGCACGATGGTCCTTGAGGTCGCGCAGCGTGCCTTCCTCATCGACGCCCATCAGCCGGCTGTATCCAGCCACATCGCCGGCGAGGATTGCCGCAAGCCTGCGCTCGACCCGCTCGTCCGCCACAGCCCCTCCGGGGTAGAGTGGGGTCACATTATCAGTCCGCTGCGCAACCGCGAAGGATGATTGGTGCGACCCGCCGGTTTGTGCCGGGCCGGCACCATGCTAGCGTTCGCCGTCACGCCAAATAAGGGGAGACGTCACGATGGCCGCTTTGCTCCGCCATCTTGCAAAACTCGACATCCCCGGCGGCGGCCAGGTTGTCGCAGAGGGCGCCTTCGCCTATGTCGGCCACATGCACCCGCCCGAGGGGACCTCGATCATCGATGTCGCCGACCCGCGCCGGCCGCGCATCGTCAGCCAGGTGTCGCTGCCGGCGCACACCCATTCGCACAAGGTGCGGGTGCATGGCGACATCATGCTGGTCAACAACGAGCTGTTCCGTGCCACGACCGGCGAGCGTCCGGATGATTTCCAGGGCGGCATCAAGATCTACGACATCGCCGACCGCACCAGCCCGCGGGCGATCGGGCATTACAAATCCCTGGGCTCGCACCGTTTCGATTCGGACGGCGCCTACGCCTACATCTCGTCGGAGGAAAACGGCTTTGTCGGCGACATCGTCGTGATCCTCGATCTCGCCGACCCGACGCACCCCGAGCCGATCGCCCGCTGGTGGATGGAAGGGCAATGGGCGGAAGGCGGCGAGAGCCAGAGCTGGCAAGGCCGCCGCCACCGCTGCCATCACCCGCTGCGCCGCGGCAACCGGCTTTATACCAGCTACTGGCATGGCGGCTTCGTGATTCTCGACATCGACGATATCCGCCATCCGAAATACATCAGCGGGCTCGACTGGAGCCCGCCCTATCCGTGCCCGACCCATACCGTCTTACCGATCCCGCACGAGCTGATGGGCCGCAAGATCGCCGTCGTCACCGACGAGGAGGTCGCCGACCGCCTGACGCCCTCGCCCAACGCCTTTCTGTGGGTCGTCGACATCACCGACGAGGCGCACCCGGTCCCGGTTGCAACCTGGCGGGTGCCGCATGACGAGCCGTTCAACCGCGACTGCTGGTTCGGCGCGCACCAGCCGCAGGAGACCGTCGACGGCAACATCATCCTGGTGACCTGGTTCGGCGGGGGCTTGCGCGCCGTCGACATCGCCAACCCCTACCGCCCCGAAGAGGTCGGGAGCTTCATGCCGACCCCCGGCGCCGGCCAGAAGATCGTGCAGTCGAACGACGTGTTCGTCGACCAAACGCGCGGGCTCGTCTTCCTGATCGATCGCCTCAACGGCCTCGACATCCTCGAATACGGCGGGTGAGGGGGACCGAGCCCCCACCCTCCCACGCCTAACGGCGCGGGCCCCTTCCTCCCCCGCTTGCGGGGGAGGGGATATTGTTAGCTCCCTCCCTCGCTTGCGGGGGAGGGAGGGTTGGGGTGGGGGCTGCGGCGCCCCCGGCTCCTGCCGCTTGCGCTGGGAAACGGCAAGCGCCAAGTTTGATATATCGGCAACCCAGCGCGGGAGCGGTCGATGACGAGCACAGCGGCGATCCCCGGTGCGATGCGGCCGGGCCGAAGGCTCGTGCGCCAATTGCCGCTGCTGGCGCTGGTGCTCGCCCTGGCGGCGGCGGTGCTGCTGGCGTTGGGGCCGCTCGGCTGGCGGGCCGGATGGTGGCATTTCCGCGTCGGGTTCGTCTACCTGATGCCCGGCGCCCTTTATTGCGGGCTGGCGGCAATCGCGGTCGCGCTCGCCGCGCTGGTCATCGGCCGCCGCGTCAACCCACCGCGGCACCTGGCGGCACTTGGGCTCGCCTTGGTAATCGGCGCGGCCGTCGCCTATGTCCCCTGGCATTACGCCCAGATGCGCGGCACCTACCCATCGATCCACGACATCACGACCGATTGGGACCACCCACCGCAATTTTACACGGTCCTGGCGCTGCGCCAGGCCGAAGAGGCCAATCCGGTCGCCTATGAAGGCGCCAAAATCACCGACCAGCAGCGCCGCGCCTATCCCGACATCGCCCCGCTGACGCTCGATCTCGCGCCGACGGAAGCCTTCACCCGCGCGCTTAAGACGGCCGAGCAGCTGGGTTGGACGATCGTCGCCACCGACCCCCCTACTGTTTCTGGGGCCGGGCGGATCGAAGCCAGCCAGCGCAGCCGCTGGTTTGGCTTTACCGACGATATCGTGATCCGGGTCGCCGCTGCCGAAAGCGGCAGCCGGGTCGACATCCGCTCGGTGTCGCGGATGGGACGCGGCGATTTCGGCGTCAACGCGACGCGTATCCGCGCCTACCTGACGGCGTTGCGCGCGGCCTCGCAGAGCCGATAGGAGCTGGTTCAGATAGAGGGCCTGCGGCGGATCGGGCAGCCGCAAATTATCGCGGCAGCCGCCCCGGCAGATGGCGGGCCAGGAGCCCGGCGCTGATCGTCATCAGGAGCGGGCCGTCGGTCCATAACAGCGCGCAATCGACCGGCCGGCCAGGATAGGTCCGCGCGAGTGCGGCGCGGTAGGTCGCCAGCTGTTGGAGGTAGATCGGCGGCACGCCGTCTTCGGTGGCCGGGGCCGGGCGGACCGTCTTGAAATCGACGATCAGCACGCGCGCCGGCGTCACGACGAGGCGGTCGATCTGTCCCGACAAGGCATGCTCGGTCCCCGGCCTCGATCCGGGGATCAGCCCGACGACCGGCACCTCGGCCTGGGAATCGGGTCCCCACAGCTCGGCAAGGGCCGGGTCGTTCAGCACGGCAAGCGTCTCGACGCAGATCTCCGCCTGGGTGTCCTCGTCGAGCCCGTGCAGCGGCAGAGCAAGAAAGCGCCGCGCCGCCGCCGCGCGCTCGGATTCCGGCAATTCGGGCAAGCTCTGCAACAACCGATGCACGAGGAGGCCGCGCTTGAAGCGGTCGCGGCCGGAAGCGGCGAGCGGCGACAGTGTTGCCGGTTCCAGCCCGTTCGGCCGCGAAGGCAGCAGTGGTTTCGGCGGGCTCGGCTCGGGCGGCGGCGGGGTCAATACCCAACCCGGCATCGGCCCGACAGGGCGCGTGGCGGTGAGCTTGTGATCGCGACTCGGCGGTCCGGTCTGCGCGGCGCTGAGGCGCAACGCGTCGCCCGACCAGCCATCGCGCGCGCCGATCAGCGGCCGCGAATCGAAGCGAAACGGCGTCGCGCCGGCGCTCCACCCGGCATGGCACAGCGCGTGCCAGGGCGGTGCTTCCCGGGCCGGCCGCTGGGTCTCCCAGCCGCACACATAGAGCCGGTCCTGCGCCCGGGTCAGCGCGACATAGAGGAGCCGGCGATATTCCTGCAAATGGCGCTGGCGCAGCCGAGCGCGCTCGGCGAGGTAGAACGGCGCCGAAAAATCCTTGCGCGGGCGCCACAGCGGCAACCCTTCGGTCTCGCTCCACAGCAGCTGATCCTGGCGGGTCGGCAGTTGCATCGTGTCGGGCAGGAAGACGACCGGCGCTTCGAGCCCCTTGGCGCCGTGCACGGTCAGGATGCGAACCTCGTCGCGCTGGCGTTCGCCGAAATCGCGCTTCACTTCGATGTCGCCGGCGGCGACCCAGCGCAGGAAGCCCTGCAGGGAAGGCACATGCTCGCGCTCGTAGGCGAGCGCCAAAGCGAGAAATTCCTCGATCGGATCGGCCGCCTCTGCTCCGAGGCGCTCGAGCATCGCAGGGCGCCCACCCATGGCGCCCAAGATCTCGGCATAAAGCTCGAAGGGCGGCACGAAATCGGCGCGGGCGAGCAGCGCGCTCAGCCGCTCGGCCGCCGCTTCCATCGCCGGATGCTCCGCGGCCAGGCGGCGCAGCCGGCTCCACAGCGTCGCGTCGCCGCGGTTGTAGGCGAGCAGAAACAGCTCGTCTTCCGTCAGGTCGAAGAGCGGGCCCTTGAGCACCGCGGCGAGGGTCAGATCGTCTTCCGGCAGCAGGAGGAAGCGGCCGAGCGCAATCAGATCCTGCACCGCCATCTCGTTGGCCAGCACCAGGCGGTCGGCCCCGGCGACCGGCACGTCGTGCTGCTTCAGCGCGCGCAGCAATTCGCGGACAAACGCGTTGCGGCGGCGCACCAGCACCATCACATCGCCCGGCCGCAGCGCCCGGCCGCGCGGCTCCAGCCGCTCGCCGCGTTCGAGCCACAGCGCGATCGTCGCGGCGATCGCGCGCGCCAGCCGCGCGTAGGGCTCGGCCCGACGGTGGCCGGGGGCTTCCGGCTCCTCGAGTTCCGGCAAGACCGCCGGCCACAGCTCGACCAGGCCGGCCTGGCCGGTGCGCGCCGCGTCATGATGGATCGCGACGCCGTCGAGCGCGACGCCATCGGCTGCCTCGGCCTGGCGGAAGACCGCGTCGACCGCCTTTAACAAGGGCTCGGCGGCGCGGAACGAGATGTCGAGCGGCACCACGCTCCACTGCTGCTTTGCCGCGGTGATCCGGTCCTCGAAATGCCGGCGCATCCGCAAAAATTCGCGCGGGTCGGCGCGCTGGAAGCTGTAGATCGATTGCTTCGCATCGCCGACCGCGAAGACCGTGCGGACCCGCTCGCCGGCACCCTCGCCGGCAAAGAATTCCTCGGTCAGCGCGGCGACGATGTCCCATTGCTCGGGATTGGTGTCCTGCGCCTCGTCGATCAGGATGTGGTCGAGGCCGCCATCGAGCTTGAAGAGCACCCAGGGCGCCACGCCCGGCCGGCGCAGCAGCTCGAGCGCCTTCAGCACCAGATCGTCGTAATCGAGCAGCCCCTGCAGCCGCTTCCTGCGTTCATAGGCGCGCAGCAGCGCATCGCCGAGGTGGATCAGGGCCCCGGTCGCCTCGATCAGCGCGACGCCGGCGCGCTCCGCGTCGAAGCGCAGGATCCGCTCGGCCTCTTCCTGCAACGCGGCGCCCAGATCGCCGGGCGCTGCCTTTGCCGCGGCCGGCCTGGTGATCAGGGTGTCGCGGACCGTGCCCTTCTCGGTCAGGAAGGCCGCGATGTAGGGATCGAGCAGATCGCGCCGCCGTCCGGGGGATCCGCACCAACGCGCGAGGACCACGCCGCGTGCCCGGTCGGTCGCAGAGCCTTCGGCCAGGGCTGCCGCGGCCGCGCGCAAGCCGCCCTCGTCGCCGGCGCCGGGCGCGCAAAATGCCTCGACGACACTGTCTCTTGTGGCCCCTTGCGGCACCGCGAGCGCCGTGCACAGCCGGCGGTGCAGCGCAGCCCCGCCGCCGGCCTGCGCCTGGCGCAGCTTGCCGCGCTCGGCGGCCAGCGCCGTCATCAGCTCGATAAAGCGTTCCTCCGGTGCGTAGCCTGCGACGATCGCCAGCGCTGTGGCGAGCCCCGGCTCGGATCCCGCGCGGGCGGCGGCGATGACCGCTTCGGCCGCCTCGGCGAGGGCTTCCGCGGCGCCGCGCTCGTCGATGACGGTGAATTCGGGCGGCACGCCCGCCTCGAGCGGAAAGCGGCGCAAGAGCGATTGGCAGAACGCGTGGATCGTTGCGATCTTGGCGCCGCCCGGCACGTCGAGGATTTCGGCGAACAGCTGACGCGCCCGCGCGATCTCGTACTCTTGCGGCAGATGGCCGGTCAGCGCGACCAGCTCTTCGGCCAGTCGTCCAGGGGGCAAGGTGGTCCAATCGGCGAGCCGCTCGTTGATCCGGTTGGCCATCTCCGCGGCGGCGGCGCGCGTGAATGTGAGGCACAGAATATGGGCCGGATCGGTGCCCCCGAGCATCAGCGTGAGCAGCCGGTCGGTCAGGACCTTGGTCTTGCCGGTCCCGGCCGACGCCGCGACCCAGACCGATTCCGCCGGGTCGAGCGCCCGAATTTGATGCGCGGTGGCTTCCTCGATGAGGGTCATTGTTCGCCCTCGGGCTCGATTTCGGTTTCGTCGAGCCGTTCGAGATGGCGGTAATCGGAAAAGCGCGGCGCCCATCGCGGGTCCGGGACCGCCGGGTACGGCGTCGCCGGGTCGTCGAAGCAATCGATCCGGGCGCCGATCTCGGCGATGACGCGATCGATCAGCGCCGCCGGGTCGTCACCGCCGATCGGACACCGCTCCCCGGCCGGCTCCCCGCCGGTAAGCCGCCAGTACTCGAGCGCCGTCGGCCGGCCGCTCAGCCCGTCAAAGCTGCCGTCGCGGGCAATCGCGCCTTCGAGCGGCAGCTGCACGGCGACGGCATTCTCGATCTCGCGTTTTGGCGGTAGTGATCCAGTTTTGTAGTCGATCAGCTCGAGGTCGCCGCTGGCGCGCCGGTCGATGCGGTCGGCGGTGGCGGTGATCGTGAACGGACCGGCCCGCGTGGGGATCACGAGCCTGCCGCGGCGCTCGCTGAGGCTCTCGACGATGTCGGCACGGCGCAGCGCCTCCTCGGCGACAAACCAGCGCGCGATCCGCGTGAAACGCGGCCACCAGAACGCCCACACCCCGGGCCGCGACAGGATCGGGCCGAAACACTCGCGGCCGATCGCGATCAGCTCGTCTTCGGCAAACAGCGGCAATTCACGCGGATGCCGCCGGATGAATTTGGCGAGCGCGTCGTGCACCCTGATCCCCAGATCGGCTCGGCCGGGATCGGCATCGAGCTCGTCGAGCGCCTTGAGGCGCAGGATGTGGCGGGCGTAGATCGCATAGGGATCGCGGATCCAGGTCTCGATCTGGGTCACCGAAAGCTGGCGCGGCCGGGCGGCGAGCGGCGGGCACGGCGCGGCCGACGGGCGCGGACGGCGCCGGCCGGGCTGGTCGCGCAGCGCCGCCGCGGCGGCGATCTCAGGCTCGGCGGCGAGCGCATCGTCGAGCCCGACCGCGCGCAACACGGTGTCGAGCCGCAACAGCCAGCGCGACGGCACGGTCGGCACCCCCTCGCGCCGCGTCGCCCGGGTCAGCGCCACGGCCGGCGCACCGAGCGCCTGGGCGAAGTCGTGCGCGGCGATGCCGATCGCACGCTCGGGGAGCGCGATGCCGAATTCCTGGCGCATCTGGCGCGACATCCACGGGTCGTAGGCCGCCGGCCCCGGCCAGGTGCCCTCGTTGAGCCCGCCGAGGACGAGGAGGTCGGCCTGTTGCAGGCGCGCCTCGACGAGGCCCCAGATCGCCAGGCGCGGATGCTGGCCGTAGCCCGGCCGCACCACCGCGCCGGCGGCGAGCGCCTCGAACAACGCCGGGTAGTGGCGCCCTTCCATCGCCGGGAAATCGGCCGCCGCGTCAATGAGCTCGTGGCAGAACCGCGCCGCCGCCTCGCCCGCCGCCTCGCGCCACAGCCGCGCCACCCCGGTTCCCTCGTCGGTCGCGGCCAGCAGCTCGGCCGCCCTGACATGCGCGGCGGCCAGCTCGCCAAGGGTCACGCTGTCCTCGCCGAGGCGCTCGGCAAGCCCGCCGAGAGAGCGTTCGAGGCGGTCGACAAAGCCAATGAGCGCTGCCTCGCCGCCCGCCAGCGCCGCCCGCAGCCCAGCAAACCCCGGCGCCGGGCGCGGCCCGCGGATCGCGGCTTCGAGACGGCGGGCATAATCGCGAAACACCACGGGCGCCAGCCCGCCGGCAGCAAGCGGATGCTTCAGCGCGGCAAGCAGCGGGACCGGCGCCAGCGCGCTGTCCGCAAGGTCGAGGACGAGGCGCAGAAACGCGCCGGGCGGCGTCCGGTTGAGCGCCAGGCCGGCCGAATCGTCGATCGCGATGCCCCAGCGGCGCAATTCGGCCGCAACGCGACGGGCCAGCTCGCGGTCGGGGGTGATGAGCGCGGCCGTCGCGGCCGGGGTTTCGAGCGCCCGGCGCAGCAGGAGCGCGATCGTGACCGCCTCGTCCTGCGGGCTGGCGCAATCATAGCGGCTGAGCCCGGCGAGCGCATCTTCCGGCTCGGGCGCGAGGTCGCGCCAGGCATCGGTCATCGAAGCCGGGCGCAAGGCCTGGGTCGCCAGAAGGAGCCGCCTCTCGCGCCCGCTCGGCGACGCGCGGCCCGGCAGCTCCCACTCGCGCACCGCCTCGGGGGCGATTTCGAGCGCGCCCAGCAACCGCGCCATCAACTGCTGCGGGTGCGCCGGCTCCTCCGCGATCAGCTCCCACTCGCCGGGATCGCAGGTGCGGTCGAGGCCCGGCAGGATCACCGCGCCGCGGTCGAGCCAGGCGACCGCCGACAGCAGCTCGACCAGCGCCGGGAGGCCGCCGGTCAGCCCGGCGGCGATGACCGGCCCGGACGGCGGCGTGCGCCGCCACAGCTCCGCCTGGCGGCGCAGCAGCAGGTTGCGCCGCTCGGCCGGGTCGAGCGCGCCTTCGGCCGCGAGCAGCGCCGGCCAGGCGCGCGGCAGGATTTCGAGAAAATTCAGCACGGTCTGCCAATGCGCGGCGAGATCGTCGGGAACCAGGTCGCGCAGCTTGTCGAAGCTCGCCTCTTCGCTGGAAGCGGCGTCGAGCAGACGGGCGAGCGCGGCGGCGAGCGCGGCGGCCTGGCCGGGCAGCAATAGGCCATCGCCGCTGGCCTCGCTCCAGCGCAGCACGAGCTGGGTCAAGAGCAGGCGGCGCCGCAGCTCGGGGATGGCGGGCGGGATGGCAAGGGTCGGGTCCTCGGCGCCGGCCGCATCGCCGAGGCCGAGCGTGATCTCGTCGTCGTCGAGATCGCCGATCGGGCGCAGCCGCGGCAGGAGCAGCGGCGCTCCGGGGTCGCTCCCCTCGGCGGTCAGGCGCAGGAACGCCTCGCGCAGCGAGCGCGCCGCGCGCCGGGTCGGCAGCAGCACGGTCATGCGCGTCAGGCTCAGCGGGTCGCCGCCGGCGAGCGCGAGGAGGCCACGCGCGAGGGTCGCGAGAAATGGCCGGTCCGGCGCGATCGTGAAGATGTGCGGCGGCACCGGCATCCTGGTGCGCTATTGAAGAGATAAATCAGGGCCGAGTTCGCTGATACTCGGCGCGTTAGGTTTCACCACTGCGAGGACGGTGAGACCCGCGCCTACGCCCTCTCCGCCCTTGGGGGCGGAGAGGGTTGGGGTGAGGTGGGGGATTCCAGAGCGGTCGCCAACACCCACCTCACCCTCCCATCGCTGCGCGATGGGCCCCTCCCTCTCCCCCCTGAAGGGCGGAGAGGGGAAATCCCCGCAGAAAGTCAAAGCTCGTGTTCTCTCCGTGTCTCCGTGGTTCACAATTATCTCTTATCGCTCGATGCGGTGTGAATTGAGGCGGGTGCGGGTTGCGTCCAGCCCGTCCGGGGTGCCGATGTGGTACCACTCGCCGTCATGCACGATCGCGCAAAGGCGGCCGGCGCATTCGGCGCGATCGTAGAGGAGGTTGAGCGAGAAGCGCCGCTCGGCGACGCCATCGAACAGCCTGCGGTGGAGCAGCTGTACGCCGCTGAAGAGGAAGGGTGCGATCTCACGCTCGCCGCGCCGCCGCGGCACCCCCAGGGAATCGAGAAAATAGTCGCCGCTGCCCTCGTAGCCGACCGCATTGGTGGTGCGTTGGAAGAGGAGCACCGCGTCCATCCGCGCCGGGTCGAAGGCGGCGGCGAGGCGGACGAGGGCGTGATCCTTGCCGTCGAGCCACAAGACATCGCCATTGACGACGAAAAAGCATTCTCCGAGCAGTGGCAGGGCGCGCGCCACCCCGCCGCCGGTTTCGAGCAGCTCGTCCTCCTTGGAGATCTCGATGCGCGGATGATCGCGCGCGGCGAGCCGGGCGGTCACCATGTCCGCCTTGTAGTGGACATTGACGACGATCCGCTCGACCCCGACCATTGCCAGCCGGTCGATCGCGTGGTCGAGCAGGGTTTGTCCGGCGATCTCGACAAGCGGCTTTGGCAGTGCGTCGCTGATCGGCCGCAGCCTCGTGCCGAGCCCGGCGGCGAGCACCATCGCCGATTGGGGCACCCCGGTCATGCCGCGCTCGTCGACCGCCGGCGCCCGCCGGACGGTGCGCGGCAGGTGGCGATCGAGCCAATCGGCGATCGGCCGCAGGGCCGGCTCGCGCTCCACATCCTCCTCGATCAGCCGCCAGATTCGCGCGATATGGGGGAGATAGGCCGGCTTGCCGTCACGCCGCCACAGCCGGGTGAAGATGCCGAGGATCTTGCAGTTGCGCTGCACGGCGAGGATCGCGCCGGAGCGCAGGAACAGGGCCTCGTCGAGGCCGGGAAACGCGGCGAGGTAGCGCTCGGTCATCGCGGCGCGCAAGGCGGTGGGGACATCGCGTCGCGCATCCTCGAGGAGGGAGACCAGATCATAACTCGCCGGCCCCAAAAGTGCGTCCTGGATATCGAGCAACCCGCACGCCGCGACACCGGGTCGGCCGGGCAGCAGCATCAGATTGTCGGCATGATAGTCGCGCATCACCATCGTCGGCCCGGGAAGCATCGCCTGCGGCAGGATATCCCGCCAGCGCGCGAGATAATCCTCGCGCGCCGCCGGCAGGAGCGCCATCCCAAGGACACTGGGCGCATACCAGTCGACGAGCAATGCCGCCTCGGTCAAGAGCCGCGCCTCGTCATAGGGCGGCAGCGCGGGAAGCCCGCGCGCGGCGACCGCCCGGTGCAAGGCAATCAGCGTCTCCACGGCGAGTGCATAGAGGGCGGTCTCGTCGCCCCCCCTGGCGAGCAGCCGTGTATAGCTGTCGTCGCCGAAATCCTCGATCAGCAGAAACCCACGCACGCTGTCCTCGGCGTGGATTCGCGGCGCGCTGAGCCCGAACCCGCGCAGAATGGCGGCCACGGCGACATAGGGACGGACATCCTCGACGGGCGGCGGCGCATCCATCAGCACGACCCGCCGGGCGCCGTCGTCGAGCCGATAATAGCGCCGGAACGATGCATCGCCCGCGAGGCTCGCCGGAGCGACGCCGGCCCAGCCCGCCATGGCGAGAAATTTCCCCATCGCGGCATCGCGCTCAGCGGCGGCTGACGCGCGGCCGGCACTCATTTCGTGTCATTCCCGCGAAAGCGGGAATCCAGAGTCCCAAGCTCCGCCGCTTGCCCTGGACCCCCGCTTTCGCGGGGGTGACGAAACGCCAGTGGGGCAGGGGCGAGGCGCGGCGCCCACTCGGCCCCGGCATCGATCGCCGCACGGCGCGCGGTGGGCGTCGCACCCTCCGAAAGGGTGATTTCGAGGCGCCGCGCCGGGACGAGGGGACCCAGCCTTTCCGGCCATTCGATCAGCGAGATGCCCTCGCGAAAGGCGTCCTCGATGTCGAGCTCCCAGGCTTCTTTCGGGTCGCGCAGCCGATACCCGTCGATATGCCAGATCGGGCCGTCGGCGAGTTCGTAAACCTGCACCAGCGTGAAGGTCGGGCTCGGCACCGCCTCGACGCTGCCGCGGGCGCGGATGAAGGCGCGGGCAAAGCTGGTCTTGCCGGCGCCGAGCTCACCCTTGAGGGCGATCACATCGCCCGCCCGGGCGAGCGCCGCGATGCGGGCGGCGAGCGCGGCGGTGGCCGCTTCATCGGGCAGCTCGATGACGATCATTGCCCTTGGCTTGTATATCTCGGAGGCGAGAGGCCGCAATATCTGCTTGCGGGTGACGCGCCGCTGGCCTGCGGCGCGCTTGCGCGGTCGCGCCCGGCAGCTAAGCTGGCGCGATGCAGAACGCTCTCGACAGCTGTGATGTCGCGATCATCGGCGCCGGGCCGGTGGGGCTGTTTGCGGTTTTCGAATGCGGCATGCTCGAGCTCGGCTGCCACGTCTTCGATGCGCTGCCGGCGCCGGGCGGGCAATGCGCCGCGCTCTATCCGGAAAAGCCGATCTACGACATTCCGGGATATCCGCGAATCGGTGCCGCCGAGCTGGTCGAGCGGCTGATCGAGCAGGCCTCCCCATTCGCGCCGGTATTCCATCTCGGCCAGCCCGTCTCAGGGCTCACCGCGACCGCGGCAGGCTTTGTCGTCGAGAATGCGGCCGGGGTCCGCGTCGCCGCCCGCGCGGTGGTCATCGCGGCCGGGGCCGGCGCGTTTGGGCCGAACCGCCCGCCGCTCGCCGGGATCGAGGGGTTCGAGGAGAAGAGCGTCTTTTATCTCGTGCGGCAGCGCGAGGATTTCCGCGGCCGCCGCGTGGTCATCGCCGGCGGCGGCGATTCGGCCGTCGATTGGGCGTTGTCGCTCGCTGAGGTCGCCGATCGGGTGATCGTCGTCCACCGCCGCGCCAAATTCCGTGCCGCGCCGCAATCCGCCGCGCGGCTGCAGGCACTCGCCGACGAGGGCCGGATCGAGCTGGTCATCCCCTATCAGCTGCACGCAATCGAAGGGGCGGAGGGGCAACTCTCGGCGGTGATCGTCGCCGATCTCGCCGGGCGGACCCGGCGGCTCGCGGCCGATTATCTCTTGCCGTTTTTCGGCCTCGCCACCGATCTCGGCCCGCTGGCGGCATGGGAGCTCGATCTCGATCAGCACCGGATCCGCGTCGATCCCGCCACCTGCGCCACCTCGCGGCCGGGGATTTTCGCGATCGGCGACATCGCCGCCTATCCCGGCAAGCTCAAGCTGATCCTCTCGGGCTTCGCCGAGGCGGCGCTCGCGGCGCATGCGATCCATCCGCTCGTCCATCCGGGCGAAGCGCTGCATTTCGAATACTCCACAATGAAAGGGGTGCCGGGGCGCTGACCCTCAAACGGCCGGGCGCGACGCGGCGGGGAGTTCCGCGGGCAGGCGGAGCCGGGCCGGCAGACGGCACAGGATGGTGGTTCCCGAGCCCGGCTCGGAGGCGATGGCGACCGAGCCGCCATGCAGCTCGATGAGGCTCTTGACCAGCGACAGGCCGAGCCCGGCGCCCGATTCGCGAGAATACGGGTTGCCGCGCTCGAATTTGTCGAAGATCCGCTCGTGGTCGGCAGCGGGGATCCCGGCGCCGGTATCGGAAACCGCGAGGATCAGATCGCCGTCATCGAGCCGGGCGTCGAGCCGGACCGAGCCGCCGGAAGGGGTGAATTTGACGGCGTTCGAAACCAGGTTGAACAGCGCCTGCTTCAATCGCCGTTCATCCGCCTCGATCGCATCGATCCCGTCGGGGCAGGTCATCGTCAGCGCCAGATCCTGGCTGCGGGCGCGCTCGCGCGTCAGCGTCATCACCGATTCCAGCAGGTCGTTCACCTCGATCCGCCCGACTTCGAGCGCCATGTAGCCGGCCTCGATCGTGGCGAGATCGAGGATGTCGTTGATCAGCGCCATCAGCCGGTGCGAGCTGTCGAGAATGCCCCGGCTGTAGTCGAGCTGACGCGGCGCAAGCGGCCCGAAATACTGGTTCGCGAGGATCTCGGCAAAGCCGATGATCGCATTCAATGGTGTGCGCAGCTCGTAGGAGACATTGGCGATAAATTCGCTTTTCAGCCGCCCGGCGGTTTCCAGCGCCTCGTTGCGCTCGCGCAGCGCGCGCTCGACGCGGGCGGTGTCGGTGACGTCGAGGTAGGTCAACAGCACATTGCCGTCGGGCAGCAGCACCGTCGCGCGCTGCAGCACCGACCCGTCGCGCCGGTCGAGCGGGCCGCTCGACTGCGACTGCGCGGTGACTTCGGCGATGATCTGGTCGCGCATCGCCGGCCAATCGCCGCCATCCTCGTAAAACTCCCGGGTCTTCTCGACGATGTCGGCGACATGCGGCTCGCCGGCGAGGTCGGCCTCGGCCAACCCCCAGATTGTGCGATAGGCGGGATTATAGAGTTTGAGCCGGCCATCGCTGCCGAACACGGCGATGCCCTCGAACAGATTGTCGAGCGTCTCGCGCTGCACCTCGATCAAGGTGTTGTACGAGCGTTCGAGCGCCAGGCTGTCGGTGACGTCCTCGTAAACAAAAATGAGGCCACCCAGCGGATGGGGCGACACCGACACGCTCAGCGTGCGATCGTCGGGCCGATGCATCAACTCGGTCTGCGGCTCGATCAGCGAGGTGAACATCGCGAGCTGCTGGCGCTTGAAGGCGCGAAAATCGGCATATTCCGGGACGCGGCGGCGCTCGCGCAGACGCTCCAGCAGCTCGTCGAGCGACGGCTCGCCGGCGAGCCATTCCTCTTCGATCCCCCACAGCCGGGCAAACGCCGCGTTGAAAAAGCTGAGGCGCTTGTCGGGGCCGTAGATCGCGACGGCGGCCTGGATGCTTTCGAGGACCTGGCCATGGGCATTGACGTGCCGCGCCAATTCGCCCTCGGCGCTTTCAAGATCGGTGTGGTCGATGGCAAGGCCGATCGTACCTCCGCCAATCGTACCGGGGGGCCGGTCGGGCATTTCGCTCAGTTCCAGCAATCGGCGCGAGCCGGCGATGACGACATGGCACCGCTCGCTTTGGGCCGTCCCGGCGGCGGCCGCCCGAGCGAGCGCCAGCGTGCGGTCCCGCTCGTTCTCGGGCGCCAGCTCCGAGGCCCGCTCCAGCACCGCCTCGCGCGGCAGATCGAGCGCGGCGGCGTAAGCGGCATTGCAATCGATGACGCGCAGGTCCCGATCGCGACGCCATATCGGGATCGGCAGCGTGTCGATCATCCCGCGCAAACCCGCCGCATCGGCGACCGCGGTGCCGCGCGCCTCCTCGGCGCGCCGCATCGCCGACACCTCGGCAAGCCACATCACGCTGTCGCCGCTCGCGGTCCGGCCGCCCTCGATCTCGTAGGCCGCGCCGCCTGGCACGGACACCGTCGCGGTAAACACTGTACCGATTCGTTTCAGATCCTCGACCGCGGCGCCGACGCGCGCCGCGTCGGCGGTCTCGATCCCGGCAAGGAAGCTCGCATACGAGAAGGCCGCGCCGCCATTGGGCAACCTGCCGAGCGCAATTTCCTCCGAATCGCCCCGCCAGTGAAACGCGGCGACCGGAAGGGTGCCGAGCAGCGCGGCCATCGCGGCCCGGTCGCGCTCGGCCGCGTCGCGGGCCGCCATCGCCTCGCGCCATCCGGCCCGCGCGCGCCACCACAGGGCGGCGCAGACCGCCGCGGCGAGGAAACAGATTCCGGCAGCGAGCTCGATCACCATGTGCCGCCTCTCGGCGCAGCGCGCTCAACCCAGTGGGCGCCTCCCGACGGCCCCAATAATCCGGCGTTCCGCTCGAAAAGAAAAGAGACTAGTCTTCTAGAGGATCGTCATACAGGCGACTGCGGGACCGGCGGTCTCCTCAGTCCCGATCAATATCGATAATACTCCGGCTTGAACGGACCGGCGCCGGGAACACCGAGATACTCGGCCTGGGCCGGGCTGAGGCGAGTCAGTTTGGCGCCGAGCTTGTCGAGATGCAGTTGCGCCACCTTCTCGTCCAGGTGCTTCGGCAGGACATAGACCTTGTTCTCGTATTTGCCGTGGTTGGTCCACAGCTCGATCTGAGCCAACACCTGGTTGGTGAACGAGGCGCTCATCACAAAGCTCGGATGGCCGGTCGCGCAGCCGAGATTGACGAGGCGGCCCTTCGCGAGGACGATCAGCCGCTTGCCGTCGGGAAAGACGACCTCGTCGACCTGCGGCTTGACCTCTTCCCAGACATAGTTGCGCAGCGCGCCGATCTCGATCTCGCTGTCGAAATGGCCAATGTTGCAAACGATTGCGCGGTCGCGCATCTGGCGCATGTGGTCGAGGGTGATCACGTCGACATTGCCGGTCGCGGTGACAAAGATGTCGCCGTGCGGCGCGGCGTCGTCCATCGTCGTGACCTGATAGCCCTCCATCGCCGCCTGAAGCGCGCAGATCGGGTCGATCTCGGTGACCATGACGCGCGCACCCTGGCTCCGCAGGCTCGCCGCCGAGCCCTTGCCGACATCGCCAAAGCCGCAGACGACGGCGATCTTGCCGGCGAGCATCACATCGGTGGCGCGCTTGATGCCGTCGACGAGGCTCTCGCGCACGCCGTAGAGGTTGTCGAATTTCGACTTGGTGACGCTGTCGTTGACGTTGAACGCCGGCACCTTGAGGGTGCCCTCGCGCATCATCTCGTAGAGCCGGTGCACCCCGGTCGTCGTCTCCTCCGAGACGCCGCGAATCTCGCTCAAGAGATGCGGATGGCGATCGTGGATGATCTTGGTCGC
>WNFD01001650.1_pt1 | contig 22937 bp, 16 predicted proteins | sample 5400491 | NCBI WGS metagenome assembly WNFD01 (sample SAMN13153343, study PRJNA577476) | soil metagenome | isolation source: 120 cm saprolite under Douglas fir tree site 2 hole 2 replicate 2 | place: USA:California | collected 2015-04-18
TCTGCATCAGCGCGATCAGCAGCGGCGAAGCAGTCAGCGAGGTCATCAGCCAGGTGCCGGCAGTGTCCTGCATCCAGGTGCCGACCGAGGAGACCGTGCTGGCGATCCAACGATCGCGAAACAGCGGAATCTTAAGAGGGGCGAAGCCGGTGGGAGTTGGCGCGGCGACAACAACAGAGCCGGAGGTTGGAGTTTCGAGGGGCATCGCTAGATTTAGTTTACGGTGTCGCGGGATTGTCAGCGCGGTGTAATTTCTTTGTCATTCTTTGTCATGACTCGATCACGTAGGCAATAAACTACCAACGCGCAAGTTGACGAAGTTGCGAAGGAACCGAAGCGCGGAAAGTATGGGCGAAGTGATCTCACCAACGACCTCCCTTGACCACCCTCGTCGGATTCAACCGGCGAGCGGAACGCAGTTTCGCTGGCTGGTCGCGATCGCTTTGGCCTTCACCTTCGCCACCTGTTACCTCCGCGAATTTGTTCTGCCGCATGTCCCCGTCATGTCCTGGGCCGATCAGATGCTGTTCGCAACCGACGGAGCCAGAATCGTCGCAGGACAGATGCCCTACCGCGATTACTTTCAATTTGTAACGCCCGGCGCCGACCTGGTCTACGCCTTCCTGCTCCGGCATCTCGGGCTGTTGCTGTGGATTCCAAACCTGCTGATGGTGTGTCTGGCTCCGACCGCTGTTCTGTTGACGACGCTGGCCGCGGCCAAGATACTGCGCGGCAGCTTTATCGCTCTCCCGGCTGCCCTGACGGTTGGCTTCGTTCTCTTCGGAGGCCTGGATGCCACCCATCATTGGTTCAGCGCTCTTCTCGCAATCGTCGCCATGCTGGTTCTCTTTCAAGGATCGCAGCACTGGCGTATTGCTTTGGCCGGCGCCTTGTGCGGTATAGTCGCCAGCTTCACGCAGAGTAAGGGAGCGACCGTCACCGCAGGCTTCCTCGTCTATCTCCTCTGGCAGTCGTTCGACGAAAAGCAAAAAGCAAGTGTGCGTTGGCGCAAGTGCATATTGCTGTGCGGCGCTGCGCTGGTCACCTTCGTTGCGATTAACGGTCCGTACATTGCGGCGCTGGGGATAAAAGAATGGATCAAGTGGGTCATCGTCTTTCCCTTCCGTTACTACCCAACACTTCCCGCCCAGACATGGCGTTCCCCCGTGGACGACTTCCGCAACCAGATCGGCTTCATCCGGTGGATCTGCATTCCATTCGTATATCTAACGGTTCCGCTGGTCTACCTCGTCTTTCTGCGCGTGATGTACCGTCGCCGCCGAATCGAGCCAGGCGAACCGTGGAATCAGCTTCTGCTGCTTGCAATCACCGGACTTGCTTTGTTTCTGGCGGTCGCGCCGTGCCTCTCCGTGATGAGAGTCTCGAGCGCCAGCCTCCCCGGCATGGTCCTCCTCGCGTGGCTGCTGAATCGATGGGGAAGGCAGGGAAGAGTCGCAGCCGGAGCGCTCGCTGCTCTGTCTCTTGCAATCGCCGTCTACCTGCCGATACGCAATCAGACAATGCACTGGCACTATCTCGATCTTCCCGCAGGCCGAACCGCGATTCTCGATCCAAACCGATACGAGGTCTATCGTTGGATGGCGGAGAACACTCACCCCGGACAGATGTACTTCGGCATGGGACCGCTCGCACTTCCGTTATGGCTGCAGACCCCGGCCCCCATCTCTGCGCCGGTTCCCTACGAATACGACCGGCCCGAGCATATAGCCGCATCGATCACTGCAATTGAGACCAACCGCGTGCCTCTGCTTCTACTCAAGCCATACCGCTACCTTGCCGGAACCTGGGGCTATACCGACGATCATCTGCGACCGTTTCAGGCTTATGTCGATCAGCACTATCGCTGCATAAAGACGTTTCCCGCGGGCTTCGAGGTATGGGAGCGAAGAGACAGTCCTCAGCCCGATCGAAAGCCATAACGCGGATGCGTCTTCGCAAAGCAGAGCAGGTGAAGGCTTCTTTACAAGCATCCGGAAGCATCCAACGCTGCCAGAGTAAAATCGCCGCATGAATAAGTACGATCTGGAGAAGCTGTGGGACGAGCATACGAAGTATGAGTTTGCCACTCCCGATGTAGAAGCAACCCTGGCCACAATGGTTGAAGACGCCTACGTCAACCATGTTCCGGTGATGACCGGAGGCAAAGGCAAGAGCGCGCTCCGAGCGTTCTACGGCACGGACTTTATTCCTTGCATGCCGCCCGACTTCAAGATGACCGACGTCTCGCGAACCGTCGGTGAAAACCGGCTCGTCGACGAGATGGTGATCTCCTTCACTCACACAATAGAAATGCCGTGGATGCTGCCGGGAGTCGCGCCCACGGGCCGTTACGTCGAGGTGCCGCTGGTCGCGATCGTAGGCTTCCGCGATGGCAAGCTGGCGCACGAGAACATCTACTGGGATCAGGCCTCAGTACTGAAGCAGATCGGCCTGCTCAGCGGTGACGGCCTGCCCGCGCACGGCGCAGAGACAGCCCGGAAAATCCTCGATCTGCAAGCCTGAATCAAAAAGAAAGTGGCTTAAAAAGGAAACCCACGCAGCGCGGTGGGGGCTGTTGCGTGGGTATTCCAGTAAAGCAACGAAGTGGGTGGACTTCGTTATGACTGACTCAACCCGAAGGGAGTCTTGCCATTCCTTAAAGGTAACGGCAAAGCGAATCAGAGTCAAGAGGCATTTGCGTATCGGACCTGAGCCGCCAAATTACTGGTGGAATTACCGATATCCCAGCCTTACAGGTGGTTTTCCTCCCCCCCAAAATGTAAGTCTTTATCCAGAGCCAATCGACCGGGAAAGCTTGCCGTATCTTCCGCAACACTCCGGGCGAAGTGGTGGCCCAGGAACCGATTGGGCCATCTGCCATTCTCATTTGGCAACCTGCTCCATCACCACCTCGACATCCAGGTGCCGCGTGCTGCCGGGGATGTCGATCGATCCCAGCACCAGAGGTTTGCCCAGGGTCAGGAACGACGTTCCTTCCAGGGAGCTTTGCCGAATGATCGGATCCTGTAAGCCGACACCGGACGTCTGCTCCGCCATGCTCAATTGCTCCACCTTCGAACGTAACCTTGCTCCATTGGCGAGCTCCTCCATGGTCGCATCGAAGTTCATGCCCACATCGATGTAGGTGAACTGCGTCTGCGCCCCGGTGTTGCCGGTAGCGCTGTAGGATCCCGTCGCAATCGGCACCTTGCTGCCTTGCTTCATCACCGTTCTCTGCCCCGCCGCCACGATCATAGAGAAGTGCTGAACTCCAATGCGCTTGCTGCCATCCGTCTCGACAGTTGTGAAGGTGAGGCGATAGGTTTTCTTGGGCCTGTCAAGATCGCTGATGACCTTCTGCGCGAGCGCAAGCTCGTCCGGGGTGCCGCGTATAGTGAGGGCGTTCTGGCTCGGGACGAGGAAGACCTTGACGTCGGGTGGCAGGAGATTGCGGACGGCGACTGTGATTTCGTTGGCTTCGTTTACTTGTGTGGCATTGGTGAGATAGAAGGTCTGGAAGGGACGTGAGTCCACCCTTGCATTGGCAGCGACCTCTTGCCTTGAAGCCGTACTCCCCTTTTCCGTGGTGGCGCTCTCCACCGTCTGCCCCCATGCGCCCGGACCAATCAAGACCAAAGCCACTCCCAGAATCCCACACGCAGACTTCCTGCTCCAGCTTCCTCGCGCATTGCATTTCATCTTCATTCGTTTTCTCCCGTTCTCGTTGGCCTTGGTGTTGCTTGCTGCGTGGTTGATTGATCTGGAGCGAACTTCTCCGGCGTCGATTGTGGCTGCATTGGTTGATCCGGCACTGACTGTTCCGGCACCGACTGTTCAGGAGTCGTCTGCTCCATTCCTGGCTGCGCTGGCATAGCCTGATCCATCGTCGATTGTCCCGGTGCTACTTGCTCCGTCGTCGATTGCTCTGGCGCTGCTTGCCCCGTCATCGACTGCTCGGGCGTAGTTTGCCTTGTCGATTGTCCGAAAAACCTCTGAAACTCCGCCTTATCCTCTAGGTCCTGCAAGGCCCGCACCTTCGAATCGAGCATCGCCAACTCCACCGGATCATCTTTGTGGACGAGACGCAGCAGCAATCTCTCCTGCTCCGTCAAAGGCATCGGCGGAGCAGGTCGGCTGGGGGCGTGCATCTCTTCGAGAGCGACAGAATCACTGTCGAGGACGGCTTCCGCGCTCCCTTCATTCGTCTTTCCCTCCGCCTTTATCTGTCCCGCATTCACTTCTTCCAGGGCCCGCACGCCTGACCGCGACGAAGCAGGTTGTGCGCTCTTAGCAGCCACCTCGGAAGCCCCCAAAGCCAGCGACCGCACAGGGGCAGGGCTCCTCCGTCCCTGCGCAGGCACATGCCCCAGCCGCCGAATCGCCGGAATCGCCAAAGCAACGGCGAACATCCCCGCTAACGCCACCCCGCACACCAAAGACCCGACAGCGACCGGACGCGCCGGCGCCACCAGCCAGATCGGCCTCAACCGGAGCCAACCCGACCGAGACCGCACCGCCGCTCTCTCCTCCAGCCCATCCAGTTGATCCAGGATGCGGCGCTCCATTCCAGCAGCAGACTCGGCGTCTCGCAACCCCGCCAGCACCTTCTCAATCGCTTCCTCGGAATTCTTCATCACCTACCCTCTCCTTCTTCAAGCCGCTCCCGCAGCCGCGTTCGCGCGCGAAACAGCAATGCTCGAACCGCCGACTCGCTTCGTCCCAGAACCTCCGCCATCTCCGCCGTCCCCAACTCCTCGACCACAGAAAGCAACAGAACATTGCGCTCCGCCTTAGGCAATCTCTCCAACTCACGCAGAACGGACCTCAAGCGCTGCGCCTCGTTCAACGCCTCGTCAGCGGGCAAATTTCTCGCAACCAGGCTCTCCGCAAACCCCTCGTCAAACTGCTTCGGCCGTATCCGCCGTCTACGATCGATCGCAAGATTCCACGCAACGCGAACCAGCCACACTCGCATATCCCGCACCGCAGTCAGCGACCGGCGATGTTCGAGAACCCGAACAAAGACGTCCTGAACCACGTCCTCAGCCTCCGCGCGGCTCCGCAAAACTGAGTGAGCCACGCGGAAAAGAAGCGAAGAGTAAGTCTCCACCAGAGCCGCGAGATCAATCTCCGACCGCGCACCCTCCATGGAAGACAACGCCAAGCTGCAGCCCTCGACCGACGCCATAAGCCCCTTCTATCCAGACAGACGCTCAAGTGCAGCTTCCGCTCGACAATAATTTATTCCGGCCGTCAAAAGCACAATCTCTCAAGCTCAGATTTGCTCTTGCGTGTATTCCTCAATCGGGACTATATTTCCGCCAACACGAAATGTCCTTAAACTTCCTCGGCCACGATCTTTGAGGAATTTTTCCACTGCTGCAGCGAGAGCTATAAGCAGTGCGCTCTTGTTCCTTAAATCGGAGGCTATATGCGCGCCATTCTTCGCTACTTCTTTCTCTTATCCCTCGTACTGGCAGGTTCGAGCCGCCTGTTATCTCAGGCAACCGCGACCGGCAACATTGTCGGCGTCGTTACCGATGCCACCGGCGCCGCTCTACCCAACGCCACCGTCACCGCCACCAACACCGGCACCAACGCTCAACGAACCACCACTTCCGGCACCGCCGGGGAATATCGTTTCGATCTCCTGCCCGGCGGCATCTACACCGTCAAAGCGGAATCAGCGGGCTTCAGCCCTACGGAAGCAAAAGATATTCAGTTGCTCGTGGGCACTACATTGACCGCGAATCTTCCTATGAAGACCGGAACGGTTTCCACCTCGGTTGAAGTAAACGCCGCCAACCAGCTCCTCGACATGGAGAAGACCGACAGTTCGACCGCTGTCACTCCTCAGCAAATCACAGCCCTTCCACTAAACGGACGCGACATGGCGAATCTCGCCATCCTCGCACCCGGCGTCAAGATGGTCGACAGCTACGATCCCACAAAGAATCGTTATGCCATCTACGCCGTCAATGGTTCAAGCGGACGCAACACCAACACAACCGTCAACGGAATTGACAACAAGGACAACACCGTCGGCGGCGCAGTCATGCAGCTTCCTCTCGAGGCCGTGCAGGAGTTCAAGATCAGCACCAACCGCTTCTCCGCCGAGAACGGCCGCAGCGAAGGCGCGGCTCTCAACATCGTTACGAAATCCGGCACCAATCAGTTTCACGGCGCCCTCTACGGCTTCTTCCGCAGCCAGACCCTTCAGACCATCAATGCCATCACCGCGCAAGGCGGACAGCCAAAACCCGACTACAGCCGGCAACAATACGGTGGCGCAATCGGCGGCCCCATCCGCAAAGACAAGGACTTCGGCTTCTTTGCCTACGAGGGTCTGCGCGAGCGGTCCAGCATCGCAGTCACGGATCTGGCCTACCAGGAACTCACCCTCGCCATCCCGCTCGGCGCCGTTCCTGCCCACACCATCGCTACCCCATTTGATGAGAAACGCTACAACGGCCGCGTCGATCACTTCTTCAACGAAAACGAAAAGATCTACGTCAGCTACTCCGCCCAGGACAACAAGAGCAACAACGATCAGTCCACAGCGCAGGTCGACACCACCGAAGGCAACTACACCATCAACGACCTCATACTGACCAACCTCACCCTAACCTCCGTCCTTTCGCCGAAGACAGTCAACAACTTCACCGTCGGCTTCCAGTACTGGAACAATCTCATTGACTCCCACACCCGTACTCCCTACTTCCTCTTTACCGATGGCGTCAGCTTCGGCACGAACATCAACGTCCCGCAAAAATCCAGCCAGCACAAATTCCAGTTCCGCGACGACTTCTCCCACTCCCTTGCCAAACACACCCTGCGCATGGGCGTCGATTTCGTGTATGAACCGGAGGTAGGCGGTTTCTTCGAGAACAACCCCACTCCCGAGTTCGACTTTTTTGCGACAGCCTCGACAATGCTGACCAACAAGGTACTCTACCCCAACGGTTTCTCCACTGCTGGCGCCATCCAGGGCTCTACCGGGACCTCGGGCAATCCCGCCTTTGAGCTTGCTCCCACCATGCTCGGTTTCTACTTTGAAGACGACTGGCGCGCCACCCCGCGTCTGCTTCTCAACCTTGGTCTTCGCTACGATCGCGAAATCGGCACCTACGGCATTGACAAACAGGCCAATAGCCGCACCCACCAGGAGATCGTCGCCGCTTCCAAGGTCAACGTCCCCACCGTCCCCACCACCCAAACATTGCCCCCGACCGGCGTCGGCTACACCCCCAGCCTCGGTTACCTCGGAGGCGACTACACCGGCCTTCCCAAGAACGACAACCTCGACCTCAGCCCCCGCGTCGGCTTCTCCTACGATCTACTCGGCAATGGTCGCGTCGTCCTCCGCGGCGGGTATGGTCTCTACTTCGGCCAGACCTTCGAAAACATACCTCTGTTTATGATCCAGCAGGCGAACAGTCAGGTCTTCGCCAACACCTACAGCATCAACGGCAACGGCCCCAATACGACGTGCCCAACCCAAATCGTCCCCGGCACCAACATCCCACTTTGCAATTATCGTTACGGCGTCGATCCTGCTCCAGTAATCCCGCCGGCAGGCCCTAATTTGGCTCCCGGTTCTACCGGACGGCTTATGGACCCTGCATTTCGCAATCCGTACTCCCAGCAGGTTAACTTCGGCCTCCAGTACGCCGTCACGAACTACGGCGTCGTGGAAGTCGAGTACGTCCAGGCCCGCGGTATCCACGAAGACAAGACGGTCAACATTAACCCAACCGAATATTTCAACAACAATATCCGGCCTTTTTCGGCCGCGTTTGCCGCTGCAGGCGTTCCGGTCCTCGGCCGCTTCGGTGTTGAAAAATCAATCGGCCGTTCCTACTACGATGCTCTCAACGTCAGTTACCGGCAGTCGCTGCACCGGCACGTCAGCACAGTATTGAACTACACCTATGGGAAGGCCCTCGCCTTCGAGGGAAATCCCGCCGCCTTCCGCAACTCCGCCACCAACCCCTTCCTCGGCGAGTTCCGCCAGCCCGACCACGGCAGAGCTCCTAACGACGAAACGCATCACTTCGTTGCCGCCGGCACCATCACCCTCCCGGCTCACTTTGAGTTCTCTCCCATCATGTCCGTCGGTTCTGCCCGGCCTCTCAGCATCGTTGAGTCCACCAGCGATCTCTGGCAGGTAGGCAGCGGCCGCAGCAACCCTCACGCTGCCATCTTCAGCGGAGTCAAGGAGAGTCCGGACGCCTATGTGGCTTTTGCCGCAGCCTCCAAGGCAGCTGTCGCGGCTGACTCCACAGGGAACACCACCGCCGCCAAGTTTTACCGCAATTGCCTTAGCGCCGGAACCTGCCGCGAGGTCGCCTACGAGTCCTACCGCGGTCAAATGTTCTTCCAGCTCGACGCCCGTATCGCCAATACCATCACGATCCACGACCGGTACGCCATCACCCTGTTCTTCCAGGCGTTCAACATGACCAACCGCGCCAACTACGGCCCCAACTACGACGTCAACGTCTCCAATGCCCTTATCAAAACCCCAAGCTTCCTCACGCCGCTCGGCTTCATCAACCCGAGCAGCACCGTCGTCCCACGTTCCTTCACCGGCGAGTTCGGAGCCAGATTTTCCTTCTGATTGTGCGCGTAACCCTATCGATCAAGGCCCGGCAAAAAACGCCGGGCCTTTTCTCATCACCCATCGCCATCCCTCTCACAAGTGCCAGTCGGGATCCACCGAACCATAGTTCAAAGAGGTCCGGCCAAAAATAAATATTGAAAACGTGGCATGTTTTTCGTGGCCGTTTTAGGAGGTGTTTTTCACCACACTTTCACCACGAATCCACCACGATTTACCACGCAAAACGCCACATTCTGCGCACCCAATTTCTCAAAAACCCCTTCAAAAACGCGAAATCACCACGCAGAAAAAAATCCGCACAGCAATAAACCTAAAGCCTGCAAATAAGAAGTTCGCGTTCGTACACCATCTCGGGCGGGAGATGGTCGTGAAGCAGGATGAACAACTCCTCGTGGCTCATAACCTCCCGTTTCCACTGATTGCGGTCAACAATCTGGAGCTCGTCGAAGGTGGCGCGAGAGAAGTCGAGCCCCTTCCAATTGATGTCCTCAAAGTGCGGCGTCCAGCCAATGGCGGTCTCCTTGCCCATGGCGCGGCCACGCACACGATCGACGATCCACTTCAGAACTCGCATGTTTTCGCTGTAACCGGGCCACAGGAACTTGCCGTCTGCCCCCTTGCGGAACCAGTTGACGTGAAACACCCGCGGCGTAGACGACAGGTTCCGCTGCATCTTCAGCCAGTGCCGGAAGTAGTCGCCCATGTGATAGCCGCAGAATGGCAGCATGGCCATAGGGTCGCGCCGAACCTTGCCGACCGCGCCGGTAGTAGCAGCAGTGGTCTCCGAGCCCATCGTGGCCCCAACATAGACGCCCGCGGACCAGTTGAAAGCCTGGTAGACAAGCGGCAGCGTCGTAGGCCGCCTCCCCCCGAACAGGACCGCGCTGATCGGAACGCCATTCGGATTCTCCCAGTCAGGGTCGATGGTGGGGCACTGGCGAGCCGGCGCAGTGAAGCGGCCGTTGGGGTGCGCAGCCGGTGCGCCGGTCTCTTTGCCGATGGCGGGGGTCCACTTATTGCCGCGCCAATCAATCAGTTCAACAGGCGGCGTATCGGTCATGCCCTCCCACCACACACCACCGTCAGGAGTCAGCGCGACGTTGGTAAAGATGGTATTTTTCGCCAGCGTCGCCATGGCGTTCGGATTGGTCTTCGCGCTGGTACCTGGGGCAACGCCGAAGAACCCCGCCTCGGGGTTGATAGCGCGAAGCTGACCGGTCTCGTCGGGTTTGATCCAGGCGATGTCGTCGCCCACAGTCCAGACCTTCCAGCCCTCAAACCCCGTAGGCGGGATCATCATGGCGAAGTTGGTCTTGCCGCACGCACTCGGGAAAGCCGCGGCGACATAAGTCTTCTCCGTCTTCCCATCTTTGTCCGCGGGAGACTCAACCCCGACGATCAACATGTGCTCCGCCATCCAACCCTCGTCGCGGGCGATATTCGAGGCGATGCGCAACGCGAAGCACTTCTTACCCAGCAGCGCGTTGCCGCCATAGCCGCTTCCATACGACCAGATCTCGCGCGTCTCCGGAAAATGCACGATGTACTTCTCGTCATTGCAAGGCCAGGAAACGTCCTGCTCGCCCGGTTCCAGCGGCGCACCAACGGTGTGCATACACGGCACAACACGCTTTTCGTCCTTGTCGATCTCCGCGAAGACAGGCGCCCCAATCCGCGCCATGATGCGCATATTTACCACAGCGTAGGCCGAGTCCGTGAGCTGCACGCCGATCTGCGACATCGGCCCGCCGATCGGGCCCATCGAGTAGGGGAGCACATACATGGTGCGCCCACGCATCGCACCCCGAAAAAGCTGCTTCAGCTTCTTCCGCATCACGAAAGGGTCTTCCCAGTTATTGGTGGGGCCTGCGGTGTCCTTCGAAAGCGAGCAGATGAACGTGCGGTCTTCAACCCGGGCGACGTCATTAGGAGAGGATCGCGCCAGAAAGCACCCCGGCCAAAGCTTCTCGTTCAGCTTCGTGAAGGTGCCGGCCTTGACCAACTGGTCGCAGAGAAAGTCGTACTCGGCCTGGGAGCCGTCGATCCAGTGGATGCGATCCGGCTGGGTCAGCTCGGCCATCTTTTCCACCCAGCGGATGAGGTGTTTATTCGTAGTCGGTGGTGCGGTGACGGCGGTCTCGGTCATAACTGTCTTCATAAGCGCGTAAATCTCTCCCTTGCAAGTCTTCGCCTCCACAGGGGGGCTGTCAACTCAGAAGTGGTCCAGCCAGTTATCGCCTATTTACAGTAAGATTTTCCCGAGGAGAATCCAAATGACGAAATGCGCGAAGACAAAATGGGTCGGCGCGGTAGTTTTGTCTTTGGCGGCGTTCGGTGGGACGCTGGCGCTGGCCCAGGGCGATCCCCCGAGAGCGTTCGATGCAGCGACAGCGGCGGTTCGGGCCCCGGGGACGACAGTGCGGATCGATCTGATCGGAGATTCTACCCAGACCAACAACGCCGGCTACGGCCGAGGCTTCTGCGCAAACCTGACGGCACAGGTGGACTGCGTGAACATGGCGAAGGGTGGCGCCAGTACCAAGACCTTTCGCGAGCAGGGACTGTGGGAGCGAAGCCTCCAGACCAAACCGGACTACATGCTGATCCAGTTTGGCCACAACGACCTCGAGAGCAAGGATCATCTTCCGCGCCAGACGACGATGGCTGAGTATGAGGCGAATCTGCGGAGGTACGTGGAAGAGGCGCGGGCAGCGGGGATCAAGCCGGTGCTGGTCACGCCATTGACCCGGAGGTACTTTGAGGCTGTCGGAAAGATTCACTCGGACCTGACCGCGCACGCCGAGACCATGAAGCGGGTAGCGGCCGAGATGAAGGTGCCGGTCATCGATCTGCACCAGGACAGCATCGCCTATCTCGATCGCGTAGGCGAGAAAACCGGCAATACGCTGGCGATTACGAAGAAGGACGATGACGGAAAGACGATCTTCGATAAGACGCATCTGGATTGGAAGGGTTCGTACGTCTTCGGGCGAATCGTCGCAGTTGACATGGGGAAAGCTGTGCCGGAACTGGCCAAATACGTAAGGCCTGAGGCCGCAGCCCTGCCGCCCGAGGGTGTGAAGGCCATGAAGATCATCGAAGGCGGCCCGGTAAAAATCGTTCTGGTAGGCGATTCGACGGTGAATGCAGGGGGCGGCTGGGGCAAGGGGTTCTGTGCCGTGATGACGCCGAACGTGACCTGCATCAACGAGGCTCTGAATGGGCGGAGTTCCAAGAGCTTCATCGACGAAGGCGCGTGGAAGAAGGCGCTCGACGACCACGGCGACTATTACCTCATTCAGTTTGGGCACAACGACATGAAGGGCAAAGGGCCGGAGCGGGAGACCGATCCCGAGACGACCTTTGCCGCAAATATCCGGCGGTACATCCGTGACGCGCGCGCCATCGGAGCAGTGCCGATTGTGGTCACGTCGCTATCGCGAAGGAACTACAAGGACGGCGTGCTGGTGCAGGATCTGAAGGACTATTCGGCCGCAGCCAGGCGTGTCGGCATGGAAGAGAGTGTAACCGTAATTGATCTTAATACGATGTCGGTGAAACTGCTGGAGGGAATGACCCAGGCCCAGGCGGACGAGTTCAACGCCACAGGACATGAGGATGAACGAGCCGAGAACAAAAAAAGTCCCGTCGACCGGACGCATCTAAACGCGAAGGGCCAGGCGTTGTTTGGCCGAATGGTGGCGGACACTTTGGTCCGGACGCAGGTGGAACTGGGACCCGATGTAGTGGGAGAGCCAGTAAAAGCGAAGGCTGCGGGAACGCAATAGTCCGCTAACTTCCATCCCCCGTCATCTCAAAGGTTTCCGACAAGTAGTTGCTTGAAAGGGCGCGGCTTCAGGCAATGTTTTGCTTTTTCGGAGGGAGTTCTTCGGAGGGAGCGCAGGGCTTTAAAGCCCTGCGAAAAATCCAGCAGATACAAGGGGCTGGTAGCCCAAGGCTTTAGCCTTGGGTCTTCCCGGGCCTTTCTTTTCGCAGGCCGCAATCATCATTTTTCCGGACCCTGTTTAGCCGCTGAGGAATATTCAGCCTATAACCGAACTTTTTCAACCCCTCTCATCGGCTATCTTTTCTCATGGTGCCCCCATAAAAAGCTACAACCGGCTTGCCGCACTGGTAAACTTAAAGTTCTGCGCTGTGACTACGCGCGACAAGATCTCTTCAAAGCGGCGAGACCGCAGCGAGCCAAAAAGGAAAATAAAAACCAGTGGATCAGCAGACCAGAAAAGCTCTCAAGCACGACCAGTTCGTCGACACAACCACCCACGGCCTCGAATGGGCCAGCGAAAACCGCCGTTCGGTCATCGTCACCAGCTCCACCGTGCTGGCGGCGATCCTGTTCGTCGTCTGCGGCGTGCTCATCTATAACAGCCGGGCATCGCAGGCTTCGGTCGCCTTCGGAGCAGCCATGCAGGCCTACCAGACCCCGCTCGCGGCCCCCGGCCAGCCGGTGCCCCCCGGCGTCAAGACCTACCCGTCCGTCGCGGAGCGCGCCAAGGCCGCCAATAATCTCTTTGTGGGCGTCGCCGACAAGTACGGCATGACTCCCGACGGCAAGACAGCGCGCTACTTTGCCGGGCTGACCTATATGGAACAAGGGCAGAACGCACCCGCCGAGAGCACGCTGAAGCAGGTGGCGGCCGGCTGGAACGGCGATCTCGCCGCGCTGGCAAAGCTCTCGCTCGCACAGCTCTACCGCCAGACTGGCCGCGATTCGCAGGCCATCGAGCTCTACAACGAACTTACCGCAAAGCCGACCACCACTGTGCCTGCGGGCCTGGCGCAGCTGCAGCTCGCAGAGCTCTACGAGTCGCAGGGCAAGCCTGAGCTGGCCAAGAAGATCTACGCACAACTCAAGGACAAGGACCCCAAGGGCCCTGCCGGGATGATGGCCGCGCAGAAGCTGAACCCGGCCCCCGCAGGCCCCGGCGGTCAATAGCAACCGTGGTTTGTTGCTCTTCTCCAGACCATCCAAACGAACCCGTCATTTCGACCGAAGCTGCTCACAGTCTCATCGTGAGCAGCGCAGCGGAGAAATCCGCTTCTTTGCTTGCACCCCACTTAACCGCATCCCCGCGAAGCGACTGATTTCATTGTCGTTGTCTTTGCTCTTGTTTTTTATTTGCCATTTTCTGCCCAAAAATCGCATGTCAAGCCCCCAAACCACTTAACCCCTTACCAGCCAACAGCATACGCGTGGCATGTTAGTTCCACCCAATCCGCTATACTGGATATAGATCGAAAAACAAGGAAGCCTCGGATACTCTCCGGGGGCTAACTTATTGATAAGAAGTATTTTGCGCGCAACCCATTTGTTATGAATATTTTGCAGGGAGGTAGTCCCCGTAAGTCTATGAATGGAAGTATTTTACGCCCAAGATACCCCGCCGGGGGGGGAGGGGGGGTACCCCTGGAAAAGAGAGGAGAGAGAGTCGCATTAATCGTCGTCATAGGAGACCGAACGATCGCCGCGTATCTTCAGGGCCAGTTCCGCGTCGGTTCGCAGCTTCGTCAGAAGGCTCCATTGATCGTTCACTTTAGGAGGCGCAACCCAGACCGGCAGAGGCATTCTCAGATAGTCGGAGAGAGCCAGGGCATGGGGCTCGTAAAGCGCACGGATGGTGTTCAGGCGCTTCGCCGCTGCGGGGTCGCCACACAGCCGTAACTTGTGTTCGCCAAGGGCCTCGCATAGATGGTAGAAGTCCGTCGACGGCAGCCGATCGACCTGTGGTTGCTGCTGCCACGACTTGCGCTCCTGGACACCGAAGACCTGACCGATATCCACCAGCGCGTGCCGTGCCATCACGAAGGTCAATTGCGCCTGCCGAGAGGGCATGCCCTCGACCAACGAGATCCGCAGCGCGCAGGTGTCGAGTATCGATACCAGCGCCGAGAGCCAGCTCTGGCTGTCGTGCTGCGAGCGGTAGTAGCAAAGAATGGGGTAGGAGATATGCGATTCGAGAATTTCGGCGGACCAGCGCTCCCACTCCGCCAGCAGCGCGGTCAGGGCCTCCTTTCCGCCCTCAAAGGCGTGACGCCGGAGCAGTTCCGCAGCGTTTGGCGGCGAGCCGGCGCGCGAGTCGAGCAGTGCCACGCTGACCTCGCGACGCGAAAACGCCTGATACAGCACCGGCAGATAGCCAATGACCAGTGCGACGAATCCGAGGCCAACGCCGGACTCGAAGACAATGATCGCGCGTGCGAATCGGCTGTGGGGCACGACGTCGCCCAGGCCCAGCGTAAACAATGTTGTGCCGCTGACATACAGGTCGGTTCCGAACTGCGCCCACGTACTGGCGCTATGTTGCATCATTGCGTCGCCAAGCGGGGAGCCCGCCGAGAAATAAAACAGCGCGAAGCCGCTGATGAGCAGCAGCGCCCACAGCAACAGGAGCAACAGAAGCGAGAGCGGGCCATAAACGCTGTAGATCTGCTCGCGCACCTTCTTGTTGGGGGCGCGCTCGGCCATCACGACCCAGGGCCCCCAGGTGGCGATGAGGAAGATACGTGTGAGCTGAAAGCGACCGGTCGGGCGACGAGGCAGAATGATGGTTTGAAACGCGTCAAGCGCCACCCCCAGGGTGCAGAACAGTCCGCCAATAAATGCCGCGACGTGCACGAGAAATCCTTTATCCTGTCGAAGTAGCGATCTTTGTCAACCTTACCAGAGGGTGCGCCGACCTTTCGAAGCCTGCTGCGTCTATCGAAGACACAGCAGGGTATGACCACTCTCAGCAAGAACCAGGTTTACGAATGCCGCTAGGGGCTACGCAGCGCCTCCGCAACATTGTCGAATCGGCGGGGTCTATTTTCTACTGGTGAAAACATCGAATTTTCATTCGACAAAGATACTTTTTCAGGCCTAAGCTGACTTCACTGGATGTGTTGGCAATCACGCTAAAATGAATTCGAGAGAGGGGAGACCGTGCAACGAGTTCTGATAGTTGATGATGATCGTCTGGTCGCCGATACCCTGACTCTCATATTCGAGAAGAACGGTTTTGCAGCGAAGGCGGCTTACTCCGCCGATGAAGCGCTGGAATATTCCCGGGAATTTGCGCCCCACCTTCTCCTCTGCGATGTCACGATGCCTGCCCGCGACGGCCTGTCTCTGGTTGAGGACATCACGCGCGAGTTGCCGTCGTGCCGCATCCTCGTGCTAACGGGTTTCTACTCCAACCTGAAGAGTGTTCGTGAGCAGGCCCGTAAGCTCTCCCGCCCCCTGGGCGTGCTGACCAAACCATGTCAGCCAGCAGAGCTTCTTCGTGAAGCAGCGGCTTTGCTGGCTACTAGCTAGCAGGATATTGCAGTATGCCTGACCTCGGCCGCACCCTCGTTTTTCTTGGTCTGCTCCTGGTAGTTGTCGGCGTCGTGATCCTGGGGCTCAATCGCCTTAATCTGCCTCTCGGCCGTCTTCCCGGCGACTTCAACTGGCGCAGACGGGGATGGTCCGTCTCCTTTCCTCTGGCGACCTCTATCCTTATCAGCGTGTTGCTGAGCCTCCTTCTTTGGGCGATTGGCCGCCTCCGCCGCTAGCTCTGAAATCCCGCGTCACGATGCTAGACTCAGGCGGTATGTCCGAGAGTGAAGACAAGCCGCCGACCTTGGCCAGCCTCCGTGCACGCCGAGGAAAACTCCGCGCCGGCAAGAGGGCTTCCCCTCCTTCGCCGGGTCCTGATTCGGTGAGCCAGACTGGGCTCTTTGTCGATATGAGCGAGATCTCTCCGGTGTTCGATAGCCAGCCAGCCGGAGCTTCCACCGTTCGCGAGGGATCGCCCTTCCCATCCCAAAAGGCGCAGCGTAAGCCGGCTCTGAACTCGTCCGGCACCACCGAACGCCGCATCTGGAGCGTTCGCGCACTGGTCACCGACATCCGCCAGCATGTCGAGACGGACTACGCTGACCTGTGGGTCGAGGGCGAGATCTCCAACTGCCGCCCTGCGCCCTCCGGCCATATTTACTTCACGCTAAAGGACGGCGAGGCACAATTGCCCGTCGTCCTCTTCCGCCGCCAAGCCAGCCTCCTGCGGTTCCGGCCCGGCGACGGGCTCGCAGTACTGGTTCGAGGACGGGTCTCAATCTACGAAAGCCGCGGCCAGCTTCAACTGATCGCCGAGACGATGGAGCCTCGCGGCGCAGGGACGCTTCAGCTTGCCTTTGAACAACTCAAGGCCCGCCTGCTTGCTGAAGGTCTCTTCGATGCGGCGCGAAAACGTCCACTGCCATCCTTCCCGAAGTGCATAGGTATCGTTACATCGCCCACCGGCGCGGTGATTCGCGACATAGTCACCATCGTGCGAAGGAGACATGCTCGTCTCAACCTGCTTCTATATCCCGCGACGATGCAGGGCGCATCCAGTCCGGGCTCTGTCGCTGCAGGCATTCGCTGGTTCAACGCGAACCCGTCGCTCGTGGATCTCATCATCCTCGCTCGTGGCGGCGGGTCGTTAGAAGACCTCGCTGGCTTCAACGACGAAGGACTTGCCCGCGCGATTGCAGCCTCTAAGCTTCCTATCGTATCCGCCATCGGTCACGAGACTGACTTCACTATTTCGGACTTTGTCGCTGACCTGCGGGCCGCCACTCCATCTGCAGCTGCTGAGTTGGTCACTGCTGCCCAGGAGCACGTTGAAGACCGCATCACGATACTCGCCGCGCGTGTGCAGCGTGCGGGCCATTTCCATCTGATGCATGCACGACAGCGCTACGCTCGTCTTTCCGCGGAGTCCGTTCTGATCCGCGTGCGCGATGCCGTCAACCGCCGGGACCAGCGCCTCGATGAGCTGCGCCTCCGCCTCGATACCTCCATGCAGCGCCCCCTGCGCATTCGCGCACGGCAGCTCGGCTTTCTCATCGACCGCCTTCGTCGTCAGGACATCACCGCACGCATTGCCACCATCCATCGCCGCCTGCAGAGCGCAGATCAACGCCTGCACCGCACTACGACTCAGATCATCAACCCGCGCCAGATGCGCCTGAATCGAGCCTCTGCAGGTCTTGGGGCTCTCTCGCCCCTCGCGGTATTGTCTCGCGGTTACGCTCTCGTCTACGCGGCCGACGGCAAACTGTTACGCTCTGCTGCCGCAACCGTAGTGGGCCAGACGATTCGGGCACGCCTCGCCCATGGCACACTTGAAGCCGAAGTGACGCAGACAAAGATCGACGAAGCAAACGTAACGGAGATCAACAACTCATGAAGAAGCTCTTTGGAACCGATGGCATCCGCGCCGTCGCCGGCCAGCCGCCTCTAGATGCACCCACCGTCTATGCGATTGGGCTTGCCCTTGCACACACACTCGCCGCCACAACACCATCTCCACGCATTCTGCTCGGCATGGACACCCGCGAGTCCAGCGACTGGATCGCCGCTACTCTCACGGCGGGCCTCACCGGCGGGAGAGCTTCGGTAGAGAGCGCCGGTGTCATCACAACGCCTGCTATCGCCTTTCTGACACATACGCACCGTTTCGACGCTGGTGTTGTCATTTCGGCCTCGCACAATCCCTGGCAGGACAACGGCATCAAGTTATTCGGTCCGGATGGTTACAAACTCCCCGACGCTGTGGAACTCGCCATTGAAGAGGAGATATTCCGCCAACTCGCCGGTTTGACAACAGCTCCGCAGCGGGCCATTCCGCCGGAAGTCAACGAGGCCGACCGCACTGAGTATGTTCGCTTTCTGCTCGACGCTGTTCCTGGGCTCTCGCTCGATGGACGCCGCATTGTCATCGATTGCGCGAACGGAGCCGCCTCTTCTGTCGCTCCACAGCTCTTCGCGGATCTGGGTGGCGAGGTCATCATCACGCACGCCAGTCCCGATGGCCGCAATATCAACGAAGCCTGCGGCGCGCTGCATCCGGAGGTCGTCGCAGGTCAGGTAAAACATCACCAAGCCTCGATGGGCATTACCTTAGATGGCGATGCGGACCGCGCTTTATTTGCGGATGAAAACGGATGTGTGGTCAACGGCGACGCTGTTCTTCTGCTGGCTGGGCGCGACCTGCAGGCCCGAGGTCTCCTTACCAACTCAACCGTTGTTGCTACAACGATGTCGAACATGGGGCTCGAGGCGGCGCTGAAGCGTAGCGGTATTCAGATGCTTCGCGCTGCGGTTGGGGATAAGTACGTGCTCGAACAGATGATCGCTACTGGAGCTGCGTTAGGCGGTGAACAGTCCGGCCACATCATCTTCACGGGGCGGAGCACGACGGGCGACGGGCTGCTTACCGCGTTATTGCTGCTTGACATCGTTCACCGCAGTGGCAGATCTTTGGCGGAACTGGTCGCCGACCTCAAGGTTTTTCCGCAGGTCATCGTCAATGTGAAAGTTCGCGAGAAGAAGCCGCTCGAAGGCATCCCGACTGTGGCCGCCGCTATTCGCGCTGCAGAGGCGGAGCTTGCGGACTCCGGCCGGGTCGTTATCCGCTACTCCGGCACTGAAGCGCTGGCGCGGGTCATGATTGAGGCCGAGTCCGAACCATTGATGCGACATCATGCCGATACAATTGCTGCCGCCATTCGTACTGAACTTGGCATCTAATGGCAGTGCGAACAAGAAACTGACGTGCGGTCATGAATTCGTGGTGAATTCATCTTAGGTTCGATTTCAACAGGCGGAGCTTTGAGAAAAAACATGAAGGCTAACCGCCTTACGTTTTTTGTAACCCGATGGCACTAGTTGCAATCGAAGGAATAGTAGTCTGGTTCGGCTGGACAAAGAGACACAAGGAGTAAGCAGATGACGAAGTTGATACCTCTCAGTGAGCGCCCGGGGTGGAAGGCCCTGGAAGCGCATTCCCAGCAGATTCAAGGAAAGCAGTTGAAGCAGATGTTTGCGGAAGATCCTTCGCGCGGCGAGCGATTCACAGTTGAGACAGGTGGGATCTTTCTCGACTACTCGAAGAACCGCATCACGGATGAGACGTTGAAGCTTTTGATTCAGTTGGCGGAAGATTCTGGGTTGCGGGCGCGTATCGACGCAATGTTCCGTGGAGAAAAGATCAATATCACGGAGAACCGTGCTGTGCTTCACGTTGCGTTGCGAGCGCCGAAGAGCGAGTCGATCGTTGTTGACGGTGAGAATGTTGTTCCAGCGGTGCATACTGTACTGGACAAGATGGCCGCGTTCGCCGATCGTGTTCGCAGCGGTGCGTGGAAGGGGCACACGGGCAAGCGGATTCGTAACGTCATCAACATTGGGATTGGTGGCTCGGATCTTGGACCGGTGATGGCGTATGAGGCGCTGAAATTCTACAGCCAGCGCGATATTACCTTTCGCTTTGTCTCGAACGTTGATGGAACTGACTTTGCGGAGGCGGTGCGGGATCTGAATGCTGAAGAGACGCTTTTTCTGGTTGCGTCGAAGACCTTTACGACGCTGGAGACGATGACGAATGCGCATTCGGCACGCGACTGGTCGCTGGCCGGATTGGGGGGCGATGAGAAGGCTGTTGCAAAGCACTTCGTGGCAATCTCGACTAATGCTAAAGAGGTAGCGAAGTTTGGCATCGATACGGCGAACATGTTTGAGTTCTGGGACTGGGTCGGTGGACGTTACTCGATTGATTCGGCGATCGGTCTGTCGACCATGGTGGCGATCGGACCAGATCACTTTCGCGCGATGCTGAATGGGTTTCACCAGATGGATGAACACTTCCGCACCGCTCCCTTCGCGAGTAATCTGCCGGTGCTGATGGGGCTGTTGACGGTCTGGTATACCGACTTCTTCGATGCGCAGACGATGGCTGTGCTGCCGTATGAACAGTATTTGAAGCGCTTTCCGGCGTACCTGCAACAGTTGACGATGGAGAGCAACGGCAAGCATGTCACGCTGGAGGGAGTGCGTGTCACCACTGAGACGGGGCCGATCTACTGGGGTGAGCCGGGGACGAATGGGCAACACTCTTTCTATCAACTGATCCATCAGGGGACGCGGTTGATTCCGTGCGATTTCATCGGGTTCTACAAGACGCTCAATCCGCTGGGGCGACACCACGACATGTTGATGGCGAATGTCTTTGCGCAGGCTGAGGCGCTGGCGTTTGGCAAGACGGCGGAGCAGGTGAAGGCGGAGGGCACGCCGGACTGGCTGGTTCCGCATCGGGTGTTCGAGGGTGATCGTCCATCGAATACGATTCTGGCGGATAAGCTCACGCCTGAGGTGCTGGGCAAGCTGATTGCGCTGTACGAACATGCAGTGTTTACGCAGGGTACGATTTGGAGCATCGACTCGTTCGACCAATGGGGTGTCGAGCTTGGCAAGGTGCTGGCACAACGGATCATTGGCGAGTTGGAGAGTGCGACAGAGCCTGTGCTGGCTCACGATACTTCGACGACGAATTTGATTAGGAGATATAGAAAAAACAAGTAAGGGCAGGCGCTGCGCCACGAGAAAAATCCCAAAGTTTTCAATGTCAATGAACCAGCGAACTATTGAGAGGGAGCGAGTATGCAACTTGGAATGGTAGGCCTGGGTAGGATGGGGGCGAACATGGTTCGGCGGCTGGTAGCGCATGGTCACGAGTGCATCGTGTTCGATATGTCGCCGAAGGTGGTTGCGGACATGGCAAAGGAGAAGGGAATCGCTGGCTCCTCTTCGCTGCAGGATTTGGTGAGTAAGATGGCGAAGCCGCGCGCGATCTGGTTGATGATTCCGGCCGGAGTTGTGGAGAAGACGATTCAGGAGATCGCTCCACATCTTGAAGCCGGCGACATCCTGATCGATGGCGGAAATTCGTATTACATCGACGATATTCGCCGCGCGAAGGAGCTTGCTGAAAAAGGAATTCATTATGTTGATGTGGGGACCAGCGGAGGGGTGTGGGGGTTGGAGCGGGGTTACTGCATGATGATTGGTGGGCCGGATGCGGCGGTGGAGTATCTTGATCCCATCTTCAAGACTATCGCTCCGGGGATTGGAGATATCGCGCGTACCCCGGGGCGCGAAAAGGTTGGTGGGACCGCAGAGCAAGGGTATCTGCACTGTGGCGGGAATGGCGGCGGACACTTCGTCAAGATGGTGCATAACGGGATTGAGTACGGGATGATGGCGGCTTACGCAGAGGGGCTTGGTGTGCTGAAAGCTGCCAATATCGGCAAGCATATGGCTGAGATCGACGCTGAGACTACGCCGCTGCGTGATCCGGAACATTATCAGTACGACTTCAATCTGCCGGATGTGACTGAGGTCTGGCGGCGTGGGAGCGTGATTGCTTCGTGGCTGCTGGATCTGACTGCGGCTGCGTTGGTTGGCGATCCGGAGATGTCGAAGTATGGAGGCAGAGTCTCGGATTCGGGTGAAGGACGCTGGACGATCAAGGCCGGGATCGATGAAGGCGTTCCAACTCCGGTGCTGACTACGGCGCTTTATGAGCGGTTCAGTTCGCGCGGTCAGGCTGACTTCTCGAATAAACTGCTGTCTGCGATGCGTTATGAGTTTGGCGGTCATCTCGAGAAGCCGGTTGGTAAGTAGATTGCAGGTAGAAGGAGAAAACGCGTGAGTCAACTTCATTCCGATGCGCTGGTGTTCTTCGGTGCGACTGGCGATCTTGCGTATAAGAAGATTTTTCCGGCGCTGCAGGCGATGATCAAGCGTGGCACCCTTGATGTCCCGGTGATTGGCGTGGCGAAGGCTGGGTGGAACCTTGATCAGTTGAAGGCTCGGGCGAAGGATAGCCTGGAGCAGCATGGGGGCCTGGATGCGGCGGCGTGGGAGAAGCTGAGTTCGTTGCTGCGTTATGTTGATGGCGACTACTCCGATCCGGCTACGTTTGTTGCGGTGCGGAAGGCTCTTGGTTCGGCGGAGAAACCGGCATCTGGCGATTCCGCCTTCAATGTTCGAGACGGTGGTGGAGCAACTGGTGCAATCGGGTTCGGCGAAGGGTGCGCGGATGATCGTGGAGAAACCGTTTGGTCACGATCTGGCTTCGGCGCAGGAACTGAACCGGATTCTGCTTTCGGCGTTTCCTGAGTCTTCGATCTTTCGGATTGATCACTATCTGGCTAAAGGCCCGGTTCATAATATGGTGTCGTTTCGTTTTTCGAACTCGTTTCTGGAGCCGCTGTGGAACCGCGATTACATCGAGAGTGTGCAGATTACGATGGCGGAGGACTTCGGCGTGCAGGGGCGCGGGGGCTTTTACGACCAGACCGGCACCATTCGCGATGTGATCCAGAACCACATCTTCCAGGTGATGTGCAATCTGGCGATGGAGTGCCCGGCGCGGCGGGACAGCGAGTCGGTGCGGGACGAGAAGGTGAAGGTGCTGAAGGCTATTCCAGCGATCGATCCGAAGGA
>WNFD01004718.1_pt1 | contig 22933 bp, 20 predicted proteins | sample 5400491 | NCBI WGS metagenome assembly WNFD01 (sample SAMN13153343, study PRJNA577476) | soil metagenome | isolation source: 120 cm saprolite under Douglas fir tree site 2 hole 2 replicate 2 | place: USA:California | collected 2015-04-18
AAGAAGGACGCGAAGGGCGTCACTGTGGCGTTCAAGGACAAGGACGGCAAGGCGCAGACACTGCCGGCTGAGAAACTGCTGCTGGCCGTGGGCCGCAAGCCCATGACGGACGGTTGCGGACTGGAAAAATCGAGTGCCAAGCTGGAGCGCGGATTCGTCCACGTAGGCGATAACATGGAGACGGCCGAGAAGGGGCTGTATGCGATCGGCGACATCGTTGCAGGCCTGCCGCAACTGGCGCATGCGGCGATGATGGAAGGGATCATCGCGGTAACACACATAGCCGGAAAGCCGGCTCATCAGATCGTGAAGACCAGGATCCCGAACGCGACATACTGCGAACCGCAAATCGGCTCCATTGGACTGACGGAAAAACAAGCGCGCGACGCGGGCTACGATGTGAAGGTCGGGAAGTTCCCGTTTGTGGGGAACAGCAAGGCGACGATTCTGGGGAGTCACGGCGGATTCGTCAAAGTAGTTTCCGATGAATCGTACGGCGAGGTGCTGGGGATTCACATCATCGGGCCGCTGGCGACGGAACTTCTCGCGGAGGCGGCGACGGTGTTGAACCTCGAAGGCACCATCGACGACATGATGAACATGATGCACGCGCATCCCACGGTGTGGGAAGCGATGGGCGATGCGTTTGCGAGCGTGAAGGGGCTGCAGATTAACGTGTAGTTGCATGCTAGTGGTTTTCAGGAGTCAGTTCCCGGTTGTCAGTTCCGAGCGAAGAAATTGAGTAAATTTATTTGGATTCTGTTCTTCACTAAGAACTTAGAACTAATGACTGAGAACCGCCGGGAGTTGGCAAATCGTGCCGTTTGATGGAGAAATTACGGAAGCGCTCCAAGTTGATTTGGGAATGATAGGCTACGCGGAAGCTTACGCGCTGCAGAAGCGTTTTGTGGCTGCGCGGAAGGCCGGCGCGATGGAGGATGTGCTCCTTCTTTGCGAGCATCCGCACGTGATTACGCTGGGGAGAAGCGGCAAGCGGGAGAATTTGCTGGCGTCGGAACACGTGCTGCGGCAGAAGGGCGTGGAGTTTCATGCCACGAATCGCGGCGGAGACATTACCTATCACGGGCCGGGACAAGTTGTGGGATATCCGATCCTGAACCTGGGCGCGATCCGGCGTGACGTGGTTTGGTACGTAAGGATGCTGGAAGAGGCGATGATCAGGGCGACTGCCGAGTTCGGGATTACGGCAGAGCGCGTTGCCGGAAAAACAGGAATTTGGGTACGGGCCGGGAATACCGAGGAAAAACTGGCGGCGATCGGCGTGCACATCAGCCGCTGGGTTACTTCGCACGGATTTGCGTACAACGTGTCGACGGATTTGCGTAATTTCGACCTGATCGTGCCGTGCGGCATCGCCGACCGGAAAGCGACGTCGCTGGAGAAATTGCTGGGGCGCAACGTCGACGAAAAGGAAGCCGCGTCGCGGATCGCGAAGCATCTGGGAGAATTGCTCGGTCTGGAGATGAAGGAAGTGCCGAAGAAAGAATTGATGGAGAAGCTGGAGCACGCGGAGCAGGCCGTCATGGTTTCCGCATAGGAATTGGAGCAGGGGATGAAGAAGGAATTGACGCGGCAGCAGTACCTGGACCTGTACTACTACATGCGGCTGAACCGCGCCGTCGAAGACATGATGGTGAAGCTGTTCCGGCAGAACAAGATTGTCGGAGGGCTTTACTCCAGCCTGGGCCAGGAAGCGATTTCCGTGGGGACGGCGTACGCGCTGGAGAAAAAGGACTGGCTGGCGCCGATGATCCGCAACATCGGGGCGCTGCTGGTGAAGGGTGTGCGGCCGCGTGACGTTTTCATGCAGCACATGGCGAAGTACGATTCGCCGACCAAGGGCAAGGACGGCACGAGCCATTTCGGGGATCTGGACGATCTGCATATCGTTTCGCCGATTTCGATGCTGGGGGATTTGATTCCTGTGATGACCGGCGTGGCGATGGCCGGGCGTTACCTGGGACAGAAGATTGTGGCGATGACCTGGATCGGCGACGGCGGCAGCTCGACCGGCGTGTTTCACGAAGGGTTGAATTTTGCAGCCGTGCAGAAGGCGCCATTTGTATTGATTCTGGAGAATAATCTGTGGGCGTATTCGACGCCGGTCCGCAAGCAGGTGCCGCTGGAGAATTTGGCGGACCGCGCGAAGGCGTACGGAATGGACAGTTACATTGTCGATGGCAACGACGTTGTCGCGGTCTACTCGACCGCGAAAGAGGCAGTGGAGCGGGCGCGCGCTGGAGAAGGGCCGATCCTGATTGAAGCCAAGAGTTTCCGGCGCATGGGCCACGCGCAGCACGACCCGGCCGAGTATGTTCCGAAGGAGATGCGCGCGCATTGGGAAGCGCGCGACCCCATTGCACTCTATGAAAAATTCCTGGCGAGCGAAAAGCTGCTCGACGCCAAGGGCAAGAAAGAGATCGAAGAGAAGATCAACACCCTGCTCGCCAAGGAACGGGAGTTTGCGGAGAATTCGCCGATGCCTCCGGCGGAATTTGCGGAGACGGGCGTCTACTGCACCGGCGACGATTGTCACAAGATCCGGGCGAAGTGGGAGCGGCCGATTGCGGAAGTGACGCCGCCGAGGTCGAGCGTCGAGGCGGTTTGGACGGTTGCGGGATTCGGATCGGGTAAAGGCTCCGGAGGTGCGAACGCGCCGATTCACTTCGGCGACGCGCAGTCCGCGGAGAACACCGTTGGGAATGACGCAAAATCCGCGAACGGCCGAAAGCCGGCGGCGAAACTCGCAGCCAAGGTAGCCCCAAAGAAAACCGTGAAGGCCGCCTCGGCAAGCGCTTCGAGAAAGGCGCGGGGATAGCCATGGCCAAAACAAACGGAGCCGGACCGAAGGTCAGCGCCTCAAACGGAACGCAAGTTACTTTTCTCGAAGCCATCAAGCAGGCCATGTTCGAGGAGATGGAACGCGACCCGGCGGTAATTCTGATCGGGGAAGACGTCGGGGTATATGGCGGGGCGTTCAAGACCAGCGAAGGTTTGCTGGAGCGGTTTGGCTGGGAGCGCGTGATCGACACGCCGATCAGCGAGAGCGCCATTATAGGCGCCGCTTGCGGGATGAGCTACTGCGGCTTGCGCCCCATCTGCGAAATGCAGTTCATCGACTTCATCGTTTGCGCGTTTAACCAGATTACGAATTTCGTGGCCAAGGGACATTACCTGTGGAATGCACCGGCGCCGATGGTGGTGCGCGGGCCGTCCGGGGGCGGCGTGCATGGCGGGCCGTTCCATTCGGCGAATCCGGAGATGTATTTTGTCCATACCCCCGGGCTGAAGGTGATCTATCCTTCGACGCCGTACGATGCGAAGGGTTTGCTGAAGGCCGCGGTGCGGGACAATAACCCGGTGCTTTTCTTCGAACACAAATTTCTCTACCGCCGCATCAAGGGAGAGGTTCCCGCCGGGGATTACACCGTGCCGATCGGCAAAGCCGTGGTGCGCCGCGAAGGGAAACACCTGACGATCCTTTCGTATGCGGCGATGATGCATACTTCGCTCGAAGCCGCCGAAGCCCTGGCGAAGGAAGGGATCGAGGCGGAAGTGATCGATTTGCGGACGCTGCTGCCTCTCGATGAAGAGACGATCCTGAATTCGGTGAAGAAAACGAATAGATGCCTGGTCGTGCATGAAGACACCAGGACGGGCGGAATCGCTGGCGAGATTGCGGCGATTCTGTGTGAGAAGGCGTTTGGCGATCTGGACGGGCCGCTGATGCGCGTGACCTCGCTGGATACGCCGGTGCCGTACGCGCCGACACTGGAAGAATATTTTCTGCCCAACGCGAAAAAGGTTTTTTCCGCCGCTAAAGAGCTCGCGCGGTATTGACGCAAGTTTTCAGTAGCCAGTTGTTAGTGGTCAGTAGAGAACAAGAGGATTCACTCTAGTCGTGGATTTGCTGACTACTGAATACTGACAGCTGAGTACCGAATTCTGGAAGAACCGGACTCTAAGGAGAAGGAAATGGCCGTAGACATTGTAATGCCCCAGATGGGGGAAAGCATTTTTGAAGGCACCATCACCAAGTGGCTGAAGAAGCCGGGCGATAAAGTGGAGCGCGACGAGCCGCTATTCGAGATTTCCACGGACAAAGTGGACGCGGAAATTCCTTCGCCTTCGGCGGGCGTGCTGAAGGAGATCAAAGTCGGCGAAGGGCAGACCGTGCCGATTCAAACGATTGTCGGCGTCATTGAGGCGGCGGGTTCTGCGGCCGCGGCGGCGCCTGCGCCAGTTGCTGCAAAGGCCCCTGCCGCCGTTGCTGCTCCAGCCCTGGCAGCGCCAAGGCCTGCGACTCCTGCTCCGGCTGCCGCGCCGATCGCGGCTGCTCCTGCTTCTTCGGGTGCAACAGGCGAACGGATTCACAGTTCGCCGCTGGTACGGCGCATGGCCAAAGAACACGGCATCGACCTCTCCACCGTGGAGGGCACGGGCGCGGGCGGGCGAATCAGCAAACAGGACATCGAAGCGGTGATTGCAGCGGGTGGCGCGCCGGCTGCTGCGGCGCCGGCTTACTCCGCTCCAGCTCCGGCGGCGTCTTCTCGACCGGCGCCTCCGCCGCCTCCGGCAGCCGCACCGGGAGTGTCCGGCGGGCAGGCGCACGTAGCGCTCGAAACGGCAGTGCCGCGCGAAAAGATGTACTTCGGCAACTACGAAGTGCAGCCGATGAGCACCATGCGGCAGCGCATCGCCGAGCACATGGTGGCGTCGAAGCGCGTTTCGGCGCACGTCTACTCCGTCGATGAAATCGACATGACCAAGGTGGCTGCCTTGCGCGCGAAGTCCAAGGACGAGTTTGAAAAGCGCTACGAGACCAAGCTGACGTTCATGCCGTTCTTCGTGAAGGCCGCCGTCGCGGGACTGCGCGCGTATCCCACGCTCAACGCCTCTCTCGACGGGACCAACGTGATTCTGCACAAGGAGATCAACGTCGGCATCGCCGTGGCGCTCGACTGGGGCCTGCTCGTGCCGGTGGTGAAAAACGCCGACGAGAAAAACATTCTCGGCATCCAGCGCAACATGAACGACCTCGCCGAGCGCGCGCGCTCGAAAAAGCTGAAGCCCGAGGAAGTGCAGGAAGGGACCTTCTCCATCACCAACCCGGGCGTCTTTGGCGGCTTGTTCGGCCTGCCCGTGATCAGCCAGCCCAACGTGGGCATCCTTGGTCTCGGCGCCATCGAAAAGCGCCCGGTGGTCATCAACGATTCCATCGCTATCCGCTCGATGTGCTACGTGACGCTCAGCTACGACCATCGCGTGGTGGACGGCGCGATCGCCCACCAGTTCCTGCACAAGGTCAAGGAAACGCTGGAAAACTGGTCGGAGCCGGTGCTGTAAGAGACGTTCCCTTCGTGGCTTCGCGCCTCGAGTGAAGAGAAGCCCCCTGAATCAGGGGGTTTTCTTTTCGGCATAAACGATTCGTTCTAACGCAGTGTCCGAAATTGGGACGGGCGTTCCCGCTAGTGGCCAGACTAAGGCCGTTCGATGCTTCTCCATTTCCCACAAGCCATTCACGCGAAAGCCCTTATTTGCGGAAGCAGCTGGCAGCCTGACTGCCCCCACTATTGCGGAGCGGGATGGACGCCAGCACCTGAGGATGCAGGGGGATCGGCCGACTTGGTGACCGCGACGCTCGAACTCTCAATGGACCGCGAAACGATGCAGCCGCGAATTCTTATCGCCGATGACCAGCAGGACGTTCTGGACGCACTGCGGCTGCTGCTCAAGGGGCACGGGTACAGCATCGAAACGGTGAATTCGCCGGCGGACTTGCTGGCGGCGGTGGCGCGCCAGGAGTTCGATATCCTGCTCATCGACCTGAACTATGCGCGCGACACGACATCGGGACGCGAAGGTCTGGATGTGCTCAGCCGGCTGAAGGAGCTCGAAGATGCTCCGCCCGTGGTCGCGATGACCGGATGGGCCACCGTGGGCTTGGCCGTGGAAGCCATGCAATTTGGCGTAAGCGACTTTGTCGAGAAGCCGTGGACTAACACGCGGCTGCTGGAAATTCTCCGCAAGCAAATCGTCGTGGGCCACGAGCGCCGTGAATCGCGCCGCCGCGCCGCGGAAGAGGCCCGGGCGCGGGAAGAGGCCCTGATTCATCAGCAGGAGCAGGAACGGGAGATCGCCGAAGCCAAAGCCATCCAGGAAAAGCTGCTGCCGCGCGAGATTCCGCAAATGCCGGGGTATGAAATCGCCAGCGCATGGCAGTCGGCCCGGCTGGTGGGCGGCGATTATTTCGACATTCTTCCGCTCGACGAGAAAACGCTGGGAATCTGCATCGCCGACGTGGCGGGGAAAGGCATGCCGGCCGCGTTGCTGATGTCCAATCTTCAGGCGGCCGTGCGCGGACTCTCCTCTCTTTCCGTTGAGCCCCATCTCCTGTGCAACCGGCTGAATTCCATCGTCTACCGGAACACGGAAAGCGACCGCTTCATCACTTTTTTCTACGCCCAGCTGGACGGTCCCGCGCGCCGGCTGACTTACGTCAACGCCGGGCACAATGCGCCATTCGTGGTGCGCTCCGACGGCTCACACGAGCGATTGCGGGAAGGCGGAGCCGTGCTGGGCGTCTTCGCCAGCCGGAATTATGAAATGGGCTCGGCGCAGTTATCCCCGGGCGATCGGGTAGTTCTGTTTACCGACGGCGTCACGGAAGCTTGCAGCCCCGAGGGCGAGGAGTTCGGCGAAGCCCGCTTGCTGCGCCTGCTGGAAGAACATCGGACGCTGTCCGCCGATGAACTGCAGGCGAAAATCCTGGCCGTTGTTGCCGAGTTCAGCGGCGGCCGCTGGCAGGACGATGCCACGCTGCTGGTGCTGGCCGTGGATGCATAGAAACAGGGGAACGGAGAAAATCTCCCGACCGTCCCTGAGAACTGCCTCCTATTCCGCGTATCCCAGATTCGCCCCATTCCTTCACTGCAGCAACGGCTTCAGCTTGGCCACCCACACGGCGAACCCCTCCATGGGAATGGGTTCGATGCCCACTTCACGAAGCGTGTCTCGCACGAAGCGGTGACGGTCATTTCCGGCATCCAGGGCCACATCCGTGACTGCGGCGAATTCGGTTTTGAGAGGCGCTTTGGCACTGATCCGTTCTGCCGTGTAGGCAAGAACCTTGGCGTCGTTGGGAGAGCGGGTAACGGAGAGCGTTTGCGCGAAACCGCGCGTTCCATTGCGGCGGTAGCTGTAGTCGAGGCGCATGGGGTCGCCGGGAAAAGTAAACTCCGAAGCGCGAACGGACTTTTCGATGCGATCCCACAGGCGGGCTTGCCGGAAAACCTGCGAGCAGTACGAGCGCATTTGAGCGCGGCTCCCGGGCGCCCCGACGCGGCTCGGCGCGCGCTGCATGGCGACGTGGTCGGCGTACAGGCGCTCCAGTTCGGCATCGAGGTCCGCGGCAAAGACGCCTTTTTGCGGGGCCAGTTGCAATGCATTGGACAGCGTTTCGTCCCATTTGCCGAGGAGTTGCTGCCAGTTGGCGTTGCCGCCATTCGAACCGTTTGCGGACGCCGATTGAAAGCGGTCTTCCAGATCGTCGCGAAGCGCACGCAGCAGTGTTTCATCAGCCTGGGGATGAATCCGCCGGACGCGGTTGTACTCATCTTGATCTTCGATTAGCCGGAGCCGGCGTTCGCCGGTGCCGGGCTCGAAGAGCAGGACCCCGACGTTCACCCACTCGTCGCGAACAAGATTCGGCGTGTAACGGAGAATGCGGTAAGCGCAGGCTTTTTCTCCCGGCGATTTCCCCGCACTTCCGGATTCGACAGAGTTCTCATTCATGATTCACATCCAGTTCGGAAACGGCTGGCGATTGCATCTTTTGGCCTCCAGAATCAGGTCGGGCACGCGACGGCGGCGGCGGTGTAGTTGTTCGAGGAGCCGCAGCAGCGCGTCGTAATCGTCTGCGTACCACTCCGGCGGAATCGACCGGGTGATTTCATCCAAGGTGCGCTCGGTCATCTGTTCCTCGATGCGCCCGAGCCACGGCGCGAAGGACTCCATTCCCGTGACGCCATGGTAGACGCGATTGCGCGCGTAAAGACCGCGCAGCGGCGCGTCGGGAAAATTCCATTCCCCGGCATTGAAGCAAAAACCCTGATCGATCATTTTCGTCTGGTAGCGCGTTACCGCCTGCTCCGCGGCCTTGCCCTGGTCGCTGAAAAAAACTGTCTGGCGGCCGTTGGTGTTGCACGTCCACTTGTCGAAGACCAGCATCCCGGCGAAGTCATGCAGGTTTTCCACCTCGCGCAACTGCTCGTCGGGAAGGAAATCATGCAATGTCAGCTGCCGCGGATCCCCAGGATAGCGGGAGCCAAACTGCAGCCCGGGCTGGCAGGGAATCCGCGCGCGTGGCAGCTCCACCGCCAATTCCGGGGTCAGCCGGATCAACTCTTCGGAGACGGCGACAATCTCCACTGGGACCGTCGGCAAGCCGAGGCGCGCCGCCAGCCTGGTTCCAAGCAGTTCGTTGACCAGGATGCGGCGGTGTTGCGGATTATTTTGGAATTTGACGACGTAGTAGTAGCCGTCGTCGCAGCGCATCAGGTGAGACTGCGCGCCGCCCCGCATCCGGCGTATCTGTTCCAAGGCCCGCAACATGCGAGGTCATGCTAATGGTACTTACTCCTTCCGGCAAGAGCCACGCTCCACCCGGGAGCTCAATTCCTGAATCGAGAAGCGCCGCGTTCAAGTTGGGAAACAAGCAAGACTTTTGAAATCCCACTCTGGGAGGCGCGATTCCGCAAAAAGAAAAAGCCGGAACGATGGTCCCGGCCTCTTCCTCAAGCAGATCTCTGGTCTTTGAAAAAGACTTACCGCTTCTTTTTCTTCTTCCCCGCCTTTTTCGCTTTCTTCTTGGCGGCATTCTTCGGCTTCGATTTTTTTGCTTTTTTCTTCGGCGCGGCTTTCTTCTTCGCTGCTTTCTTGGCCGGCTTCTTCGCCGCCGGCTTGGGCGCAGGCTTTGGCGCGGGCGCCTCTTCCTCGGGCTCCTCGCCGACGATCACCAGCTCTTCTTCCTCGGTTTCGACGATCTCTTCCGTTTCGCCTGCCAGCTCCTCGTCGTCTTCCAGCCGTGACAGCTCGTTGTCGTCTTCGAAATTGTCCTTCTCGAAATCCATTCCATCCTCCCCTGGGGGAATCTCTGGGCCCCATTCGCAAATGGTCCCGTGCGTCGCTGTTCTGGCCGGAGTATCGTAAATCCCACCCCGCCCTTGAGCCGTTGTTACCGTACTCGCCGGGCGTTGTCAAGCATTCTGCGGTATTCCCTGCAAGTTACTGTCAAGGTTGCGGGGAGCAGGACGAGAGCAAACCTTGACAGGAGACCGTTCAAGATCCTCGGCCTATCGTAATCCGTTCATAAAAAACAACTTAATTGTGGTTTGCGGCGACTGCTCCGCCCGCCGTGCCGCCCGTCGCAGGCTGCGAGTTTTTTTTCTTTGACTTGGATCGCGCCCGCGCCGGCGAAGTTTCGGGAGCCCCGCCAAGTGTGTAAATGCGCAGCACCATGCCGCGGCTCACCCTGTTGGCTTTCAAGCGATTCCATTTGCGCAGGTCGTCCGCACTGACGTTGTAGCGGTCGGCGATTCCCAGGAAAGTGTCGCCGCGCCGCACGCGATAACTCACCAGCCGGCGCTTCGTCTCCGATGGCGCCTGTGTCGCCGGGATGACCAGCTTCTCGCCCGCATCGAGCGCGGCATTGCGCTCCAGACTGTTCGCATCGGCGATGGCCGCAGCCGTCACGCGATATTTCTTGGCGATGGACGTGAGCGTTTCTCCGCTTTCCACGCGATGGCGACGCCAGCTGACCCACTTGTCCGGAGGAATGTCCGCAATCTCCGCGGAAAATTTTTGTGCCGTCCCCAGCGGCAGATGCAGTTCGAAAGAAGGATCGTCCGGAGTCGCGAGGCGCAGGAGCGACGGATTCAGTGAGCGCAGCGCCTCCACGTCCACGTCGATGGTTTCCGCCACCAGCCGCAGATCGATGGCCCGGCCCGGTTTCACGATGTCGCTCGCGACCGGCGCCTCCGGTTCGGCTTGGATGTTGTAGTGCGCCGCATCTTTGGCGATCAGCGTCAGCGCGATGATAATGGGCACATAGTTTTTCGTTTCGCGCGGCAGCACGTTGCGCTTGTAAAGCTCCCAGAAATCGGCGTAACCGGTCCGTTCGATGCCCTTCTGCACGTTCCCAGGGCCGCAGTTGTAAGCGGCCATCGCCAGGTACCAGTCGCCGTAGAGCTTGTAGAGGTCGCGAAGATGCTGCGCCGCGGCGTGCGTGGCCTTCTCGGGATCCTGGCGTTCATCGATCCACCAGGTGTGGCGAAGCCCGTATTCCTGCCCGCGGTAAGCCACGAATTGCCAGATCCCTCGCGCCCCGGCGCGCGAAAGCGCCAGCGGCTGGAAGGCGCTTTCCGCCTGCGCCAGGTAAATCAGGTCCTGCGGCAGGCCCTCTTCCCGCAGCACGCGGGAAATCATCTCGCGATAACGCCCGGCGCGCCGCAGTCCGGTTTCCACAATGGCGCGGCCGCGCGGCGTTTGAAAAAAATTGAGAAACGAAAGTACCTGGTCGTTCACGGTCAGCGGCATGTCGTGGGAAACATTTTTGGCCGCTTCTTCGGCCCGCTCCTTCAGCCGCGGATCGACCGGAAAGGTCATCTCCGCCACTTCGTCAATCGCCGCGGGAACCGCGGGAGCTTCGCTGAAGCCGTCTCCCGCCCGGAACGCCTGCAGCTCGTACGCATACACCATGTCCACCACACGGTGAAACAGCTCGCTCAATTTGGCATCGCCATTGGGGTCGTAGCCGCTCTCCAGCAGCCAGTCGACGGCGTCGTCAAAATCCTTGCGCGCGGCTTCCAGGTGCCCGGCTTTGAAATTCTGCTCGCCCGAGGCGAATTTTTCCTGGACCTTCTGAATCAAATAGTCTTTGCCGCCCGGAACCGGCGGCAGCAGCCAAACATAGTAGCGGCGCGGCGGATTCAATACCGGCAATGGCGCCAGTTCCGCCGGAGGAGCCTGCGGCGCGGCCGCCGGCGCTGGCGCCAGCGCCGGAACGCGTGCCTGCACGGGCTTTTTTCCCGCGTCCTCGCAGCCCAGAAGACCTGCCGCGAAGAGCAGGGTACCCGCCGCAATGTGCAGCCGTTGCATCATCTCTCCATGGTAAGGACCGCCTCACCCTAAGGTCAACGCTTTCCGGCAACCAGGGGGTTGACGCACTCAGTACACGCCGAGCCTTCCTCTGCGCCAGTCACGAGTCACCCCGCTCCGCCCGCACTCCGCAACACAACCCCACAACCCCCTTGCATCGCCACCCGAACCGTGGTACTCTGTCTTTGCGTTTGTTGCTCTTGTATCGCCTTTGGGTAGTAAAGCGGTCGCAAGGTCACACTTGCGGCCTTTTTTTTGTTCGCTGGACCGCTTTGCAGTCCTCCCGAACGAAGCTTGAAGACGGCCGCGGCTCTGTTGAGGGGCTCGGGACTTGGGGCATCAGATAGCTTAATGTTGTGCTCAGCCGTAACCCGGCTGACAGAAAAGAGTAAAGCAGTGAGTAAAGAACAAGGTACAGTGAAGTGGTTCAATGCCAGCAAGGGCTTCGGCTTCATCCAGCGCCAGAGCGGCGAGGACGTTTTCGTCCATTTCTCCGCGATCGTGGCTGAAGGCTATAAGACGTTGAACGATGGCCAGGCGGTTGAATTCGAAGTTTCCAAGGGCCCCAAGGGCCTGCAGGCGTCGAACGTTTCGCCCCTCTAATGCACAGCTGCCTTTGATCGGATCGGGCTAAACCCCGCCCTTTCACGGCAGCTTCACTTCACAAAAATACAAAACGGGCGGCCCGCTTCAACTCGGGCCGCCCGTTCTGCTTTTAAGCTTCTATCCTCTCCGCAACCCGTCCCCTCACCGTGTCATCCCGAGCGCAGCCCCGGGATCTGCTTTTGCTTTTTGCGGCGGCGACGGCACCTATCCCGCCTGCCCTGAGCATCTGGGGGACTCGGTCGGGTCGCCACCGGCGCTCCTACTCTCCGAGATCCGGAACAGCGCGCAGGGCATCGTTGAAGCGGTTGGTGAAATTGGCGGCGCAGATCACCAGCGTAAGCTCGACAATCTGGCCTTCATCGTAATATTTGCCCAGCTCCTCCAGCGAACCGGCGCGGATCGCCGCAGCCCCGCGGGTCACGCGCTCGGCGTAAAGAACCGTCGCCTTCTCTTTTTCGTTGAAGAGCGAGCTTCGCTCGTAAAATTGCAGAGCTCGAATCTGCTCGTCGGTGATCCCAATCCGCTTCGCCGAAGCGGTGTGGGCGCGGGTTCAATACTCGCAGCCGTTGATCAGTGCCGTTTTCAGATAGGCCAGCTCTTTGTAGCGCGCTTCGACGGTGCCGCCTTCCATGACCGCCGAATAAAAGGGCAGGAACTTGGCAAGAACGTCCGGCCGGTGCGCCATCAGGCCGAATATGTTGGGCATCTTGCCAAATTTCTTCGACACTCCGTCATAGATGGGGTGCACTTCGGAAGCGGCTTTTTCCTTGGACAGCGGATTCACAACGCTCATAAGAACCTCCTGCCCGGCGTGCGCCCAGTCGGGCACAAAGAGTCTACCTTCTTGTTCTTCTGATTTGTAGAGGCGACGGCATTTATCCCGCCTGCCCCGAACATCTCGGGGATCCTGTCGGGATGCTGCGCCCTCTTTCTTTCCTGAGCGCAAAAAACACGACAACGGACCATCAGTTATTTCCAAATCCCCCCGCCACCCAAATCCCTCTGCCCTTGACTTTTCCTCACCCTGCTAAGCCCGCTGCCTTTTCTCCCCTCGCTCGCCGCCAGTCACAACCTGTCCCGATCCCGTCGGGAAGACTTCGCCCACCTCGAGAAAAAAGTAGACATCCTCTGGACCACGTAGTGGCGGGTCTTTAGACCCGTGCTTTTTCCCCCTCCGAACCGGTCTAAAGACCGGCCACTACAACTCCTCTCTTTCTTTCCCTATTCCTCTTTCTGTATATTACTGTTCCGTATGACCATCCATCGCAGGGTCGCCCGCCTCCCGCCGGAAAACTACCTCGGTCGTCAAACCTATTTCGTCACCATTTGCTGTGACCACCGCGCGCCCTATCTCCAGGCAGAAACCACCGCGCGACGCGTCCTCGCCGTGCTGCTCGAATGCGCCGCCAGCCATTCCTACCGGCTTCATGCGTACTGTCTGATGCCCGACCACCTTCATATTCTTGTCGAGGGTGCGCACGATCGCTGCGACTTGCTCGAATTCATCCGCCTCTTCAAACAACGCACGGCCTTCCAATTTCGCAAATTCCACCGCCGCGCTCTCTGGGAATGCAGTTACTACGACCACATTCTCCGGCCCGCGGATCAAATAGAGGACGTCGCCTGCTATATTTGGTGGAACCCTGTCCGCAAACAGCTTTGCGCTCGTCCCCATGAATTCCCGTACTCCGGCTCCCAGACCATTGACTGGATCAAGCGCGCCGCTTCCGGTACCTCCTGGTCCGCCCCATGGAAGCACGCCGTGTAGGGGCTGCCCGTAGTGGCGGGTCTTCAGACCCGTGTCGTTCTCCCTGCCAGTAGTGGCGGGTCTTCAGACCCGTGCTTGTTCTCCCTTCCCGTACTGGCGGGTCTTTAGACCCGACCGCCTCCGACTTCAATCTGACTTTCCCGCAGGTGCACAAAACACGTTTTGGTCTCCCGATCAGCGCGTATTTGTAGTGGCGGGTCTTTAGACCCGTGCTTGTTGTAGGCGCGGGCCTTGTATATCTTGACCCGATCGAAGGACCTCGCCCCGGCTCCCGTCAGCGCATCCCGATCCGGTGTTTGGACTCCGGTCGAGCTCAACTGGCTCCCGAAATCGCAGATCCCGGATGGGTTTGCGGGTATCGCAGATCCCGGATGCGTTTGCGGGACCGGAAACGGTTCTACGGGCCCCCACCGCCTCCGACTTCAATCTGACTTCCCGCAGGTGCACAAAACACGTTTTGGTCTCCCGAGCAGCGCGTATTTGTACTGGCGGGTCTTTAGACCCGTGCCGTTCTCCCTCCGTACTGGCATGTCTTTATTAGCCCCTGCTCTCTGCAGGCGCAGAATTTGCCTAGCCTGCTTCGTCGGGGCGAGCCCTGAAAAATGACCCACAACTCTCCCCAAACCTTCAAATAAACTCTCAATCGCCCATTTCAACCCCGTGCCACCCAAATCCCTCCGCCCTTGACTCTTTCCGCAGCCTGCTAAGCCAGCGGCCTTTTCTCCCCTCCCTCGCCGCCAGCGACAACCTGTCCCGCCTGCCCCGAGCATCTCGGGGATCCTGCCGGGAAGACTTCGCCCACATCGAAAAAAACCTCGACATCCTCTGGATGGCGTAGCGCAAACTCTCCCTTTTCTAGTTTCTAGTTTTCAGCTGTCCCAGCCTTCTCCCCCCTCGCTCACCAGTTGCTCAAAGAACTCAGGGCCAATTCAGTCAGGTTGCTGAGAAAAACTGTGGCATTTCACTTGCTTGCAATCTTCATTGTAAAATGCAAGAGGAGCTCTAGATGGCCCGATACCAAAAGGGTGACCACGTCAAATTCGAGGTCACCCATGAACAATCAGGTGACAGTGAATGGATTTGGCTATTGGTTGATGACTGTAACGACGAACAGCAAGTTGTTTTCGGTCAACTAGATTCCGAGCCTGTCGTAGCCACCGACCTGAAACGGGGGCAATGGCTTCCAGTGAGTTTTTAAGAAGTTCGCGATCTCTGAAATCCCTCTGAGTTTGACTCGCAATAGATTGCAGTTTTCCGTTTCCAGAAACGGAAAAGACCGCGTGAGATAAACACAAAGATTAATTCAGCTACTACGAAAAGTTGCTATCATGCGTGTCAGAATTTGTATTCAGAGGCCGCCCGCTATGCTTTGCGGAACTCGAAATTGAAACGCGCCATGCCTCGCCGTGATTGGACTCGCGATGAGCTGATTGTTGCTTTCAACCTCTACTGCAAGATACCGTTCGGACGAATTCATCTGCGTAATCCGTTGATAGTAGGGCTTGCGAAGGCAATCGGTCGCACACCCTCGGCTGTCTCGTGGAAGCTCGCCAACTTTGCGCGCCTCGACCCGGCGCTGCAGAAAAGGAATATCACAGGCGCCACACACGGTGCGCGGGCGGAAGTGGAAATCTGGAACGAGTTCAGCAATGACTGGGATAAGTTGGCGTTCGAAAGCGAACGTCTCCTCGATCAACTCACGGGCCGCACTCCTGAATTCGTGTTCGTGGAGGAGGGGCAGGAGCTTCCAGAAGGAATGAGCCGCGAAGCGCTTGTTCGAACACGGGTCAATCAAGGCTTTTTCCGTGCCGCCGTCTTGGCTGCCTACGGTGCGCGGTGCTGTATCACGGGATTATCGATTCCTCAGCTACTCACTGCGAGCCACATCGTGCCGTGGTCAGTGGACATTAAGAATCGAACGAATCCGCGTAACGGACTGTGTCTGAACGCCCTCCATGACCGGGCGTTTGACTGTGGTCTGCTAACAGTGACGCCAGACCTGAAGGTCAAACTTTCTCCCCAAATAAGAAAAAAAAGGCCCGACGAATGCACCCACGGATTCTTGCTGCCGTACGAGAACGTTCCAATCTCTCTTCCTCGTCATTTCGCGCCCAACGTGGATTTCCTCCGGTATCATAACGAGAGGATCTTCCTTTCCTCTTAACACCTCAAAGGAGCCCATGTAGATGCCCAATATCAAATTTAGCTATCTCTACCGCGACGCCGGAAATTACAAGAAATGGGCTGATGTTGTCTTCTCCAATCCTGATGGCTTAACTCTGGAAGCCGTAACGAAAGCTCTCGAAGATGGCTTCTTGCAGGACGGCCTTTTCATAGCCCACCAAGTCCGCGTGCCGGAGGTGTTCCTTTTTTCCAGAGGAAACGCCACTTCAGACGACCACTGTTTCCACGAGTTCAGTGCTATCGGAGCAAGCCTTGAAGACCCAAACGATCCGTGTTCGCGGTCAATCAGTCAGTTCATTGTTGAGGTCAAGAGGGAAGCGAAGAGCGGCTGGGCGGCATTCGATCCTCACGACGCGTTACTGCAGCGACTATCGAACGAGCCGGAGCATCGTTCGACATCTCCCACTGTATGAACTCCCAGATCGTCTTGCGCTGAGTAAGCGCCGTAGGCGCGGCAGACGTTAGCCCAGCCCGTAAGGGCTGGGAAAGTTAGCTCATTTTTCTGTGATGCGCTTCCTGATTTTGTATGTATCGAATGACCGCTGGCACAATAGACGCACTCACGCTAAATGCCGCGTAGCCCTGCTGCCACGCGAGTTTGTGACCTTCTTCGTTTGCCCACCGCGAGGAATTCGATTTGATGGTGGCAACCGCCTTAGCTAAAGGCATGACTGGTGGGCTCCTTGGTGCTGAATACTACATGGATCACGTTTTGAGAGTATGTGTGGGACATGTATCGCACCTCCGGCGCTTGCCATTCTACACACTCGGTACCCAGCGCTCACACGCTGGGCTAACTTCTGGCGCGCCTACGGCGCTCGGGGAACGTCACGGCCGAGTCGGTCAACTCTCCGCCGAGAACCTGCTGGTTTGGTGCGTTGATGCAGAGTACAAGTTGCACCAGCTGATGGTGCCCGCCGAGGTCGGACATGCGGCTCCTCGCCGTGGACGATTTCGTACAGTTGGTCAGGCGGCGGTTGGCGTAGACCGTGGACGTACTCACAGCCGAACAACGAAGCAGGTGTATGGCGGCAATCAAGGGCAAAGACACTCGCCCCGAGATTGCTGTTCGCTCGATTCTGGACGCGTTGCGAATTCGGTACGAGTTGCACCGGCCAGACCTGCCGGGCAAACCGGATATCGTCCTTCCGCGCCGGAAGAAGGTTCTCTTGGTGCACGGGTGCTTCTGGCATGTGCACCGATGCCGCTATGGAAGGGTCACGCCCGCCAAGAACTGGCGATTCTGGCGGGACAAGCGCGAGAAGAACCGCGAAAGGGATAAAAGGAATCGACGTGCATTAAAAACAGAGGGTTGGGAAGTGCTCACCATTTGGGAATGCTGGACCAAACACCCTGAGAAACTGGTCGCACTAATAACAAAATTCCTCGCAACGTGATTCACATGGCGGGCGACCCAGAACCCATCGGCGGGTGCCCCAGACGCCGTTTTCGCGTCTGGGTTCTTTGTTTCATCGGCACTGCTTCACCCCGCCGCCACCTTTTCCAGCCGCTCTAGCGTGTCGGGATACCTGCGTACCAGCAGCACCAGCGCCGCCGCCTGAGGATTCGGCTTGGCCCGGCCCTGCTCCCATTTCTCCAAGGTTCTCTCGTTGATCCGCAGCGGCGCGTGCAAACACCGCTCGCGAACACCGCATCCTTTTCCGAGTCTCGCGGATAAACTTGGAATCCACTGCCGGAAGCGGCGTCACTTCCTCCTTGTAGCTCCGCAGCGTCAGCTTCCCCTCGCGATGCCTCTTCATCGCGTCTACACCTTCCATCAACTCGTCGAAAATCTTCCTCTTTGCCATTACCGTTTCCTCCTGCCAGCCTAGCGCGCTTTGCTCACATATCCACCCTACGCCATTGGCGTACAATACAAACTATACTCCGATACCGCATAGCGGTCAGGTCTCGGCCATCCGGTCTCAGCTCCCAGACTTTCAACTTTAAACCTTCAACTTTTAACCCTCGAACCTGTAACCTGCAATCCTTTCAACACCTTGCCGCTCCATTCGAATGCTAACGCAAAAGTAATTTACACGCGGTTTACTTCCATGCTATACTTCCTTGTGTTTGTCAAACGCATCCTTCGCCTACCCGCTGCTCCTTCCCTGAGCCGAATCCTTGTCCCCCCACCACTCTCCCCTAAGTCCCATGGAGTCAATGTTTTTGCCGACCCCCACCCCCTAACCCCCATCGCATCAATGTTTTACAAAAACATAGGGGTGGGGGCCACTGCTTCACTCGCGTGCTCCGCGCTTCGCGGAGAGGGGGCTTCAACTTTCCACTCCCGATCCCCTCTCTCCTACCCTCTATCTCCCTGTCCTTCTAAGCCCTTTAGAATGAACACTTGCAAAAGTGTATCAAAACAAAGGACTTTAACTCCCTTTAGAATGAACACTTATGAAAAAATGGGGGGAGGGGGGGTGCTATTGTTAACCAGGAATCCGACAAGGATTCCTGTCCTGAGGAGCATCGCGACGAAGGATCTCTCCTCATTTGCCACGAAGGATTTCTATCCCGCCTGCCCCGACCTTGTCGGGGAGGGAGCATCGCGACCGAGGAACCTCTCTTCATTCCCGATGAAGAGTGTCTGTCCTGAACGACCATCGGTAGGGAAGGGCCTCTCTTCTCCCTACATCCTTACCTCTTTACTTCCTTACGTCATTACTTCAGCTTCGCCAAGTGCTTCCACCACTGATCGCTGTCCACTCTCACTACCATCCTTTTCTCGTCCGACCCGCAAGCCTGCTAGAATCTCGCCTCGATGCTGGCGCTCATCATCCTATCCATCCTCCTCACCTGGCTCCTTTGCGCTACCGTCTGCATCGGCATCGGCTCACTCCTTCTCCGGGCGCTCTACTTCGCTTCCGAATCCAGCCCCTTGGACCGCCCTGCCCAGACCATGTCGCGAACCGGTCAGAACGACGCTTCTCCGCCATGCTCAGTGCTGGATTCTCTCTGGACCGGCATCGCCATCATCACCGCCATCCTGCAGCTCTATCACTTCTTCAGACCCATCGATCTCGTCGCCGTCTATCTCCTTCTCGGCTTGGGCCTCGCCGGATGGCTTTGGAATTTCGCCTTTCGTATCCCCGATGCAGTTGCGGGACGAACCTCGCTCCTTCGCTTTTCTGGCGTCTCGACATCTCGACTTTCAACTGCGCAGTCTGCATCCAGGACGTATCTGCGGGACGATCTTCCGCAGTCTTCCGGCTCTTCGACGTTTCGACTTACAACTTACAACTTACAACTCTCAACTGCGCAGTTTGCATCCCGGACGCATCTGCGGGACGTTCTTCTCTTCCTTGCCGCGGCCATCATCGCCTTTCGCTGCGCCGCTCTTGGCGAGCACTACGACACCGGCTTGTACGGAGCGCAGGCCGTCCGCTGGTTCATCACCTACCCGCTGGTCCCCGGCCTCGGCAATGTAATCGGACAGCTCGGATTTAATTCTTCCGTCTTCCTCTGGATCGCCGCGCTGGATCAGGGCCCCTGGCGCGGTCTGGCCCACCATCTTTTCGACGGTTTTATAATCGCAGCGCTCTTTGCTTCCATTATTCCGGCAGCTCTTCGCATTCTCCGCGCCGAAACTACTTCTCCCATCGATTGGTTTTTCACATTGCTCTTTGTCCCCGCAACAATCTGCGGCACCACCAGCAAGATCGTCGGCACCAACACCGACCTCCCCACGAGTGTGGTCTGCCTCGTCGCCGCCGCCCTCCTCTTCCGCGCCCTCACTGAGGAATCCCCGCAATCGGCTACAAGCCCCACGGATCCCCACCCCCTGCGCCCCAGCGATTCCCACCCCCTGGGCCTGGTGATTGCCATGGTGCTCTTTTCGCTGGCTGTCACGTTTAAGATCTCGAGCCTTGCATTCGCCTCGCTGGGGTGGACAGTGGCGGGATTGAAATTGTGGTCGCTAAGCCGCAACGCTCCACCGATAAGACGGCAGCTGGTGTGGGCGGTGATATTGTCTGCTGCGATTGTGCTCCCGTGGATGGGACGCGGCCTGGTTTTGACGGGGTATCCCTTTTTCCCGAGTACGGCTTTGTCGATTCCAGTGGATTGGAAAGTGCCGGCGTTCGAAACGCAAATGCAAGCGGACTTTGCGCGGTCGTTTGCGCGCGTACCGGAGCTTACTTACGAATACGCACATGGTTGGCATTGGCTGCGGCCGTGGTTCCGGGAATTAGTGAGAGAGAGAGAAGGATTCCTGATTCCACTTTTATTGGCGTTGGCGGGGGCCGTGGTGGGAATCATTCGAATGGCACGCCAAAATCGCAGTTCGCCGCCGCAATGGCTCTGGCTTCTCGTGGCTTCGCTGGGTGGTTTGATGTTTTGGTTTTTGGAAGCGCCGGCAATGCGTTTCGGCGAGCCGGTGATCTGGACGGCGGGAGCGACGCTGGGAAGTTTTGCCGCGCTTCATTTTCTGAACCGGCCGGGAAGGATTCGAATCGCGCTGGCGGGCTTGCTTTTGTTGACGGCGTGGGCAGCGCACCCGCGGCTTTTTTGGAGCTCGTACTTTCGTCCAAGCGTTGGCGTTCGAACGTTCCTGCGCCTGCCGGAGGCAAAACTGAGGCTGCACCAAACCACTTCCGGGCTGACGGTCCACGTGCCCGTGGAGACAAATCAATGCTGGGATGCGCCGCTGCCCTGTTCTCCTTATTTTTATGACACGCTGCACCTGCGGCAGCCGGGAGAGATGGAGCGGGGATTTGCTTCCGAAGCATCAGGCACAGTCGTGAAGTGGAAGTGAGGGGATGGCGGCGCGCAGCGAGGCTGCGGCCTGGCCGGCCTGCTTGCCAGCCGGTACTAAAAAATAATCCACTTGCAATATCCAAAACATATAGTTAGCCTGCTACTACTACAAGTAGTTAGTACAACCATCCCTCGGGTTCCCAAGTAATCCCGTCCCTGGCACCGGCAGCCCGATCGGCTGATCCAGCGACACGTCAGTCTCCGAACTGGCAGGCACCCTCTCCACGGCGCGACTGGCTGCACCAGAAGTGCAGCTGCAAGGAGGCCAGCCCCATGCGCCCCAGCCCACGAGGAATTTCCCGAATCCGGGAGGTCCAGCCCATCCGGCTGACCACGGAAATCACCATGCATCTGACGCCGTTCGATCAGAAGGAATATCGCCAGCTGATCGAGGCGCGGGGCGAAACGATACGTCGCGCCATGAGGCGGCTGAAGCCGGCGCTGGGGCTTTCGAATGCAGTGGATGCAGGCTGCGGCGTCGGATTTTTTTCGCAAACGCTTGCGGAGTGCGGTCTGAATGTGTGCGGTTTCGACGGGCGTGGAGAGAACGTGGCGGAAGCGCGGCGCCGGTTCCCGCATATCCCGTTCGAACAGGGCGACATCGAGGAGCGGGCGATCCTGCAGCTGGGCCGATTTGATCTCGTTCTGTGCTTCGGACTGCTCTACCACCTGGAAAATCCGCTGCGTGCAATTCGTAATCTCCGCGGGCTGACGGAGAAGTGCCTGTTGCTGGAAAGCATGTGCCTGCCCGAGGAAAAGCCCTCGATGCTGCTGCGCGAGGAGCCGCGGCAGGAAGATCAGGGCCTCCGGGATATGGCGTGCTATCCGAGCGAGGGCAGCCTGGTGAAGATGCTGTACCAGGTGGGTTTCGGGATGGTGTTTCGCGTAATACCGCTGCCGGACCACGAGGATTTTCGCGAGACGGCTGAACACGCCCGGCGGCGCACGGTATTGCTGGCTTCGACTGCGCCGATCGATATCGCGGGGTTCCGGCTGATTCCCGAGCCTCATGAGACGGAAGATCCCTGGGCAAAGAGGCCAGCGGTAACGGCAACACTGCCACAACGGATCGGGCGATTCCTGGCCAGCCCCGCGCGCAGAAAATACATCACGCTAGCGAATCGCGCGCGCCGCATTTTTCCCGGGATGCCGATTCCCTTACGGCTGCCGTTCGGTGCGTGGTGGCTGGCGGAGAAAAGCGCGCTGGATCACGAGCTGATCTACAACGAGTTCGAACGGATGGAAACGGAGTTTGTAAAGCGATTGCTGCGGCGGGATATGACCGTCGTCGATGCCGGGGTCGATGCCGGGGCGCATCACGGGTTGTACACGGTGCTGGCGTCGAAGCGAGTCGGATGGAACGGCCGAGTGATTGCGATCGAGCCCTCGCCGCGAGAGTGCGTACGGCTGGAGAAACACCTGCGCCTGAACCGCTGTTCGAACACGGAATTGGTGTCTTGTGCACTGGGGGAAGATCCGGAGGAGGCTGACCTTTATCTGGTGGATGGAGTTCAAGACTGGTGCAACAGTCTGCGGCCACCCGCAGTAGACGAACCCGTCCGGACGGTGCGAGTCTTCGTCAGGCGGCTCGATGATGTGCTGGCCGAATTGGGCGTGAGGAAAGCGGATTTCATCAAACTCGATGTGGAAGGGGCGGAACTCTCCGTTCTGTATGGCGCGATGAAGCTGTTGCACAGGGAATCGCGGCCGGCAATTCTCGCGGAAGTGCAGGACACTCGAACAGCAGCCTGGGGTTACGCCGCGAGAGAAATCATCCAATTCCTCATTCGAATGGACTACCGCTGGTTCGCGATTGCGGCGAAGGGTGCGTTGCTGCCCATTTCCTGCGATCAGGAAACGTACGACGCCAACTTGGTGGCGCTGCCGGTGGAGCGCACGGAAGAGTTTCTCAGTCTTCTTGGGCAGAAATAAAACGATCTATCTGTTGCCGAGGCGTGAAGCGAGTTCCGCTGTGATTTCGGTGCCGGCACATCTCTGAGTTGGAGACGCCTCAAGTTGCGGGCCGGGAGTTCCAAATCTGGAGCGACTCGGCGCCGCATCGTTCACCGCAAAGCGACCCGAATCGGCGAATGCCGATCCGGGAGGGGCGCGGGAGCTGCTGAAGGGCGGCTGGCCCACGTTCCGGGAAACGCCCTTCTCGGGCAGTGTCTCACTTCGATGGTAAGAATCGCTGTGCTCCGCGGGTATCCAAAAGTGTGGGTTGTATAGACATCAAGTGGATTACTTCCGAGTACCCCGTCACTCGGGCCGCAGGATTGTTCGGCTTCCGCGGATGCCCGTATCCGGTGAGACACGGAGGACGAGGCGAGTCACCGGTCGGCCCGAAGGAAGATGGTGGCAACCTGCGGGATAAATCATAAGCAGTCTTATAATTCGTACTTATCAGCACCTTAATCGTGGCGTGCCCGGCCTCAG
>WNFD01001603.1_pt1 | contig 22911 bp, 18 predicted proteins | sample 5400491 | NCBI WGS metagenome assembly WNFD01 (sample SAMN13153343, study PRJNA577476) | soil metagenome | isolation source: 120 cm saprolite under Douglas fir tree site 2 hole 2 replicate 2 | place: USA:California | collected 2015-04-18
CTAAAGGGACAGAGGCAGACCGTGATTGCCGCAGACGGAGGATGGCGCTGAACGACGGTGGCAGGAAGCACCCTGGGGGTCAGTCCAGTTGGCCGGTGACAGACCTGAAGCGACCGCCTTTGAGCAGCACGACGTCGGCGACCGCGTGACCGGCCTGCACTCGCGGAGTCACGCTGACCGCTTTAGAACCCGGATGCATCTTGACGACGCGCTCGGTAGCCTGATGGAGGGCGACCTTGGCCGAGGTCAGCGCCTCGCTCTGGCCTCGCGCCTCCGCCAGCTCCGCACCTCCATTGATTTCCTCGACCTTGGCGATCTTGCCCGTCTTCGGATCGACGTGGATCTGGGAGAAACCGTCGCCCTTGGAGATGTACACCACGAGCTCCAGCGCGCCCTTGTCCACGTCGAATCTGCCGGAGATCGGCTTTCCTTCCCGCTCGCTGGCGAGCAGGCCGTTCGCGAGCGTGGTCTTGACGCTCTTCAGCGCTTTGGCCAGCTTCGCGCGCTCCTTCGCATCGTGCTGCTGTGCCCAGGCGCCAGTCGACACCAGGCACAGCGCAGGGATGATCCAGGCCCCTGCTCTCATCTGTTTCCTCCTCTGGTTGAGCGAATCGCGCGGGCCAACGATGCGGCTTTGAGAAGCGCGTTAACCATCGGCTTCGCATTGGCCTTCCCCTTGCCCGCCACCGAGTACGCCACGCCGTGATCGGGAGACGTTCGCGGAACGGGTAGCCCCAGCGTGACGTTCACCGTTCGTTCGAAATCCAGGGCCTTCGCCGCCACCAGGCCCTGATCGTGGAACATCGCCAAAGCCGCTTCGAACGGCATCCGCCCGGCCTTGGCAAACAGCCCATCGGCCGCCAGCGGACCTGTGCAATCGACTCCCTCGGCCCTCGCGCGAGCGATCGCTGGAGCGATGATTTCCACCTCTTCGCGGCCGAGCATGCCGCCCTCGCCTGCGTGCGGATTGAGACCGCACACGGCGATCCGCGGATTTCGTCCAACGACGGGGCGAAGGCTGCGCGACAGGAGATGAAGCTGCGATACCAGGCGCGCCTGGTCGAGCGCCCCGGGCACCTCGGCGATGGGAAGGTGGTTCGTCGCCAGCGCGACCCTTACTCGAGGCCCGTCCATCATCATCAGTACTTCGCAGCCGAAAGACTCTCCGAGCAGCTCGGTGTGTCCGCGGAAGCGCACCCCGGACCGCGAAATCTGCTCCTTCGACACCGGCGCGGTGCAGAGGGCATCCACCTCGCCCCGTTTGGCGGCCTCGACGAGCGCGAGCACGTAATCGAGCTGGGCAGTGCCGCCCTCGGCGGAGGGCTTCCCCGGGGTGCGGGCGCTCGCGCTCAGCCGGGTGACCGCGCAGAGGGTCGGTGCGTCGGGGCGCCCGCCGAGCGGTGGATCGCAGACCCGAAATGACTTGAACAGCGGGAACCGCATCAACGAAGGGAGGTCGCCGAAGACGACGGGCAAAAGTTTGGCGCGCAGCGAACGTTGACCGAGCGCGGCGGCGATGATCTCCGGACCGATTCCGGATGGATCGCCCATGCTGATCCCGACGATCGGTTTGCCCGGCCGCACGCTTTTCAGATCTTCAGCTCGACCACCGCGCTCTGTTTGAGCTCACGGATGTACGATTCGCTGGCCTTTTCCAGCTGAGCCGAGCGGAGCTTCTCCCGGAGCATGCCCTGCATGTCCTGATACGACTTCACCGGCAAAGCACGGCGCTCTTCCAGCTTGATCACGTGCCATCCGAACGAAGTGCGGACCGGATCGGAGACCTCGCCGGGCTTGAGCGCGAAAGCCACCTTTTCGAACTCGGCGAGCATCACGCCCCGACGGAAAAAGCCGAGATCGCCACCTTCCTGCGCGCTCGAGCCTTCGCCCCTCTTTTTGGCCAGCTCGGCGAAATCAACGCCGGGTTGCCTCGCTTCATCGGAAATTTTTTGAGCCTTCTGGCGAGTGCGTTCGACCTCTTCGGGCTTCGCCGAGGGGTCGAGCTTCACCAGGATGTGCCGCGTGTGGATTTCCGCGTCCTCCGACTCCATTCGCGCCCATTTCTGATACTCCGACTTGATGTCGTCCTCGGAGATCTTCACCTTCTGCTCGACTTTGGCCCGGATCAGCTTGAGGCGCGCCAGCTGCTTTCGGAGCACGTCGTTCTTCCAGCTCGCCACGGTCATCCCCTGCTCCGCCAAAGCCTTTTCCAGCTGCGCATTGTCGAGCTTGTTCTGGACCTTGAGGTTCTCCGCGGCGCCGTCCACTTCCTGATCGCTGACCTCCACGTGTTGTTCTTGAAGTTGCCAATCCATCAGCTTATCCGCTACCAGCTGATCGAGCGCTTCGTGGATGATCTTATCCCGGTGAGCCGCCTTGTCCTTGCTGTCCGTAAGGGTTGCGAGCTCGGGCGCGGCCCGTTTCTCCACCTCGCTCAAGGTGATGATCTGGGTGTTCACCACGGCGGCGACGCGATCGACGAGCTCACCCCGTGCGGAATGGGCGATCATCACCGCCACGGCCGCCACAACAACCTCAATCGAAAATCGTTTCATCGGACCCGAGAACCTATCGTTGCCGTTCATTTCCCTGGACTTGCCCCGGTGCCGGCGGAGGCCAGCGTTGCCTCGTTCACCTTGATCACCGCTTTATCCCTCAACATCTTCACGTACTCCGCCTGAGCCTGTTCCCGCTTTTCGCCCACCAACTTCTGCTCGATCTGCCCTTTCACTTCAGAAAGCGGTTTCTTCCGCGCCGGCCTCTTGGCCAGCAGCCTGAAAATATGAAATCCGTAATTCGTACTTACCACACTTGAAATCTGGTTCACCTTGAGCCGGAAGGCAACATCGTCGAACTGGCGCGGCATCTGTCCACGCGCAAAAAATCCCAGATCGCCGCCCGCTTTGGCGTCCGGCGAGAGGCTGTACTTCCGGGCCATTTCGCCGAAGTCCTTTCCCGCCCGGAGCTGCTGCTCGATCATCCGGGCCTCTTGCGCGGTCTTCACCACGATCTGCGCCGCCCGGACCTCCTCGGGCTGATGAAAATCCCCGGACTGTCCCTCGTAGTAGACGCGAATCTCCTCCTCGGTCACCGCCACCCGGGGATAGACCTGATCCCGGAAGAGCTTTTGGATGGTGAGCAGAGCGGTGGTCTTCTCTCTCAAGTCGGCCAGGGACAACCGGCCCTGGGCCAAGGCTTCGTTGAACCGGTCCCCCGGGTAGTCGGCCCGAAGGCGGAGCAACTCGCGATCCACCTCCTCGGTCGACACCGAGACGTTCGCGTTTCGCGCCGCACGCATCAGAAGGAATCGCTCGAGCATGCTTTCCAGCACCGAGCGCTTCAGGGCTTCCGAAGAGAGCGGGGAGGGCGTATTGCCCCCCAGATCGATCTCCTGGGCCAGCTCCCGTTCGAGCTCCTGGCGAGAAATGGACCGGCCATCGACGCTCGCGACGGAACTGTCCTCCACCCCCGGCTTGGGCTTCTTCGACTCTGGGCACCCGGCCAGAAGCAGCGCTGCCAAGCACGTCAAGGCGACGTGTCGCACACCATCCTAGCGCCCGGCAGGACTCTGCGTTTGCGCGGGCGTCTTGGAACCAGCGGGTGGCGAACCAGCCGTCTTGGAACCAGCGGGTGGCGAACCAGCCGTTTTGGAACCGGCGGGTGGCGAACCAACCGGTGGTGATCCAGAAGGTGGCGGCCCGGAGAGCGGCATAGCCGGCCGCGCTGTATCCGGCGATGGAGAGCCGGCAGAGGTCTTCGGGGCGCCGGGAGGAGTGGCGTCGACTTCCACCTTGGCCAGCGCGGCGTCGTCCAACTTGTACTTGGCATTCGCCTTCAAAGTTTCGACGAACTTGTTGAAGTTCTGCTGGCGCTTGTCGTACTTGATGCGGCTGTCGATTTGGGTCTTCACCTGGTCCAGGCCGTGGTTGATCGCTGCCTGCCGCCCCTGGAATCTCAGGATGTAGAAGCCCTGGTCTGTTTCCACCACCGGCGACAGATCTCCAAGCTGCTTCAAAGATGCGCCCGCAGCCGCGACTTGCGGCGAGAACTGGGCGGTGAGATCGGTCTCGGTGAGAAAGCGCATGTCGCCATCGACCGGTTTGGTCTTTGAATCTTCGGAGTACTGGCGAACAAGGGCGATGTAGGCGGCCGAATCGGTCGGCTTATTCGCCTTCGCCTTGGTCAGCACTTCGTCCGCCTGCTTCTTCTTCTTGGCTCGATCAGGATCGCCCTTGGCCGAGGCAATAAAGATGTCGGAGAGGCGGGTGGTCTCCGGTTTGACGTAGTCCGCTTTGTGTTTTTCGTAATATTCGGCGATCTCCGCGTCCGTGGTGGTGCCCTTTTTCTCGTCGAACTCTTTCTGAATGAGCTTCTGCACCATCATCTTTTTCGCCGCGTCTACAACCTCCGGCTCGTTCTGAAGACCCCGGCGGCGGGCCTCCGCGGCGAGCAGCTCGACGCGGACAATATTGTCCACGTATTCCTTGCGCTGCTCGACCGTCTGATAGCGCGCACGGATGAAGGGGCTCATTTCCGAGAACTTCTGCTTGAGCTCCTCGGCGGTGATCGAGTCATCCCCGAAAGTTGCCACCGGCGTTCCCTTGCCGTCCTTGTTGTGTCTGAAGTTGATGTTTTCGCCGCTGTCCTTCTTGCAACCGGTGACTCCGGTGAGGGCAACGACGAGCAGGGCATTCGCGAAGATTCTGGTTTTCATAGGCATAGGTGTCTGAAAGGAGAAGAGAGGGGCGTTTCCCTAGCACGCCTGGCGCAGCAATAACAACTGTTGCGGACAGTTGGCGGCTGGGCGCGGGCGCGCTCTGCTGGAAGGTTCGCCTGCGGGCTGGCGCGTACTCGGAGTCGAGATAGAGTCTCGCGGGTGCCCCACCTCCCCGAAAAACGTCCTGGGCGCCCGCGTTGGGCGGTGTACATGCTTCGCTGCGCCGACGGGTCCCTGTACACCGGTGCCACCAATGACCTGCCTCGGCGACTCACGCAGCACGAGCGGGGCAAGGCGGCGGCCTATACCCGCTCCCGGTTGCCAGTAATGCTCGTCTTCGGTGAGGCCGCGAAGAGCAAGAAAGCCGCCCTACGTCGGGAGGCAGCCCTCAAACGCCTGACCCGCGCGCAGAAACTTCTTCTCTTGGTCGATTAGGGCGTCGCCGGTGGGGTGGCCGGCGGGGTGGCGGGCGCTTGTCCGCTGACTTTTTTTCGCCGCCCTTGAGAAAACAGGAACCCCAAGATCAGGAACAAAAGCACCCCAAGGCCCGAGCCGAATCCCTGCGCTTGGATCATGTTGCGGGCACTGGTCCGGGCGGTGGTCACGCAATTGCACAACGCGCCGGGGTCCACCGACGAGTTGTACCAACCGATGATCGCCGGGGCGAGCAGCATGGTCGCGATGTCGCCGCACAATGCCCCGGCGAGCACGATCAGCAGCCACTTGCGCATAAAGCCCATGAGACGACCTCCTTGGGTTTGGAATGTAGTACGCTTCGCGCCGGTTCGGAGCAGAAATCCAGAGGTGAAGCATGGCGTTCAACGCCTTGAGCCTGCTCTTTAGCGCGCTGGGATTTGCCTGCGCGGCGTTGATTCTAAATCACGCGTTTCGCCGCAGCGTCGGGACCGGCGTGATGGTCCTCTGCATCCCGGGCTACATCCTTTATTACGCGTTCAGTCAGTTCGAGCATCAACGGAAGAATCTGATCATCGCCGCGTTGGCCGGTGGCCTAGTGCTGGCCGGGGCGCTGCGAGCGGTCGGCGCCGATCTGGGAGCGGTCGACTTGCCGATGGTCCGCTAGGCTTCAAACTCCTCGAGCGGCCGGGTTCCAGATGTATTTGTGGGCCTGAAGTTGAAAGCGGACCGGAAGCTTGTCGGCGATCACCCACTGGGCAAGGGTTTGCGGCGCGAGCTGGCCAAAGACCGTGGAAAAGAGGATGCCGAAGGGTCGAGCGAGCAGCTTCCTCTCGCGGATAAGCCCCACGGTCCAGTCGTAGTCTTCGCGGGTTCCGAGCACGAACTTGAGCTCGTCGATCGGCCCCATCGAGTCCAGGACCCGGTAGTCGTTCCGATCGCACTCCCCCGAGGAGGGCGCTTTCAGATCCACGATCTTGTGCACGCCTTCGGGGACCAGACGAACGTCGATCGCGCCCGAGGTCTCGAGGAGCACGGTCCGGCCGGAAGCGAGCAGAGACTCCATCAACGGATAGACCCCGGGTTGCAACAGCGGCTCGCCGCCGGTGATCTCGACCATCCGGGAGCCCAACTGCTCCACGCGCCGGAGCACTTCATCTATTTCCATATGCTCGCCCTCGTAAAAGGCGAACGCGCTGTCGCAATAACCGCAGCGCAGGTGGCATCCGGTGAGCCTGACGAAGGTGCACAGCTGACCTGCGTGCGACGACTCGCCTTGAATCGAGAGGTAGATCTCGGTCACCCGGACGGAGTGCGCACCCTGGGTACGGCGCGGTTCGATGTTCGGTCGGGCGGCGAGCATTGGAACCTCAGGTCTTGAGCTTATACCCGGTGCGAAGGGCGGCGAAGGTCACGCCGGTGGCGACGAGGGCGACGACGACGAGGATGCTCCCGCCGAGCGCCGGGGAGAGTGAGCTCGAGCCGAGCATTCCGTAGCGCAGCCCCTCGACCATGTAGACCATCGGATTGAACAGGCTGACCGTGTGCCAGGGTTCGGGAAGCGCGTCCACCGAGTAGAAGACTCCGCCCAGAAACGTGAGCGGCAGCATGACGAAGGTCGGGAAAAAATTGATCTGCTCGAACTTTTCGGCCCAGAGCGCGGCGAGGAAGCCGAGCACCGAAAAGACGTAGGTGATGACGATCAAGAACGCCAGGGTCGGCAGCGCGTGGATCAGCTTGAACCCGGTGAACATGGCGGCCGCCGCCCAGGTGAGAAGCCCTACCGTCAGGCCCCGGACCATCCCGCCGCCGATGAATCCAAAAAGAATTTCCGCAGGCCCGAGCGGCGCGGCGAGCAGGTCCACGACGGTGCCTTGAATCTTGGTGATGAAGAGCGACGAGCTGGTATTGAGAAACGAGTTGTTGGCCATGCCGAGGAAAACGAGTCCGGGCACGATGAAGATGATGTACGGAATGCCGTTGACCTGATGGACGCGGCCGCCGAGCGAGTATCCGAAGACCAGGAAGTAGAGGATGGTGCTGACGAGCGGCGAGAGGACCGTTTGCCCGGGGACCCGGAGAAATCGGCGCACCTCTTTCGAGAGGAGCGTCTTCATTCCGATCACGTTGAGGCCGGGGCGATCGATGGATTCCATGTCTTTTCGTCTCACTTGTCGCGAAAGGCGACGTCAAGCGCTTCAGCGGCAGCGGCCGGGTGCGCCTCGCGGGGGACCGGAGCTTCGAGCCTGGAAGGTCCCCGGAGCACCATCAGCAATACATCTTCCAGGCGCGCCCGCCGCGTCTCGATGTCATCGACCGGCAACTGCTCCGCATAGACGAGGCGGAGAATCTCTCCGACCGACGGGCGACCCTTTCGCTCGACGTAATCCATTCGAAGTCCGTCTTCGGCGAGAACGGCGCCGGCGCTGCGGAGCCTTTCGGAGAGCTCGGCCACCCTCGATTTGAATCGGATCTGAAGTTTCTTTTCGCCCAGCCGGCGGATGAGGGCGTTCTTTTCCTCGACAAGGAGAATTCTTCCGTCGTTGATGATCCCCACCCGATCCGCCAGCTCCTCCGCCTCTTCGAGGTAGTGGGTGGTGAGGATGATCGTGGTCCCCGCGGTCTGAAGCTTTCGAACGTAGCTCCACAAGTCCCGGCGGAGCTCGACATCCACGCCGGCGGTCGGCTCATCGAGAAAAACCAGGCGAGGCCTATGGACCAGCGCCTTGGCGATGAGCAGGCGCCGCTTCATCCCGCCGGAGAGGGCGCGGGTGAGCGAGCTCGCCTTGCCCTCGAGGGACAGCGCCTCGAGCACCTCGGCGACGCGGGCCGGATCCCTCCGCTTTCCGTAATAGCCGAGCTGGATGTAGAGGGATTCCTCGACGGTGAAGAACGGGTCGAAGTTGATTTCTTGAGGCACCAGGCCGACGTGATACCGCGGGGTGACCGGGTCCACGTCGAGATCGATTCCGAAGAGCTTGACCGTCCCCGAGGTCTTCCGGGCCAGGCCGCAGACCGCGCTGATCAGCGTGGTCTTACCCGCGCCATTAGGACCGAGCAGGGCGAAGATCTCGCCCGCCTGGATGTCCAGGCTCACTCCATCCAGCGCAGTCAACGATCCGAAGCGCTTGACCAGATCGCGCACTTCCAGCACGGTGTCGCCCACGGGAATTGCATAGCGCGGTTCACGCCGAACGCGAAGGGCGGAAACGAAGGATGGCGCAAAACTTCATCTTCACCATGCAGGATCTGCGGAAAGTCCGCGGTGGAAAGGAGATCCTCAAGGGGATCTATCTCTCGTTTTTTCCGGGCGCGAAGATCGGCGTGATCGGTCCCAACGGGGCCGGCAAGTCGACGTTGCTTAGAATCATGGCCGGCGTGGACACGGAGTTTTTCGGCCACGCCAAGCCTGATCCGACCATCAAGGTGGGTTATCTGCCCCAGGAGCCACAGCTCGTTCCGGATCTCGACGTGAAGGGCAACGTGGAGCTTGCGGTCAAGCCGGTGAGGAACCTGCTCGATCGGTTCAACGAGATCACCGCCCGCTTCAGCGAGAACGTCGGGGATGCGGAAATGGAAAAGCTCCTCGGCGAACAGGCCAAGCTGCAAGATGCGATCGACGCGGTGAATGGCTGGGAGCTGGATCGGACCCTGGAGATCGCGATGGATGCGCTCAGGCTCCCGCCCGGCGATGCGCAGGTCTCGGTCCTTTCCGGCGGTGAAAAGAGGCGCGTGGCGTTGTGCCGGATACTCCTCGAGAAACCGGAGCTTCTCCTTCTCGATGAGCCTACCAACCACCTCGATGCAGAGTCCGTCGCCTGGCTCGAGCAGCACCTCAAAGAATATTCCGGGACCGTGGTGGCGATCACCCACGATCGGTACTTCCTGGACAACGTCGCGCAGTGGATTCTGGAGCTCGATCGGGGCGAGGGTGTCCCCTGGAAGGGCAACTACAGCTCCTGGCTCGAACAGAAGCAGGAGCGGCTTCGGGTCGAGGAGAAGGCCGAGTCCGCGAAGCAGCGGCAGCTCCAACACGAGCTCGAATGGGTCCGGATGTCCCCTCGCGCCAGACAAGCCAAGGGAAAAGCCCGCCTTGCCGCGTATGAAGAATTGCTCAACGAGCAGAGCGAAAGGCGCGAGGTGACCGGTGAAATCTACATCCCGCCTGGCCCCAAATTGGGAGGCCTGGTGGTGGAAGCGAAGCAATTGCGCAAGGGCTATGCGGACAAGCTGCTGATCGACAATTTGAGCTTCAAGCTTCCACCGGGCGGAATCGTCGGGGTGATCGGCCCGAACGGCGCCGGAAAGACGACTCTGTTCCGGATGATCACGCAGGAGGAGAAGCCGGATGCGGGCGAGCTGCGGATGGGCGAGACGGTGAAGCTCGCCTACGTCGATCAGAGCCGGGATGCGCTGCAGGGCGAGAAGAGCGCCTTCGAGGAGGTTTCCGGGGGGCTGGAGTGGGTGGAGCTCGGCCAGCGAAAGATGCCCTCGCGCGCCTATCTGGCGAACTTCAACTTCAAGGGCGCCGACCAGCAGAAGCGGGTGAAGGATCTCTCCGGCGGCGAGCGAAACCGGGTGCACCTGGCAAAGATGCTCAAGAAGGGTGCAAATCTGCTGCTCCTCGACGAGCCCACCAACGATCTCGACGTCGAAACGCTCCGGTCGCTGGAGGAGGGTCTGCTCGGCTTTGCCGGATGCGCGGTGATCATCACCCACGACCGGTGGTTCCTCGACCGAATCGCGACCCACATCCTCGCCTTCGAAGGGGACAGCAGGGTCTTTTTCTTCGAAGGCAACTTCCAGGACTACGAAGCGGACAAAGCCAAGCGCCTGGGCGCAGACTCTTTGCGCCCGAAGAGGATCCGCTACAAGCCCCTGATGCGATCGTAGAAGGGACTGCGGGCGCGACCGATCTTCACGCGCGCTCAATCCAGCGGGTGTTGTAGGGACTGAAACCACGTTCCCCGCGCTGCCAAGCCGCTCGCTTGGGCCTAGAATGATCTGGAGGGTCGCCTTCAGACCCCCGGTCACCGACGCGGATGAAATGGCGGGAAACCCTTCCAAAGGGGCTGCGAAAGCACCCTCTTCGAGTGCATCCGAGCAATCGGCGCAACGGCAGCGCGACCGCCTCAGCAAATTCGAATCGAGAGCTGTCTCGATCGACAGTCCGACGCTCGGGGGAGTTCGGCCGAGGACCGTCGCACTCCCGCGCGGCACCGAGCTTGGGAGGTACGTTCTTCTCGATCGGATCGGCAGCGGGGGAATGGGCGAGGTGTACGCGGCCCACGACTCCCAGCTGGATCGAAAAGTAGCGCTCAAGCTTCTGCGGGCGGACCCGGACGAGGATGACCCGGAGCATCTGCGGATCCGCCTGTTGCGGGAAGCGCAGGCGATGGCCCGGCTGTCGCACCCCAACGTGGTCGCGATCTACGACGTGGGAACCTTCAAGGATCACGTATTCATCGCGATGGAACACGTCTCCGGGCGGACGCTGCGCCGCTGGCTTGCGGAATCGCCTCGCCCCTGGCGGGAGATCGTCGCCCATTTCATCGAGGCCGGCCGCGGGCTGGCGGCGGCCCATGCTGCCCAGGTGCTGCACCGGGACTTCAAGCCGGAAAACGTGCTCGTCGGCACGGACGGGCGGATCCGGGTGCTTGATTTCGGCCTGGCCCGGGCCAACGAACGAGACCCGGACTCAACCGAAATCGAGCTCGCCTCGCTCACCGTCTCGAAGGCGAAGCAGCTCGCGCTCGACGTGAGCCATCCCGGCGCGATGGTGGGCACGCCGGCCTACATGGCCCCGGAACAGCTTCTCGGCCAGGCCATCGATGCCCGGGCGGATCAGTTCGGCTTTGCCGTGTCGCTCTACGAAGCACTCTACGGGGAGCGGCCGTTTGCCGGGGAGAACCTGAGCGTTCTGATGGGGGAGGTCATCGCCGGAAAGGTGAAGCGGCCGCGCAGCCGGAAAAGGATCCCACCCGAGCTGCGCAAGGCCGTTCTCCGGGGCCTGCGTCCCAAGCCCGACGAGCGATACCCGTCGATGGATTCGATGATCTCGGAGCTGCAGGGGATCGAGGGCCTCTCGCGCGGCGACGGCGACGTGCGCTCGACCAATCTGGAGACGCCGGCGAAGAAGTTCGTCGGACGATTGCGCGAGCTCGAGCAGCTGGAGACGTTGATTCACCAAAGCGGGCGGCTGGTGACCCTCCTCGGGCCCGGAGGGGTGGGCAAGACGCGCCTGGCAACCCAGCTCGCCATGGTCCAGCTCGAGCGCTTTTCCGGAAGGGGCAGGGGCGGCGTCTGGTTCTGCGACTTGAGCGACGTCAAGACGTTCGATGGATTCTTGAACGCAGTGGCTCAGGTGCTGAAGGTCCCCTTAACCACCGGGCCCTCGAACGATCAGGGGGTCGAGCAGCTGGGATACGCGCTTGCCAAGCGCGGCCCCCTTCTTCTGGTCCTCGACAACTTCGAGCAGGTGGTTGAGGTCGCCTCCACCACCGTCGGGACCTGGCTGAAGCTGTCCGAGGGGACCCGCTTCCTGATCACCTCGCGGGAGCTGCTCCGGATTCCGGGTGAGCAGCAATTCGAGGTGCTGCCGTTGTCGGTGCCGGACCCCGAATCCGACCCTGCGGGGATCGAAAGCTCGGACTCGGTGCAGCTCTTTCTCGATCGCGTCCGGGCGGTCCGGGGCTGGTCCTATTCCCCCAAGCCGGAAGAGGCGCGGGCGATCGCGCAGATCGTTCGCCGCCTGGACGGAATCCCTCTGGCGATCGAGCTCGCCGCCGCCCGGATGAACGTCTTGAGCCCGGAGAAAATGGCGGAGGGCCTTTCCAATCCGCTCTTGCTCCTCACCACTGGAGCGCGCGGCGCCCGGTCGCGCCAAGCCACTCTGCGCGGGGCGATCCAGTGGTCCTGGGAGCTGCTTTCCCCGGCGGAGCGCGAGGCGCTGGCCCAGTGTTCCGTCTTCCGCGGTGGTTTCTCGCTCGATGCCGCCGAAGCGGTGGTGGTGGTGAGCACCCCCGGAAGCCCCTCGATCCTCGATCTGATTCAAGCGCTGCGCGAGAAATCGCTGTTGCGAACCTATCAAGAGGGATCCGGATCCGACGACCTGCGGTTTGGCATGTACGAGACCATCCGCGACTTCGTCGCCGAGCAGCTCGTCCTTTTCGGCGCGCAGGCGAAGACCGAGGAGCGGCACACCCGTTTCTTCCTCGAAGTCGCCCAGCGATGGCACGGTGTCGTCCATCAGCATGGCGGAGTCGCGGCGCTGCGGATGGTGGCGCTCAACTCGGAGAATTTGTGGTCTGCCTTCGAACGAGAATGCGCGAGCAATCCCCCGAAGCTCGAGAATGCCTCCGCCGCGGTGCGGTTTGCTCTGTATCTCGACCCGCTCCTCACCACGCGCGGCCCGGTCGAGTCGCACCAGGCCCTTCTCAATGCCGCCATTCTCATGTCCACCGGCCTTTCGGTGGAGCCGTCGTTGCGCGGGCAGGTGCTCAGGGCCCACGCTCTGCTCTCCCAGACCACGGGCAACATCGGGAATGCGGTGCGCGACTTCACCGAGGCGCTTGCCTGCGCGCGGAAGGCGGCCGATCTGTCGCTGGAGGGAACGTTGCTGGTCGACCTCTCCATTTTGCAACGGGAGCAGGGAACGCTGCCGGAGTCAGAACAGAACATCCGGTCGGCGACGGCGATGAATATTCCCGGCAAGTGGTTCCAGGCCTATCTTCACGGCAACGCCGGAATCCTTGATTACGAGCTGGGGCGCCACGAAAGCGCGGAGCTGCACTACGCCAATGCGCTCGATACCTTGCGCGAGATCGGCGACCGGCGATACCTGGGCATTTTCGAGACCAACCTCGGCCTGCTGTACCGCGAGCAAAAGCGCTTGCCCGAGGCCCGCGCTCACTACGAAAAGGGGATCACCGCGCTCAGGGAAGTGGGCGACCGAAGATATGAAGGAATGAGCCTGGACTGCCTGGCGAGCACCCTCTGGGAAGAGGGCCGCTTCATCGAGGCCAAGGTCTACTCGCAAAAAGCAGTGAAGATGCTTCAGGAAGCCGGCGATCGAAGACAGTCGTCGATCGCCCTGGCCCACCTCGGTGGAGTACTCGCCTCGTTGGAGCAGATCGAGGAGGCGCAGAAGACGTTCGCGGAAGTGGAACAGCTGCTGAGCGAAATGAACGATCCGGTGCTGCGGGCAGAAGCCGAATGCTCGCGCGGCCATCTGGAATTAGCGCTGTCGCGCCAGGCGTGGTGCAACGACGACGTGGACAACGCCGACCGATTCGAATCGGTCGCCCGCGCGAAGGTCGAGGCGCTTGGCAGCGACGTCCTTGCCAGGTCTTCCGATGTCCGGGTCGCGGTGCGCCGGCTGTCGGCGGCCGCTGACGCCCTCCGCTCCGTGATGAACGGAGCAGCGCCGGCAGCTCCCGGCGAAAGCAGCTGACTCCCCAGGCGCGCTAAAACCTCCGGATCTTTGAGTCCTTTTCTGGACTTACATTCGTTCCCGGTTAAGCGTAGACTCCCTTCATCTGGGCGCTTGAACGGAAAGCTGGGTGGAAAAGACGACAATGCGCTACAGCGCTGTAGGCTCTCGCGGGAGGTCTTTCGGCCTTGAGGGATGAGCATCCAGATGCCCTTCTGAAGAGCGCGCTGGAAAAGATTGTGTATTTCGAGGCTCGGTCGCAGCAGCTCTATACCGACCTCGCAGCCGCGCACGCAAAAATCGACCGACTCAAAGGCGAGCTGGGCACCGCCGCGCAAAGGGAGATCGACCTGCGCGGACAGGTGGCCGAGCTTCAGGTGCAAATCAATCGCTCCCGGAGCGAACGGGAGGAGCTCGACAAGCTGAATGACGCCCTGAGGGCCGAGCGCGCGACGCTGCTCGGTAAGCTGATTGAGGCGGCGCGCATTCATGATTCCGACAAGCCGTCCGCGGATGGAGAGTCTCCATTCGACCTGGCGAGCTTCATCTCCGAGCTTCGCAGCGAGGCGCTCTCACCGAAGGCCGCGACGCCGGCGAAGGCCCCGGCTCCAGACCCGCAGATGAAATACGGTCTCAAGGAATTGAATCAGCGGCCGACCTCGAGTGGCTCAAAGCCGACCTCGAATGCCTCAAATGGTCTCAAGGAATCGAATCAGCGGCTGACCCCGAATACCTCGGGCTCGGCCCGGAATGCGCAACACGACGACGACGCCGATCCGGACGAGGGGGAGAATGTCCTTTCCGCGCCGCCCGCCTCCCCATCGGCGGTGACGCTCCACGCCGAGAGGCTCCGGTCCGAGGGTCGTCTCGCGATTTCCAACGAGCAGGTGCCCGAAGCTTCCGCGCCGCTGTCGTCCGGCGGCACGACCGAGGAGACGCTGCTCGGGTTCTCCGTGCGCGAGCTGGCCTCGCCGGAGCCGGCGGCGCGCAAACGGGCGGCCGAACGCCTCAAGGCCCTGGGCAATCCGATCGCGGGCGGAGCGCTGGCCTCCGCGCTTCACGCCGAGACCAATGCCGAGGTGCTGGTGGTGTTTCTCGGGGCATTCGCCGCTCTGGCGCGTGCCGAGGGCGTGCCGGTCATCGCGCCGCTTTTGCGCGCGGAGATTCCCGAGGTCCGCATCGCCGCGCTCAAGGCGTTGATCGCGCTTGACCCGGCACAAGCAGGTCCCCACGTCGCGGCGGCAATCAAGGATGGAGATCGCGCCGTTCGTCGACGGGCATCGCTGCTCGCCCTGGGCTTAAGCGGCAGCGCGGCGCTCAAGCTGGGGGAGCAAGCGATTATCGACGAGGAACCCGAAGTGAGGTCCCTCGCCGCGCTGGTGCTCGGGGCGAGCAATGGCGAACGCGCTCGCTCGCTCTTGCTTGAAGCCCTCGCCGATCACGATCCGAAAGTGCGCGACGCCGCGGCGCAGAGCCTGTCGCGGATCCTGGGCAAGGACGTCTCTTCGGTGGTCGAGCTCGACGATCGCCAACGGCGAAGAGAAGTGCGGCGGCTGTCGGCGCTGCCTTCCGTGCCCCTGGCGTCCGACGGCCGGTCGAAGGCGTTCGTGAAAGGCTACCTCAACTTTGCGACCCGCCCCGGCGAGCCGTGGGAAGCGCAGGCGGTCCTCGAAGCCGAACCGCGCGAAGCAACGCCGCGGGTGCCGACCGGCCCGGCCCCGACGCCCGAGCTTCTATGCACGGCGATCATGGCCGAGATTCGCGGCGCACTTCGAGGTTGTACGCTGGGCGAGCTGGCCAGCGTGGGCAAGTGCCTGCCAGAGATGGCCCAAGAAGCGTGCGAGCTTCTGGTGGCCAGAGGTCAAGTCGTCCGCCGGGGACTCAAGTATTTTGCCGCGTGAAGTAGAGAGGAGTGCCATGGAAGCACCATCGTACAAAGCTGTTCGGGTGGCGGAGATGCTGGGCATCCCGGAACGGCAACTTTCTTCCCGCAAGGGCGAGTCGTACAGCGGGCACGAGGTCTGGGAGCTGCGCGCCAAACTTTCCAAATTTCCTCCACCGCTGGGCCACCGCAAACAACTGTTCCTGAACTTCAAGGGCGGAACCGGAAAGACGTCGCTTTCCACGTCGTACGGGTACCGTCTGGCCGAGATGGGGTACCGGGTGCTGCTCGTCGATCTCGACCCCCAGGGTCACGCGACCAAGTGCATGGGGTACGAAGGCGAGGATTTCCGCAAGACCCTCCTCGACGTCTTTGCCCAGAAGGTACCGCTGGTCGAGGTGATCCAGAAGACGCCTCTGCCCAATCTGGAGTTCATCCCCGCGAATCTCTCGATGAGCACCGCGGATCTCACGCTGATGCCGATGGCCGGTCGCGAGTTCAAGCTGCGAAACGCGCTGCGGGAAATCCAGGGCCAGCACGACTTGATCGTGTTTGATGCGCCGCCCTCTTTCGGCCTGCTCAACCTCAATGCGCTGATGGCGGCAGACGACCTGTTCGTCCCGGTGCTGCCGGACTTCCTTTCATTCCACGGCCTCAAGCTGCTCTTCGAAACGGTCCAGAGCCTGGAGGAGGATCTCAACCACGTCCTGGACCACGTCTTCATCATCGTCAACGCATTCAACGCCACCTTCAAGCTCGCCAAGGAAGCGCTGGAGGCCTTGCGGGAGCACTATCCGGAATACCTGGTCACCCGCGTGGTGCGCCAGTGCACCAAATTCGCCCAGGCTTCGAGCGAGGGAGTTCCGGTCTTCGTGGCCCACCCCGGCTGCAAGGGAGCGCATGACATCGATGCGGTGATTGCCGAGGTAATGTCCCGGCTCACCGAAAAACCATCGGCCAACGCCCAGCGCGCGAGCTAATGTGCGCTCCAACGGGATTGAGGGGATATCGATGAAGAAAGCCTTCGACCAGAATGTCTCCCGCGCAAAACCGCGCGTGCGCCTGGGTGGCGCGGCCGAGGACCCGGTCGGACAAGCCTCGATCGAGGATGTTCCCGTTCAGTCCGCGTCCGACGCCCTCTCCTCGGAAATCAAGGCGCGGCTCGATCGGGCCCGGAGCGCGGAAGCGCAGCGGGTCGCTTCCGCCCAGAACGGAGTCGCGGAGGACAGAGCGCCTGTTTGCGAGGAGCCCGCGCCCGCGCCCAAGGCCGCTGCGGTGGAAGAACCGGCGTCAAAGCCGAAGCGAACGGAGACGGCAAAACGTAACGGGAACGGGAACGGGAAGGAGAACGGTGCCGAGCCAAGCGCCGAAAGCCGCCGCGAGAAGCTCAAGGAACGCCTGCGCGCGGCGCGCGAAAATCCCCGCCCTGAGCCACTGCCCGCAACCGTGGCCGAAGCCGGGGTGCTTGCCGTGGAGCGGATTTCGTCGTTGCAGTCGGAGGTTTCGCGGCTCAAGGCCCTCAACCTCAACCTGACGCAGGATCTGGAAAGCTCCCGGCGGCATTCGGAGAAGGCAACCGAAGAGGCGCGGATTCGAATGGACGAGGCGCGGCGCCTCTCTTCGGAAATGGACGCGCGAGCGAAGCTTCTCGCCGAGCTGGAACGCGAGTTGGCCTCCCTGGAAGGCGAACGCAATGAAGCGCTGCTCGCGCTTCAGGACTCCCGGCAGGTGATCGAAAGCGCCAACCACGAGAGGGAAAGCTTCCTTCAGGAAATCAGCACCCGGGACCGGGCGCTGGCGGACAGCCTGGCCGAAGAGGAGCGCCTCGCCGGCGAGCTCGAGGCGGCCCGCGACCATTCCGATAATCTTCGCCGTTCTCTCGATGCGCTCAACAGCGAGCGCGACGTCCTCGCGCGCCAGGTGGCCGATCTCACCACCGAGCGGGCGGAGCTGCTCGAAGCGCGCAAGGCCCTGGAGTCCGTCCATCGCGCGCTGACTTCGGCGACCCTGCGCTAAGCGCGACAATCCCAACGCTGAGGTGCTCCTCTACGATGCGGGCCACTTCGCGCTGGAGACCCAGCTCAAGGAGATCACGGCCGACATCCGCGGCTTTCTCGGACGCACGCTGCCTGCGCACAAGCAACAGTGAGCTTGCCTGGGCGGCCGTGAAAAGCCAGCCGAGCCTGTGATGTCCGCCGCGCCGGGCGGCGCGTGCCCGACCATCCCGGAAGGCCGTTCAGTCGCGGAGCGGAATCTCGATGGTCAACCCGTCGTAGGCGACCTCGATCTGACCCGAATATTCCTCCCTGGCCTCCTTGAGAAGCTTGGAGGGATCCGGATCGTGCCGCGAGGACAGGTGGGTGAGGATCACCCGGCGGGCTCCCGCCTCCTTGGCAACCCGTCCCGCTTCGCGCGCGGTGGAGTGGCGCGTCTCCAGCGCTCGCTCCTGCTCGTCATCGGAGAAAGTGGATTCGTGGATCAAAAGATCGGCGTCCCTCGCGGCGGCGATCACCGTCGCGCATGGCCGCGTGTCACCGGAGATGACGATCCGGCGCCCGGGCCGCGAAGGCCCAAGGACGTCCGCCGGCTGAATTGCCTGCCCGTTGCTAGCGACGACGGATTCGCCGCGTTGCAGGCGGCCGAAGTCCGGTCCTTCCCGCACAAAAAGCGCTCTCGCCTTCTCCAGATTGAAGCGCCCGGGGCGATCGTCTTCTTGAAGGACGTAGGCCAATGCGGAAACGCGGTGGTCGACCTGGATTGCGCCCACCGTGTAGCCATTCCGGCGGACCGACCCGCCGTGCTGGAGCTCGAGGATGTCGAGTTGAAAGGGCAGGGTATCAACGCCCAGCAGGACCGCTTGCCGGAGCAGTCGCTTCGCCGGCGGCGGACCGTAAAGGACCAGCGGCTCCGATCGCCCTCCCATTCCCAGGGTGCGGATGAATCCGATGATTCCCAGGTAATGGTCGGCGTGAAAGTGGGTGAAGAAGACGGCATCCACTGAAAAGCCGGTGCCGAACCGGATCATCTGACGCTGGGAACCTTCACCGCAGTCGAAGAGTAGTAGATCCGTGTCCGCCTTCACCGCGATCCCGGACAAATTCCGATGGATCGTCGGTTGGGCCGCCGATGTGCCAAGAAAGGTGAGCCTGAGCAAGGACATCCCGGCAGCACTCACTGGTATCTCCCGCTAAGGCGCGCCGATCGCAACCCGATCTATGCGGCCCGGGCTCCCACTTTGGGAGGAGCCTGCTGCTGGGGCTTGACGGTGGTCTCGATGCGCATCGCGTAGAACGATCTCCAGACGAACACGAAGGCGACCGCGAGGAATACTGCCGCGAGCACCAGGCTGAGACTGCGGTTGAGCTCGATCGCCAACTCGACCGCGAGCAAGCCGAAGAGTGTGGTGAACTTGATGATCGGGTTCATTGCCACCGACGAGGTATCCTTGAACGGGTCGCCGACCGTGTCGCCGACCACCGTGGCCGCGTGCAAAGGCGAGCCTTTCTCTTTCAGCTCCACCTCGACAAGCTTCTTGGCGTTGTCCCAGGCGCCTCCAGCATTGGCCATGAAAATGGCTTCGTAGAGGCCGAAGATGGCGATCGAGATCAAATAGCCGATGAAGAAGAACGACTGCAGGCAGGAAAATGCGAGCGTGCTGAAGAAGACGACGATGAAGATGTTGAACATCCCTTTCTGCGCGTACTGGGTGCAGATCTCCACCACCCGCTTGCTGTCCTCGACCGAGGCTTTCTCCACGCCTTCGAGCTTGATGTTCGCCTTGATGAATTCGACCGCGCGGTAGGCGCCCGTCGAAACCGCCTGCATCGAAGCACCGGCGAACCAGAAGATCACCGCGCCGCCGGTCACCAGTCCGAGCAGGAACGGCGCATACAGCAGCGAGAGCTTGTCCAGATCTTTCGTCAAGCCCCCGGTGAGCAACATGATGATCGAGAAGATCATCGTCGTCGCACCGACCACCGCGGTCCCGATCAACACCGGCTTGGCGGTCGCCTTGAAAGTGTTCCCCGCCCCATCGTTCTCTTCGAGGAGCTCCTTGCCTCTCTCGAAGTTGGGGTCGAAGCCGAAGTCCTTGCGGATCTCCGCCTTGATGTTGGGGACGTTTTCGATCAGCGACAGCTCGTAGACCGATTGCGCGTTGTCGGTCACCGGACCGTAGGAGTCGACCGCGATGGTGACCGGACCCATCCCCAGGAAACCAAAGGCCACCAATCCAAAAGAGAACACCGCCGGCGCGAGCATCAGCTGACCGAGGCCGAAGTTGCTCACCACGAAGGCGACGCCCATCAAGAAGACGATCACCATGCCCATCCAGTAAGCGCTGAAATTGCCGGCGACCAGACCCGAAATGACGTTGAGGGAGGCGCCGCCTTCGCGCGATGCGGTGAGCACCTCGCGCACGTGCCCCGATTCGGTGGAGGTAAAGACCTTGGTGACTTCCGGAATCACCGCTCCGGCGATGGTGCCGCAGCTGATGATCGTGGAGAGCTTCCACCACAGCGTGCCATCCCCGAGGCTCTCGAGCAGGAGGTAGGAGACGAGGTAGGTCATCCCGACCGAGACGATCGAGGTCAGCCAGACGAGGCTGGTGAGGGGCACTTCGAAATTCATCTTCTCGGCGTTGCCGTACCGGGACTTCTGCACCGCTTCGTTGATTCCGTAGGAGATGAAGCTGGAGATCACCATCATCAGGCGCATCACGAAGATCCAGACGAGCAGCTGGACCTGAATCCCCTTGTCGGCCACGGCAAGAATGATGAAGGTGATCAGGGCGACGCCGGTGACGCCGTAGGTTTCAAAGCCGTCGGCAGTCGGACCGACCGAGTCCCCCGCGTTGTCGCCCACGCAGTCGGCGATCACCCCGGGATTGCGCGCATCGTCCTCCTTGATGTTGAAGACGATCTTCATCAGATCCGAGCCGATGTCGGCGATCTTGGTGAAGATGCCGCCCGCGATTCGAAGCGCCGCCGCACCCAACGACTCGCCGATCGCAAAACCGATGAAGCACGGACCGGCCAGGTGGCCCGGTACGAAGAGCAGGATGAGCAGCATGAGGAAAAGCTCGGTGCTGATCAGCATCATCCCGATGCTCATTCCCGCCTTGAGCGGAATGGCGTAGACGGGGTAGGGCTTCCCTCCCAGGCTGGCGAAGGCGGTTCGGGAGTTGGCGAAGGTGTTCACCCGAATCCCGAACCAGGCGACGCCATAGCTGCCGGCGATGCCAATCAGGCTGAAGACGAGGATGATCGCCACTGTCGCCGGCGGCAGGTGCCGGAGCACGCCGAAGTAGACGACCATGATCGCGCCGATGCACGCCTCGAGGATGAGGATGAACTTGCCCTGGGTAATCAGGTACGTCTTGCAGGTGGCGTAGATCAGCTCCGAAATCTCGAGCATCGACCGATGCACCGGCAAGCGCCGCAACTGCCCGTACTGCCACCAACCGAACAGCAGCCCAAGAACGCAGATCAGCAGTCCCCAGATGAGGAGCGTTCGACCGTTCGTTTGCCCGAACAACTGGACCGAGGCCAAGTCAGGAAGAGCCAGGTCCGCTTCGCTGGCCCAGGCGGAGGCGCAAAAGGCGAAAGAAACGAGGGCGGCCACGCCGGTCACGGATTTCGGGACGCGGAAGCCGGCGCGCTGCGCGCTCTGCTTCGCGGGGGATCTCTGGATCATGTTGCGCGACTCCTGACAGGTGAACCTGCTCAAAGCCATTGAGTTGCTTCGCAGGATTCTATTGACGAGGGGTTGGCCGCCAGCGAGGGGTCAGGCCCTCGCAGACGCTTCAGCACAGCCTCGCTTCAAGCCACTACCAATCGAAACGGGCAACTAGCATGAGTGCCGCGGGAAAGCGACGAATTTTCCAGCCGTCTTAAGCTACTTCACCACCACCACCTCAACGGGGCCTTCTTTCGACTCGAGATTGAGGCTGACCCCTTCGCGATACCGGTACATGGTCAGGTCAACCGAGCCCTGCCCGACGGACAGCCGTCGAATCTGGATCTGGGGAAGAAACGCAGGCAGCACCGGGTGAAAGAACGTCACTCGCGACCTCGGAGCGTCCACCGACAGCCCAAGGCAGGCGCGAAGCAGAAGCAGAACGCTGGCCGCCGCCCAGGACTGCGGCGAACAGGCGACGGGATACTGGGTGGGGCCTTCATCGTGCCGGCGCAGGAAGCCGCAGAAAAGCTCCGGCATCCGTTGCAGGTCCATGTAGAGACTCGCTTCGTAAAACGAGGTCAGCAGATGCAGCGCGAACTGCTTGAAGCCATACCGGGCCATCCCATCGGCAATCAGGGAGTTGTCGTGCGGCCATACGGAGCCATTGTGATAGGACATCGGGTTGTAGCGGACCTCCGACGTCGCCAGGGTGCGGATCCCCCAACCGGAGAAGAATTCGTCGGAGAGCAAAAGCTCCGCGCAGCGCTTTCCGCGCGCCGCGCTGGCGATCTCGGTGAACAGGCAGTGGCCGGCATTGGAGGCGCGCACCCGGCAAACTTGCTTGGCGCCATCGAGCGCGAGTCCGTAGGTCGATAGATCCTCGCACCAGAAGATCTGCTCGAAGCGTTCCCGGAGAATTCGCGCGTCGCGGGCGAGATCGTTCGCGCGGTCGTGATGATCGAGCATCCGCGACAGCTTGGCCGCCGAGCGCAGGGCGGCGTAGGCATAGCCCTGCACCTCGCAGAGGGCGATCGGAGGCTCGGCGAGGCTTCCATCGCGATGAAAGACCGAGTCCCATGAATCCTTCCAGCCTTGCTGAATCAGGCCCTTTTCCGACCGGCGCGCGTACTCGATGAATCCGTCGCCATCCAGATCGCCGCTGGCGCTCATCCATTCGAGGGCTCGCTCGATGTTGGGCCAGAGCTCCTCGATCAGGGCGCGATCTCCAGAGCCGCTGTAGTACTCCCCGGCGAGGATCACGAACAGGGGGGTGGCATCGACGCTGCCGTAGTAGCGACCGAAGGGAATCTCCCCCAGCGCCGCCATTTCCCCCAGGCGTTGCTCGTGAAGAATCTTGCCGGGCTCAGCATCCTCCTGAGGGTTTCGGGTCGTCGCCTGGGTAGAGGCGAGGTATTTGAGAACGCCTCGGGCCAGGGTCGGGTTTACCCAGAGCGACTGCATCGCGGTGATGATTCCATCGCGACCGAAGGGGGTGCTGAACCACGGGACCCCCGCGTAGGGATAGGGACCGAGCGGCGTCTCCGTGGTCATCATCCGCAGATCGGCGAGTGAGCGATCCAGCCATTGGTTGAACTGCGGATTGGCGGTCCGGATCTGGCATTCGCGGCTTTCCTTTTCGGCGAAGTTCCGCAGCACCTGTGCGTGCGACTCGGTGTAAGGGGGCGCCGCGACCGCCTCCTGTTCCTCGCAAGCGATGGTGACGAAGTGGGTTTCCTCCTGCTTCGGTTCCACGCGGATCTTCAGCCGGGCCCCGGTGGCGGAGATCCG
>WNFD01006306.1_pt1 | contig 22909 bp, 19 predicted proteins | sample 5400491 | NCBI WGS metagenome assembly WNFD01 (sample SAMN13153343, study PRJNA577476) | soil metagenome | isolation source: 120 cm saprolite under Douglas fir tree site 2 hole 2 replicate 2 | place: USA:California | collected 2015-04-18
TAAGCCTGCCGGCCTGCAATCACGCCATGCTTCATGGCCTCGGCCATCAGTACCGGGTTTTCCGCGTTGGCAATCCCTGAGTTCATAAGGACCGCGTCCGCGCCAAGCTCCATCGCAACGGCCGCGTCGCTGGCTGTGCCCACGCCTGCATCCACAATCAAGGGAACGCCGGTAATCATCTCGCGCATGATCTGAATGTTGGCATGGTTTTGAATGCCCATGCCGCTGCCGATGGGCGCGCCCAGAGGCATGATCGCGCTGGCGCCGGCATCCAGTAATCGCTTCGCAACCACGATGTCATCGGATGTGTAGGGGAGTACGGTGAAGCCTTCCTTAACCAGTATCCGGGTGGCTTCGATGGTGGCTTGAACGTCTGGATAGAGCGTTTGCTGATCGCCAATGACCTCAATCTTGACCCAGTCGGAGAGGCCGACCTCCCGCCCGAGGCGTGCCGTGCGCACAGCCTCATCGGCTGTGTAACAACCCGCGGTATTGGGGAGCAGAAAATATTTCCTCGGATCAATGAAATCGAGCAGAGACTCTTTACTGCGGTCCAGATTTACGCGTCGGACCGCCACCGTGACCATTTCAGCGCCGCTGGCTTCAATGGCCCGCGTGGTCTCCTGGCCTGATTTGTACTTACCCGTTCCAACAATGAGTCGCGACCGGAATTGGCGCCCGGCAATGATGAGAGGATCCATGTTTCTATTGTAATTCTTCCTTTTGTAGGGCTGCTGGGTGGCGTTTTCCGGGCTCGGCACTGGTTCACCCCATTACCGTTGTAACTTTGGACAGCCTGAGGGTTGTTATATGTTCCATCGGATGCCGGTGGCCAGCATTCCTGTAATAAATGGTCGGGCGGAACAAGGGTTTCGATATGAAAAGCAAGCGTCGCGTTTTCATGGCTTTGGCTATTTGTCTTCTTTGCTGGAAGCCTGCGTATGCTCACCATCTGGCGGTGGTGGCGCAACCTGCCAATCACGCTCAATCGGTTACAACGCCTGAGCTGCGCAGAATCATCAAGGCCGAGGTTAGAAAATGGCCCACTGGTGAGAATGTTGTTTTCGTCTTTAACAGGAACTCCCCGATATCACTTCAGATTGTGGCCAGGCTTTGCAATCTCTCGCAGCCGGAGGCAGTTAAGTTCTTCAACGATCACAAACAGGCAGTCATTCTTCTGGAATCTGACGCTGAGGTACTGAATTTTGTGTCCGGCACGCCGGGAGCAGTGGGTTTGGTTGACGTGCACTCAATCACCAATCAGGTCAATGTTCTGAAAGTGGACGGCAGGCTACCGCTGGAAAAAGGCTATCTGCCCAACTAGCTTGCTTTCTCCACCACCAGTTGATGGCTCGATTTGCGGATTTCCGGAGCAGATTCCTCCAGCATCAGCGGAATTCGATGATCTTTTGAGGACGCATGCCCGGCATCGATCCAACCGTATCGTGTGAGCAATGAACCGGCGAGGCTCGACCATGCCGCGGCGCGTCGGAAACTCGTTCTGCCAGTGAAGGCGTAGGCCAGCCGCAAGGCCAGTGGTACTGGACCGGATAAGATTCCCCCGGCCCGAACGATCGCCCCACTGCGCCCTTTGTGCACCGGCTCATTGGCAATTGTTTTCCGGCTCTCCAGTGCAAATCCTTCATAGACTTCATACGCAGACGCGGCAATTCCCAGATGATTCAAAGCCTTGTTTTCATGTCCCATCAACTCCAGCAGCGAGAGCGCTGAATTCACGCCAGAGGCAGCAAAGTGATGAGGCAGCATTCCTACATTTTCGTTCCACACTGGGATCGCGGTGGCGCCTATAAGGACGCCAGTGTAGGTGGAAAGGACTGAACCGCTGGCCGAAGCCATCACGCCGGAAGCGTCCTCCAGCAGGCGGACGGGTAGCGAATCGCCAAAGTGGTCGCGAACGAAATTCGCGAAAGCAGCCGCGCCGGCAAATGAAGAAAAAGCAGCCAGCGTCCATGCTCCTACATTCATGGCGCTTTGCAGCTTGAAGACTCGCAGCATGTTGAGGAAGCGTTCCGGCCGGCCCAGGTCAGAAATTAGCAGGGCTGACGAGATGGCCCCGCCGCCGGCAGCCACCCAGCGAGCGCTGCGGACCAGCTCCGGTTCGGCGTCACTCAAGCGCGCAACGGTGGCGATGATGGAAGCCGCTCCGGCTGCGCCTCCCACGAAAAAGTAAAGTGGAACCTCCCATGTCCACTGCGGCTCTTTGAGCATCGGCAAGCCGTAGTAGCCGGTCTGTGGACTTGCTTTCGGAAACGGCGCTCCTGCCGGAAGAATACCTTTGCCTGCGACTATGCCGCGAGTTTCAGCTTGCCTACGGATTTCAAGCAGCCTGCGTTCGCTTTCCGGGTCTGGGACGCGGTTGGGAATTTTGGGTAGGGGAACTCGGCTCATCTTTGATTTCCTCCGAGGAATGCCAGCAGCGTTGCGCCGAACATCGCGCCCGCCGCCACTGCAGCTGATGTCCATCCCTTTTTCAAGTAGGTGGTTGGCACTTCAGGTTGCGGGGGAAGGTTGTAGCTTCGCGGATCGCCACGCAAGAGGAAGAAAGCGTGTATGCCTTTCACGCTGGTGTCAACGGGATCATAGATCATGGCATCGTCCACCCCGCGTGCCTGTAGTTGCTTGAGTCTTAGTTGAGCTTCCTGCTTTAGCTCATTGATTTCGCCGAACTTGATGGACTCTGTGGGACATGCCTTGGCGCAGGCAGGGGTTAACCCTGCTGATTGACGATCTGAACAGAAGGTGCACTTAAAAGCCCGGCCGTCGTCTACATTTTTCTCCACTACGCCAAACGGACAGCTCACCACACAATACGAACAGCCGTTACAGACGTCGGGTTGAACAAAGACTGCTCCGAATTCCATGCGGACGATGGCGCCAGTGGGGCACGCTTCCAGACAGCCCGCGACTTCACAATGCTTGCAAACGTCAGATGAGAATCCCCATCCGGGAAGCTGGCCAGCTGCGTTTCCGCCTACGCCAATGGTGGTTGGGTTTTCCACGAACTTTACATGCCGCCAGGTGGAGTGTCCTACGGCCTGGGTGTTGTCATAGGAATACCCGCTGAATTCAAAACCGTCTGCGGAAATCTGGTTCCACTCTTTGCATGCCACTTCGCAGGCTTTACAGCCTATGCATAGAGTTGAATCGGTGAGAAATGCGGTGGTACTCATGCTGCCTCCCGAATCGCTGCATGCCACATCATCAACGCACGCTGGTCTTTGGGAACGCGACCTGGGCGAGCGTTACATACCAGTGATTTGGTCTCCATAATGCGCACATTGGGCTCCTGTGAGATAGCGAGTAGATCGTTGGGAACGGCACCGGGGACAAGCCCTTTGTAGCCAAACTGATAAGGAATTGAGATCTGATGCACTATCTTTCCGTCTACTGTTAATGGCTTATTGCGTTCGGTGATCAGAGCGCGTACTTCCACAATTCCACGCATGGTTGTGAGGGTGAGATATTCGCCGTGCACAGCCCCGATTTCGGCGGCAAGTTGAGGTGAAATCTCCGCGAACAACTCCGGTTGCAGCTCAACCAGGTGCGGGAGAAACGCGGACATCCCTCCCGCTGTGTGATGCTCAGTCAGTCGATAGGTACCGAGGACGTAAGGGAATCGCTCATCACCTCCCTCTTTGGCATACCTGTTCTCCGGGCGTTCACGTTTCATGGCCGGCGGATTGGTAGTGTGATCAGGGTAAAGCGGATTGAATCTGGTGCTTTCCAGCGCTTCATAGTGAGTGGGCAGTGGCCCGTCTTTCAATCCACTTGCCACCCATATCCAACCGACACCATCAGGATGCATGATGAACGGCTGATCACCGGCGATAGCGTCATCGCCCTTGGCGTCTTTGCCGGGCTTGTAGTTCGGTGGTTTCTCTTTGGTGAAATCGGGATTGTCATGACCAGTCCATTCCTTTTTTGTCTCATCCCACCAGACCAGAGCTTTTTTCTCACTCCAGGGACGCCCATCTGGTCGCGCTGAGGCCCGGTTGTACAAGATGCGCCTGTCCGCAGGCCAGGCGTATCCCCAGCCATGTCCGTAACGTCCTTTGGGCTCGCGCTTAAGGGCTCTATTGTCGTCGCGCGAGGGCATGATGCCGGAATAGATCCAGCAACCGCAGGCTGTGGATCCATCGGCTTTGAGGTCGCGATAGCCGTTTACCTGCTTCTTGTCTGGCCAGCTGTAGCCATTGATTTCCATCAGGATCTCTTCTGGATCGGGATCCTGCGTTGCACCTGTCAGCGTGTAGTTCCACGTGAGTGCATTCAGACCTTCATTGCGACGCGTTCGAGCTTTCGCAGCACGGTCTTTCATGCGACGCCCCAAGTGATACATGAACCAGGTTTCGCTGCGACTGTCACCGGGAGGTTCGACTGCCTTTTCGCGGAATTGGACCATGCGCTGTGTGTTGGTGAAGCTGCCCGCCTTTTCCGCATGACCTGCTGCAGGAAGGAAAAAAACTTCAGTGGCGATGGTTCGCGGATCGAGCTCACCGCGTAAAACTTCGGGCGAATCCTTCCAGAAAGAAGCTGTCTCCACCTCCACCATATCGCGGACGACCAGCCACTTCAGCCTGGAAAGAGCAGTCCGTTGTAGCCGGGCATTCGGCGCACCCACAGCCGGGTTTTGTCCTATGACAAACTGGCCTTCCATCTTGCCGTCCAGCATTTCAAGCCAGTAGCCAAGCTCGGAATGATCGCCCGTGATGCGAGGTAAAAAGTTAAATCCGAATTCGTTGGCGGAAGTGGCGGCCTCGCCGTAGTACGCCTTGAGAAAGCTGGTGATGTATTTGTCGAGGTTGTACCACCAGCCCTTACTGCACCCATGGTTGGCGATGTACGACTGAAGGGTCTTTGAATCCTGGTCAAAGGTCGGCATGGGCATGTAGCCTGGGAGTATGTCATAAAGAGTGGGAATGTCAGTAGAGCCCTGGATGGTGGCGTGTCCGCGGAGGGCGAGGATGCCGCCGCCGGGACGGCCCATATTTCCCAACAGCAATTGCAGGATCGCGGCCGCCCGTATGATCTGCACGCCCTTGGAATGCTGGGTCCAGCCCACCGCATAACAGATGGCCGCTGTTTTTTCCGGACCGGATGCCGAGGTGAATATCTCAGCAATGTTTAAAAAAGTCTCTTTAGGGATTCCGCAGGAACTTTCCACCAGTTCTGGCGTGTAACGGGCGAAATGCTTCTTGAGAACCTGAAAGACGCAGCGGGGATTTTGCAGCGTGGGGTCGCGTTCCTCTGCTTTCAATTCCTGGGCTTCGCCGCCACGGTCTTTTCCATGACCGCCGTTTATTTCTGCATGGCCCGGCTCATCTCCGGCCGCTCCACGTTTCGGTTCAGTACGGGCGTAAAGCCACGTCTCGGGATCGTATTGTCGCTTTTCCTGGTTCCAGCCGGAAAACAATCCGCCAAGATCTTCCGTGTCCTTGAAGTCTTCGCGCAGGATGGTTGCGGCATTGGTGTAGGGGATTACATAGTCGCGGAAATATTTTTCGTTAACAATGGTGTAATTGATCAAGGCTCCAAGAAAAATAATGTCGCTGCCCGCCCGCAGGGGAAGCCAATAATCAGACATCGCCGAAGTGCGGTTGAATCGAGGATCAACGTGGATGATCTTTGCGCCTCTTGCCCGCGCCTCCATCACCCACTGGAATCCGACGGGATGATTTTCCGCCATGGACGATCCCATGATCAGGATTGCGTCAGAATTCTGGAGGTCTTGCTGCGCGGTGGTTGCGCCGCCGCGTCCGAAAGACGTGCCCAGACCGGGCACCGTGGAGCTATGTCATATACGGGCCTGGTTGCTGATGCAAACCATGCCCAAACCTCCGGTAAAGAGTTTCTTGATTAGATAGTTTTCTTCGTCGTCAAGTGTCGCGCCGCCAAGATGGCCAATCGCTTTGGTCTGCATCAATGACTGGCCGTTTTGTTCCTCCACAAAAGTACGCTCGCGTGACTCCCAGAGACGGTCAGCGATCATGTCCATCGCCGTCTCCAGTTCCATTTCCTGCCACTCCGTGGCGAATGGCGCGCGATACTTTACTTTCTTCTGACGGCCGGGATGTGTGAGCAACTGAAAGCTGTCAGCGCCTTTGGGACACAGCCGTCCACGAGAAACCGGCGATGCGGGATCGCCTTCGATAGAGAGCAGCTTGTTATCTTTGTGATAAATGAGTTGCCCGCATCCAACCGCGCAATAAGGACAAATTGATCTGGCAACATCGGCGCCCTGGGACCGCGGAGCAAGCGTACGTGTGCGTTCTGACATTGCCTCCACGCCAGTTCCATTCCCACCATTCTTAATCTGCTTGACGACGGGCCAACGAGAGAAGAGATCTCTCAGCATTCAGATAACTCCCTTAAAAAAGGTGGGAGTCGCGCGGTAGTCATCAGGTTGCCCACTTCATGTGGAACGGTGCGCCATGATCGCTTACAGGGTGTATCTCCCTCGCGAGTTTCACAAAATGCGGGGAACACCAAAGTAGCCGCGGCTCAACCCTGCTTTGGCTCAACCCTGCTTTGGCTCAACCCTGCTTTGGCTCAACCCTGCTTTCAGGAAGCGTGTCTCACAAAATGATGCGATTCTATCTTGGCGTGCGGGTGCTTGAATGCTCGGAAATAAGCGTGTGATGCTGGTCACAGCTAGGTAATTCAGCTCACGTGCAAAGTATAGCTTCCGTAAATCGTTGACTTTAGGGAATAATGGTTTCGCAACAAACTCAGTCAGAGAGAGGAAGGCGCGGATGAGGATAGCAGTCCCCGTTGAACAACAGGCTGGCGAAGCCCGTGTCGCCCTGGTACCTGAATCAGTCAAGAAGTTGATCGCCACCGGCGTGGAGGTTGGAGTGGAACCCGGCGCCGGTGAACGAGCAGGGTACCTGGACGATGATTACAAAGCAGTGGGTGCATCGATGATGGATCGCGCAACCCTCCTTCGTGGCACGGACCTTCTGGTCTGTGTGAACCGGCCTGAGCCGGCCGATTTTGCCAATCTGAAAGCGGGCGCCGTGATTGTTGGCTTCCTCAAGCCGCTGGACGAACCGGCTGCTCTGGAACCGATCATCGGCCGCCAGCTCAGCGCGTTTGCGATGGAGCTGGTCCCGCGTATCACGCGTGCGCAATCCATGGACGCACTTTCCTCCATGGCCACAGTGGCTGGCTATAAAGCTGTGATCATGGCGGCTGACCGGCTCCCACGTATGTTCCCGCTGCTGATGACGGCTGCCGGAACAGTGCCGCCGGCCAAAGTTCTGGTGCTGGGCGCAGGCGTGGCTGGGTTGCAAGCCATTGCTACGGCCCGTCGCCTGGGCGCCGTGGTTGAAGCCTATGACGTCCGCGCCGCAGCGGGACAGGACGTTAAGTCACTGGGAGCCAAGTTTCTGGAAGTTGACCTGGGCGGCATTGAAACGCAGGACGCGGGCGGCTATGCCAAGGAACTCAGTCCGGAAGCACTGAAGCTTGGTCGCGACATAGTGACCAAGCGCGCGGCGCAGTCTGACGTGATCATTACCACCGCTCAGGTTCCCGGACGTAAAGCGCCACTTATGCTGACCGAAGAAGCCGTGGATAGCATGCGACCCGGAACGATCATTATTGATCTGGCAGCGCCCACCGGTGGCAACTGTGCCTACACACAACCGGGTGAAGAGGTGAACCACAACGGAGTGACCATCCTGGGGCCGCTGAATGTTCCTGCTACTGTTCCCGGCCATGCCAGCCAGCTTTACTCGCGCAACATTACAACGTTCCTCGGCTTAATCAATGACAAGGGCAATCTCAAGATTGATATTGGGGATGAAATCCTGAAGGGCGCATGCGTCGCTTTTCAGGGCGGAAACGTTCATCCCAAAGTAGCGGCTGCGCTGGGCCATCCAGTGCCTTCAAACTAGAACTCACAAAAGGAGAGTGCTGAATGAACGTGTTGCTGTTCCAACCTACAGCATTCGTGGTCGCAATTTATATGCTTGCCGGAGGCAATTCGGCAAAGGAAATCGCCTTCAACCCAGCCGTTCTCATCGCATCTCTTTACGTTTTCATGCTGGCCGCATTTCTGGGTTATCAGCTGATTTCCCGGGTGCCACCTCTGCTGCACACCCCTCTTATGTCCGCGACCAACGCGATTTCCGGCATCTCGGTGATCGGCTCGCTGGTGATCGCAGGCTCTAAATATGATCATCATCAGACGCTGGCTTCCGTGCTCGGCTGCGCCGCGGTGACGTCCGCCATGATTAACGTCACTGGCGGATTTCTGATCACCGATCGCATGCTGAAGATGTTCAGGAAAAAAGAGGTAGTGAAGCTGGAGGCGCACAAGTGAGCCATCCATCCTACTTTTTGGAAGCCACCTACCTCATCGCCTCCATTCTCTTCATCCTCGGTTTGAAGGGATTGAGCCATCCAGACAGCGCCCGCCGGGGAATGATTTTCGCCGCGGCTGGAATGGCTGCTGCAGTATTTGGAACGCTCTTTCATCCGGAGCTCTTCAATTACACCTACATCGCCATCGGCCTGATTCTGGGATCAGCCATCGGTATTCCCATGGCCATGGTACCGATGACGGCCATGCCACAACGAACCGCGCTGTCTCACGCCTTTGGTGCGTTGGCAGCGTCCATGGTAGGCATCGCCGAATTCGTGATTCACGGCTCAAGTTTGGGCGGAGCCAAGATGGGCGCCCTTGGACTTGAAGTGATGCTGGGGTCGATCACGACAACGGGATCTCTCATTGCCGCGGCGAAACTTCAGGAGTTAATGCGCGGTACCCCGATCATGTTTAAGGGTCAGCACATCGTCAACCTGTTAATTTTCCTCACGATGATCGGAAGCTTCATCACGTGGCTGGTGAATCCGGCTTTCTTTTTCCTGTTCTACGTGATGATTGCATGTGCTCTGGTGTTCGGCGTGATGCTGGTTCTGCCGATCGGCGCGGCTGACATGCCTGTGGTGATGTCGCTGCTCAATTCCTATGCCGGACTCTCTTCTGCCGCCACTGGCTTTGTTCTCTCCAACAACGTGCTGATTATTGCCGGTACGCTGGACGGCTTCTCTGGTTTCATTCTCTCTATCCTCATGTGCAGGGCCATGAACCGAAACATAACCAACGTTCTTTTTGGCGGGTTCGGTGCGGTGATCGGCACGGACACAGGCGCTGCAACTGGCACCATGCGCGAAGTCACGCTGGACGATGTTGCTGTCCAGCTTGCTTATGCGAACCAGGTCGTTTTTGTGCCGGGTTATGGCATGGCGACGGCCCAGGCACAGCATGCGGTAAGGGAACTCGGCAATTTGCTGGAAGAACGCGGCGTGTCAGTGAAATATGGCATCCATCCGGTGGCCGGACGAATGCCCGGACACATGAACGTGCTGCTGGCGGAAGCCAATGTTCCGTATTCGTCTCTGTATGAAATGGACCAGATCAATCCTGAGATGGCGGCCACGGATGTTGCCGTGGTGATTGGGGCCAATGATGTGGTGAACCCGGATGCACGCGATAACGCCCAGAGTCCGATTGCCGGCATGCCGATCATCGAAGTAGATCGGGCCAAGTCTGTGATTGTGCTCAAGCGAGGCAAGGGAAAGGGCTTCTCTGGACTGGAGAACCCGCTGTTCTTTAAGTCAGTCACGGGAATGCTTTACGGTGACGCCAAGAGCAGTCTCACTAACCTGGCGCAAGCTGTACAAAAGGTCTAACGATTCAAATTCCCGGTTCCAGCATTCCCATTCCAATGCGGAGCCGGGCTTGATTTTTCTTTACGAACGAATCGCGTTGGCCTCACGGCTTGCGCGATTTTGCTTTTCACGGCAAAGTAAATAGGCAGGGTGTATGAGGCAATTCGCCTTACGACCCTGCTGTGTGGCCATATATTCTCCGGAGCAAAGTGTGTCATTCGTTCAAATACAGGACCTCATTACTAAATTACTATGTTGCACGGAAACTGATTTCCAAAATGTTCCCGCCATTCATCGCTTGCTGCGTGAGAATCCCGTTGAGCCAGAATCCATTGCCCATTATTTGAAGTGGGATACACAGCATTACACCCGTAATCTGATCGAGAAAACACCACTCTTTGAGCTACTGGCAATCTGCTGGGACATTGGCCAGGCAAGCTCCATCCATAATCACCAGGACCAGAATTGCTGGATGGCGGCGCCCATCGGCAAGCTCCTGGTACAAAATTATCGGGTCATTCAGCAGGATATTAAAGCGGGAAGCTGTGACATTGAGCCAACCGACATCGTTGAGATGAACGCGTCTAATCCCTGCGCCGTGGATCCGGCCGATCCGGTACACCGCGTCTATAATCCAGCGGATTTCAAACACCGCGCCGTCAGTCTGCATGTGTACTCTCGCCCGTATGACAGATGCATGGTCTATTCGCAGGAACAACACAGATGCGGCGAAATAAAACTCAGCTATACCACTGAATACGGTAGCGCCCGCTAACGACGATCAAAATTTAGAGTCAAAGATTGGCAGGAGTGTGTGCGTGTCAACTCAGCCTCGAGGTGTATCCTACTCGCGCAAGATGTTTTCCACTCGCACGAACTGGAACCTGAACACGACCCGCCTGGCGGAAGGTCTGGCGCGTCTGCGTGCCAGCAAGCGCAAGCTGATCGATTTGAGCGCTTCCAATCCAACGGAATGCGGGTTTCGACCCGACGGAGCCTCAATCCTGAAGGCATTCATCAGCCCGGCAGCCCTGAAATACAATCCTGACCCGCGCGGTCTCCGCTCAGCGCGCATGGTAGTGGGCGAATACTATCTTTCGCTGAAGGAACAAGTTTCCACTGACGATATCATTCTCACAACAAGCACAAGTGAAGCTTATTCCTTCTTGTTTCGCCTGCTGTGCAACCCGGGTGATGAAATTCTGGTCCCTTCGCCAAGTTACCCGCTATTCGAATTCCTGGCGGAACTTCAGGATGTAAAGCTGGTCCGCTACCCTCTTTTTTACGACCATGGATGGCACATTGATTTTCACGCGCTCCGGCAGGCAATCACGCCACGCACGCGGGGAGTCATTCTGGTTCATCCGAATAATCCGACCGGGCACTACACCAAGCCAGGCGAGCGTGACACGCTGAACGAGCTTTGCGCGGAACACGACATCGCCATCATTGCGGATGAGGTATTTCTCGATTTCAATCTTGCCGGGGCTCCCGTCCGTAGCTTTGTCACCAACGAGCACGCGCTCACCTTCACCATGAGCGGGATTTCGAAGATCTCCGGCCTGCCGCAGATGAAACTGGCGTGGCTGGCGGTGAGTGGCCCCGAACAGGCCAAGAGGGAAGCGCTGGCCCGGCTTGAGGTCATCGCCGACACTTTTCTTTCCATGAACGCGCCAGTGCAGATTGCAGCTCCCGCACTTCTGGCCCAAAGACACGGTTTTCAGGAGCAGCTTATGGCTCGCGTGCGGACCAATCTGCTGGAACTGGATTCACAATTGGCGGAGCAGAAGGAATGCAGTCGCCTGGATGTGGAGGCAGGCTGGTATGCAGTTCTCCGGGTCCCAGCCACCAGACCCGATGAAGATCTTGCGCTGGAGTTGCTGGAGAACAGCGGCGTGTATCTTCACCCCGGCCATTTTTACGAATTTCCCGGCGACGGTCATCTGGTGGTCAGCCTGATCACGCCGGAACGCGACTTCAGCGAAGGACTGGAGCAGGTACTGGGAATGTTCTAGAACATGGTGATGTCGCCGGAGTCAACGTGGGCATGCAGGTGGTAGCGTCCGGGGCCTTCACGACTGAACGATCGCACGAAACCTTCTTCTGATGCGCCGAAGGGCGACGCCTGAATATGGCCGACGTTGACGGACGCGTCCACGCGGGCGTAGTTCTCCGTTAAAGTGGAATTTCTGGGTACCTGAATTACCGCTGAATAGTTTTGCGGCGCATTGACCTTCACGCATGCTTCCTGGGCATTGCTATCAACGCCGAAGTGGGGCTTTTCGTCAGGTTGAATGGAACTCTTACGGCTGATTACCAGTATCTGATCATTGGCCCCGGGTTCAATGCGATAGTCGCCGGAACTCAACTCCAGCCGCAGGGCCTGTCCAGGATTTACCTGGAGCTGCAAACTGTTTTCAGTTTTAAGTCCTGCCCACGCGCATGCGGTCGCCAGTCCCACTAAGAGCACACACAAAAGCTTCATGTACTACTCCTGAACACCCTGCGTTGCGAAGGAGCCTTAATTCATTTGGCGGCAGGTTGCCGATGGAGAGACAGACGCGGCCGCCGAATGAATTCTCAAGGAGGAGCTGGAAGGAGCCAGCCTCCTTGTGTGATATATACGCCGGGTGCGCGACAAAAGTTCCGGACAAAAGATATTTATCTCGCGCCCTGGCGCAGCTTATACCTTTGAATTTTCCCTGTCGCAGTCTTGGGCAACTGTTGGACGAACTCAATCTTCTGCGGGCACTTGTACGCAGAAAGCCGGGACTTGAGATGCTCCATCAACTCCTGGCCTTTCGCATCCGAAGCTAGTTCTCCCACCCGCAACACCACATAAGCTGCCGGCCTGGTAAGTTTGTTATCGTCGGCAACGCCAATCACTGCTGCTTCCTGAACGGCGGAGTGCTCCAATAATGCACTCTCAATTTCAATCGGGCTCACCCACATACCTTTGACCTTCATCATGTCGTCCGACCGGCCCACATACCAGTAATATCCGTCACTATCCCGGTAGTACTTATCGCCAGTCCGCAACCAGTGGCCCTGAATGGTTTGCTTGGTCTTTTCATGCTGGTTCCAGTAAAAGGCGCAGACGGCGTCTCCCCTAATTAAGAGGTTGCCAATCTCTCCGTCGGGAACAGGATTGCCTTGCTCGTCCTCAATGCGCGCTTCATAGCCGGGGATGACCCGGCCGCTGGATCCTGGCCTGACGGCTCCGGGGCGGTTCGCGATAAACATGTGCAAGGCTTCCGTGGACCCGATGGCATCCAGGATTTCCACGCGGAAGCGTTCTTTAAAACGGGAAAAGATCGGCGCGGGAAGGGCCTCTCCGGCTGAAACCGCCCAGCGAACGCTTGCGAGATCAAAATCAGATGGATTCTCCCGCTTGAAGGACAGAAGAGACGAGTAATTGGAAGGCACGGAAAAAAACAGAGTTGGTTTATGACGTTCGATGACCGAAAAGATGTTTGGCGGCGAAGGTGATCCCGGCCAGAGAATGCTGGTGGCTCCCACAGCAAGCGGGAAGTAGAGTCCATTTCCTAAGCCATAGGCAAAAAATAGCTTGGCCACGCTGAAGAAACGGTCATTCTCTGTTACTCCGAGCACGGCTTTGGCATATTGCTCGGCGCATACCACCATGTCATGGTGAAGGTGGACACAGCCTTTGGGAAATCCTGTGCTGCCGGAAGAGTAGAGCCAGAAAGCCGGCTCGTCTTTGCTGGTTTTTGCCGCTGTCAGCTCGACGGGGCTTGCGTCCATGATTGTTTGCAGTGAAAGCAGGCCGTCGGGCGCGTGAGCTTCATTTAGTTGGCGTTCATGCGTTTGGCGATCAACTGTTTGGCCCCGCGAGACGATAATTGTCTCCAGGTATTCAAGATTGCCCCTGGGGATGGCGCTGATCTGAGGCAGCAATTCCGCGCTGACAATGGCGATGCGCGCTCGCGAATCGTTCAGCATGTACTCATATTCGGCGGGCTTGAGCATGGTGTTGATCGGGACCGGGACTGCGCCGATTTTAATGCCACCAAAGAAACAATAGGCGAAATCCGGAGTATCGAGCAGCAGCAAGGCGATGCGCTCTTCTCGCCGCACGCCTAAATTCCGCAAAGCATTTCCAGCCTGATTGACGCGGTGATAGAGATCGCCATAGGTGACGCGTTCATCGCCGCACTCGAAAGCGACCTTTTGAGCGCGGCCGTCCGCCATGTGGCGATCGTTAATATGACGATCGTTAATATGACGATCGATGAAGTAAGTTGCTGCGTTGAATCTTTCGGGAATATTCAGTTGCATGGGCAGGGGAGAATTGTGCAGTGCCGGGCCATGAATTGGCAACAGCTTACCTTGGCGCCGTAGCCTGGGGGGAAACAATGGGTGTAGTACTCCGGCTACTGCTAAGTAGCTGAAATAGCTCGTAAGTTGATGCCAAACGGGATATGTTATGGGCATTCATCGTTCATCAGCCATCTATTCAGGAGTATTCATGGTTCTCGCGAACAGTTCTGTCTTGAAGCAGCGGACGCAAAAGTTTCTGTGGATTCTCTTAGTCGTCACTGGCATGACGTTGGCAGCCACGGATTGCCCGGCCTATCAAGATTCGTCACATCGCCCTATTCCTATTCAGAACCTTCCGAAAGCGAATACGGCGAAGGCTCCCGCCACGCAGGATTGGATGGCGGACTTCAGGAAGAACCCAGAGCTATTGTCCGAGATTAGTAAGCTGGTCTCCAGGGTGCAACAGGAAGTCCATCTGCCGGGGCCACGCAGGCAGAGCCAGATCTTGCCCAAGCTCACTGATTCCACCAATGCGTATGCCGCGTTTCCTAACTATGGAGAGGCGCTCAATCAGGCGCATCTGATCTTCAAGCAGCAACTCAAAGATAGCCCAGCGCTGCGGGAGTGGTGGCAGAAAAGCGAGATCAACAAATCCGATCCCAAGCTTGATGACATGCTGGACCTGCTGTATCAGTTTTCCCAGTATCTGGGCGACGAAATCGTCGCTTCTGGCTCCTACAAGGACAAGACCGGGGTTGTGATCGCAGAGATAAAGAAGCCAGGGCTCGATAAATTTCTGCCTGAGATGTATAAGACGCTCTCTGGAAAATCGGGCGGAAGATTGCAGGTGGTCAATCCCCAGGAACTTGCAACCGCGAAAGCATTAGTCGCCGACAACGCATGGGCTTTAGTGCGCTCCGATTTTGTGGTGATTGGTTCGGACCTGGGCGCTCTCCGCGCTGTGAATGCGCGGCTGGATGCCGGCAAAAAAGCCTTTTCTTCTACAGCGTTTGGCCAGCGCATGAGCCAGGCTTACGTTGATGGCGCCGGGATGTTGGTGGGCGTGGATCTTCAGCCCATGGTTCCGGACTTTACCAGGAAAGATAGTGAGCGTGCGCTGTTGCAGGCCTCTGGCTTTGCCGACATGAAGTACGCTGTGTGGGAATTGAATGACCACAATGGTGGAGCTGAACTGAGTTTTATTTCGCCACGGCATGGCATTGCCTCATGGCTGGCTAACTCGACTCAGCTTGGCGGATTGGATTTCCTTTCTCCTGCCGCAACCATGGCAGGCTCCATTGTGCTCAAGAGTCCCGCGCAGATACTGGATGACTATCGCGACATTGCCACCAGCATCAATCCCAGTTCACTGGATACGCTGGCGCAGATGCAGATGGGGCTGGGCATTGATTTGCGCAATGATCTTCTCAGCAAGCTCGATGGTGAGATTGCCTATGAAGTGGATACGCCTGTGGTGCTGAATGCGGAGCCGGTAGGTAAACAGCAATTGCTGGATCAACAGAAGCCGGCCGCGCCACCCACCTGGCGCCTGGCTCTGCGCGTGAATGATCCGATTGGCCTGCAGCAGACGTTTACCAAACTGTTGGCGGCCTCACGCATGGAAGTGAAACATCTGGCGGAGGGAAGATTCACCGTCCACAGCTTCCAGGTTCCGTCTGGACCAGAGCCATTGAAGATCAATTACACCTTTGCGGATGGTTATCTGCTGATCGGATCCAGCCGCGCTGCGATCTCCGAAGCTCTGCGTGTCCATCAGGCAGGCGAGTCACTGGCCAAGTCGGCAAAATTCAGAGCAGCCTTGCCGGATAACCAGGCCCAGGTAGCATCAGCTCTTTACTATCAGAACATGGCGAGCTGGATATCCATGGTGATGAAGCAGCTACCGCCCGAACTGGCCCAGTCAATGCCACAGTTTTCTCCCGATGTTCTGCCATCGGTTTCGGCGCTTTACGGTTCGGACAGAGCCATCCGCATGACTGGTGGCAACAACGCCACCAGCGCCGGGGTGGTGCTGGTGGTTGCCGCCATCGCGATCCCGAATCTGCTGCGGGCAAAGAACTCAGCCAATGAGTCAGCCGCTGCCTCTACCATCAAGACGATCAATACCGCTCAAGTAACCTATGCCGTCTCCTATCCGAACAATGGGTATGCGGCCGATCTGGCGACGCTTGGACCGGGAGCATCGGAAATATGTGACGACCCTAAGTCGGTGACAGACAAACACGCGTGCCTGCTGGATGCTGTTTTGGGAAATGGCGCCTGTATCTCCGGAAAATGGTGCAAGAAAGGCGCCTACAACTACCGTGTGAGCGCAATCTGCAGGTTCGGGACATGCGCGGGCTACGTGGCCGTTGCCATACCTGCGAACGCCGATACAGCCACCCGCAGCTTCTGTTCGGTTGAGGACGCGGTAGTCCGGTTCAAGGTGGGAGCGCCGATTGGCGCACCGATCAGCGCGGCCGAATGCAGGCGTTGGGCGCCGGTTCAGTAAAATATGTCGCTTCGCTCCAAACCGCTGGAGAGCGTGGGTCCCCCTATCAACGTGAATGCTCCTGCAGCAGCGGGCTGACGGCGCGTGGACGGCCGCAGCCCTTATATTCATTAACATTTACGTATGTCGTTCCGCTCCAAACCGCTGGAGAGCATGAACTGCCTCATTACTGTGAATGCTCCCGCAGCAGCGGACTGACGGCGCGTGGACGGCCGCAGCCCTTATGTTCATAAATGCGAGACTTGCGAAGCCCGGGGCTGCCTTTGGGCCACGAGGGGAACTTTTCCAGTCTTCCCGCCGTAAATAGCCATTAGCTTGGCAGCGAAAGTCTGAAAATCTTATGTTGCCGGGTTAATAATGGCTAGATCCTCTCGTCAAGGTTGGCAGAGGAGCACCGTACACTTTGCAAGCCACCATGCACATCACCGGCGCAGCTTCGATAACCACAGCGGATAGAGCTATACCGCCTGGTCTGGAACTGGTGTTTCAAAGGCACAGAGATCTAATCTTCCGCGCTGCCTATCGAGTAACGGGCGATGCCAGCGATGCTGAAGATGTTCTTCAGACCGTATTTCTTCGCCTTGTCCGGTTGGAGGAAATGCCTGAAGTGATGAATCTGCCCGGCTATCTGCACCGCTCAGCCGTGAACGCGTCCCTGGACGTTCTGCGCGCGCGCAAGGATGCAACCACCGTCTCGCTGGATGCGGACTTGAAACATCCGGGAATATTTACCAGCGAAAATGCCTCACGATCACTGGAGCTCCAGGATTGGTTAAGGCAGGCGTTGGCGCGTTTGAATCCAAGATGGGCGGAAATGTTTGTGCTGCGATTTGTGGAAGATTATTCCAACCGCGAAATCGCCGGCATGATGAAGACATCGGCGGCTGTGGTGGCTGTGATATTGCATCGTACGCGTGCACTCCTCAAAAAAGACTTCATGGCATCCACGAGAGGACCACAATGAATCGTCAGGAAAAAGATCCCAACCTGGGCCTGGACCGGGCCATCGCCGAAATGCGTGCGCAGGAGCCGTCCGCGGAAATTCTGCAATCGGCCACCGAGAGAGTATGGAACAACATTCAACAGAGTGAGCCTTCCGGCATGGTGGATTCCATCCGTGGATGTGCGGACGTAAAAAAGCTGCTGATCCAGTATCAGGCAGGCACATTGCCGGCAGCCAAATCAATGCTGGTGGAAGCCCATCTGCATGAGTGTGTAGATTGTCGCCGCTTCGCGGAAAGCGGCAGCCGCCAGGCTTCCGCAGCAGTCTCGCCATGGAAGCAGGAGCTGCCCCGCATGGAGTCCCAGAGATATCGCTGGGCCATGGCTGCGGCAGCCATGGTAGTTTTTGTTTTCGCCGCCTATATGCTGCGAGAGCAGTTCTTTGCCGTGCCCTCCGGCATGCGCGCCAGCATTGTTTCTATGGAAGGCGGATTGTACCGTGTGGGAGTTGGGAACGAGCAGCCGCTGAAAGCCGGAGACGAAATCGCCGAGAACGAGAAGGTCCGGACTGCCATTGGATCGCACGCGATGCTTCAGCTTCGCGACGGCTCGCGCGTTGAGATGAATGAACGTGCGCAGCTTGGAGTGGTGATGCGTCACAGCGATACAACGATCAACCTGGATCGTGGCAAGGTCATTGTGCAGGCCGCAAAACGAAAGAATGGACATCTATATGTGACGACGGACGATTTGAAAGTCTCCGTCACAGGAACCGTTTTCTCCGTGAACAGCGGCATGAAGGGCTCCCGCGTTTCAGTGATAGAGGGCGAAGTGCGCGTTGCCGGAACTGGATTAACTGACGGCTTGATGCACACCGCTGTGCTCCATTCTGGCGATCAAGAATCCACGGACACCGCTGGAACGGTCCCAGTCCAGCAGGAAATTGCCTGGAGCAGGAATCTTGATCAGCATCTTGCATTGCTGGCGGAATTTGCACACCTTTCCAACAAGCTTGAAGCCGTTCAGCTACCTGGATTGCGCTATCAAAGCGTCTTGCTGCCAACTCTGCCCGCGTCCACCGTTCTGTATGCCAGCATCCCTAACCTGGGCGATGCAGTGCAGCAGGGCAATCAGATTTTTCAGCAGGAATTGCGTGAGAGCGCTGTACTGCAACAGTGGTGGAAGCGGGTGCAGTCTCGTAAGGGCGCGCCGGACTATTCGGCTGCCATTGAAGAGATCCATTCTCTGAGCCAGTATCTCGGAAATGAGATAGCGTTCTCGATCTCCTATGCCAATGAAGATGCTGTACCGCTTGCCGTGGCACAAGTGCAAAAGCCGGGGCTGAAGCAGTTTATTGAACAGGAAGCAGCACGGCATAGTTCGGGTACGCATAAGGGCGATGTCCGCGTGTTTGATGACAGCCAGATTGCGTCTGCGACGGCTTCGGCGAAAGGAAAAAGCCTCTATCTTCTGGTGCGCCCGGACTTTGTGGCGGCGGCATTTGATCTTGGCGCTCTTCAACGTTTTAATCAAACAGCAGCCCACGGTGGAGGATTTGCTTCCAGTCCATTCGGCCAGCGCGTTCTGGCTTCATATCAGCAGGGCGCAGAATTTTTGTTCGCAGCCAACCTGCAAGCCATGGCTGCTGAAAGTGCAACGCGTTATCCCAGTCCGAAACGCGATGAGCACCTGGCGAAAACAGGCTTGGCGTCAGTTCAATATCTGATCGCGGAGCGTAAGGACGTAGGGAATCAGCCACTGAATCACGCTGAGCTCACGTTCAACGGTCCGCGGCAGGGAATTGCATCCTGGCTGGCTGCACCGGCGCCGATCGGAGCCCTCGACTTTATTTCCAAAGACGCAGCAGCGGCGGGGGCCTTCGTTGCCAAGAACCCATCACAGATGCTGGATGACATCCTCAGCATGGCGGGTGACAGCGCTGCGGTCGACATGGCGAAAGGTGAATCCGAATTGAAGATTCGCTTCCGTCAGGACATTGCAGACACTCTTGGCGGCGAAGTGGCATTTGCCCTGGATGGTCCCATCCTGCCCACGCCGTCATGGAAAGTGGTGCTGGAGGTTTACAGCCCAGGCCGCCTGCAGTCCACGATTCAGCAGTTGATCGCCGATGTGAATGACCACAAGAAGGAAACCGCCGCGCAGGTAACGCTCAGCCAGGAAACTTCAGGCGGGACCACTTTCTACAACATTCAGGTGAACGAAAGCCGGCACAGCTTTGGGATTGACTACGCTTTCGTGGATGGTTACATGGTCGTGGCGCCCAGCCGGGCGCTGGTGATGAATGCCATTGGCGTCCACCAGAGCGGGAATTCATTGTCACGCTCGAACAGTTTCCGCAGCCTGCTGCCGCAAGACCAGCACGCGGATGTATCGGCAGTCCTCTATCAGAATCTGGCTCCAGTGGTGGGGCCGGCCATGAGTCAACTCACGCCATCACAGTTACAGTCATTGCAGCAATTGGCGTCAGAAACCAAACCCAGCGTGGTATGCGCGTACGGTGAGCCGCAGGCAATCACCGTCGCAAGCGCCAGCCGCTTGTTTGGCCTGGACCTCAACACGCTTACGCTTTCAACTTTGATGAACATTGCCCATCCCGGGGGAAGTCATAACCCGCACATGGATTGAGAAGGAGTTAAATGCCGGTCATTGAACTTGAAAACCTGGAGATAAAGCTGGGATCACGGACGATTCTTAACCGGCTGAATGGTGATCTCTCGGGCCGATGCATTGGATTGCTCGGCCCGAATGGCTCCGGCAAATCAACTCTCATCAATACACTGCTTGGGTTTTACCGTCCCACATCGGGCACAGCCCGCATTTTTGGCAAAGACATTCAAAGCAATATCCGTGAACTGCGTTCACAGATCGGCTACATGCCGGAAAGTGACGCGTTCCTGGCTGACATGACCGGCGTCCGCTTTGTCCGCTACATGGCCGAACTCTCCGGCCTGCCAGCTGACGAAGCCATGGAGCGTGCGCACGAAGCATTCTTCTACGTCGGGCTGGGTGAGGCCCGCTATCGTAAAGTGGGCACATATTCCCTTGGCATGAAACAACTAGTCAAGCTGGCGCAGGCGATCGCTCATGGTCCCAAGCTATTGCTGCTCGACGAGCCCACCAACGGCCTTGATCCTGAAGCGCGGCAACGCATGCTGCAACTGGTGCGCGACATTCGCGACGCGGGACAGGTCACCGTACTCATTTCTTCCCACTTGTTGCACGACATTGAAGAGTGCTGCGATGAGGTGATCATCCTCAAAGACGGCAAGATAGCTGCCTTGAGCAATCTGGAAGAGGAACGCAAGGCGAACTTAAAGTTTCTGGAACTTGAAGTCAGCCAGGACAACGGTTTTCTGGACTCGGTACGTGGATTGGGTTGTGAGTGTGCCAGCTTCAGTGCAGGGCGACTGAAGATTGTTTTGCCCGATCAGGTTGAGTTGCGACAGCTTTATCGTCTGGCAACGGAACATTCCGTACAGATACGGCGTATGAATTACCGTCGGGATTCACTGGAAGACATTTTCCTGAAAGCAATGTCCGGGAACATGGAAACATCGGCCAAAGTAAAGGCCGCCCAAGCACAGGCGAACGGAGCGATGAATGGCCGTTTATAAGCGCACCTACAAAGCTTACGCAGGCAGACTCACGCCGGAGTGGTCTCGCTTTACCGTGCTCTCGCGTTATGGCTTCGCATCACTGTTTGAATCGCGGCCCTTCACCGCGTATTGCATTCTGTGTTGCGTTCCGTTTCTGCTGGGAATCGCATTTATCTACACCATGCACACGCCGTCGGTTCAAAGTCTCCTCAATATGCAGTTAGGCGACCAATTTAATATCGATCGCCGCTGGTTCGTGTTCATGCTTGCCTTGCAGTCCGGCCTTGGATTTGTGCTGACGGCCTGGGGCGCTCCGGGCATGATCACCAGAGACTTTGCCAACCACGCCGTGCAGCTTTATCTGAGCCGCCCGCTCTCACGTACGGAGTATCTGCTGGGGAAGGCGTCCGTGCTCATTGCTTTACTTTCCGCCACCACATGGATACCTACTCTGCTGCTCTTCTTCCTTCATGGAGGCCTGCAACGGGATGGATGGTTGTGGAAGAATTTATGGTTGGCAAGTTCAATCATGGTGGGTGGTTTGCTGTGGGTGGGTGTCATAACGCTTTACTCCATGGCATTGGCTGTCTGGGTAAAGTGGCGTATTGCCGCCACCGGCCTGATGTTCGCTACGTTCTTCCTGCTTCCCGGTTTCGGTGAAGCGGTGAATGCGATTTTGCGGACAGAATGGGGACGGCTCCTGAACTTACCATATGTAATAGGCGTGATATGGTCACACCTGTTTCGCTTCAATGCGGACCAAATGAGAGTGACCCAATACGACCAAATTCCCCTTTGGTCCGCGTGGAGCAGTGTGCTGGGCATCTGTGCTCTTTCCCTATGGCTGCTCAATCGCCGTTTGAAGGCACGGGAGGTTGAACGCGGATGAACGTGGCCACCAATCGCATTGTCTTTGATGACGTTTCCAAGTTCTACGGAGAAGTGCTGGGCGTAAACCGGGTCAACCTTTCTTTGCCACCTGGGGTGACCAGCCTCGTGGGCCCTAACGGATCAGGCAAGACCACGCTCATGAATCTGCTGACGGGCCTGGTGCGTCCGACGCAGGGCACAATCTCAGTGCTTGGTCTCACACCGGACCAGCAAGAGGAATTGTTTCGCCATGTGGGATATTGCACTCAATTCGATTCATTCCCCAAAGGCGTTACCGGATATCAATTCATCCATCAGTTTCTCCGACTGCGGGGGCTGACAACGCCAGAAGCTCACCGCCTGACCATGGAAGCCATTGAGCGGGTAAGCATGGCTGAAGCAGCGCATCGCAAAGTGGCGGCTTACAGCAAAGGCATGCGCCAGCGTATCCGACTGGCCCAGGCCATTGCACATCATCCCACGGTGCTGGTGCTTGACGAGCCACTGAATGGTCTGGATCCGATGGCGCGCGCGGAATCCATTGCTTTGTTCGAAGCTTTGGGCAAAGAAGGAATGCACGTGGTGCTGTCCAGTCATGTTCTGCATGAAGTGGACAAAATTTCTGATCAAGTAGTCTTGATGAGTTATGGCTATGTAGTGGCTGAAGGCAAGATTCAGGGCGTCCGCAGCGAAGTTACCGAACATCCCATGCAGATTCTGGTGCGCTGCAATGCGCCGAACCTGCTGGCCTCGCGGCTGTTTGCGCAAGACCATGTGGTGGAAGCCAAGCTCAATCGCGATGGTCAGGGTGTGCTGGTGCGTACTCTCGACGCCAACCAGTTCTATTCGCTACTCAATCGAATCATCGCTGAAGAAGAAATTAATCTCCAGGCGGTTTCACCCGCAGATGATGACGTGAATTCCGTGTATCAATATCTGATCGGCAGCGGCGGAGGGACCGTATGAGCAGCATAGCCTCAACTCCGGC
>WNFD01002146.1_pt1 | contig 22893 bp, 19 predicted proteins | sample 5400491 | NCBI WGS metagenome assembly WNFD01 (sample SAMN13153343, study PRJNA577476) | soil metagenome | isolation source: 120 cm saprolite under Douglas fir tree site 2 hole 2 replicate 2 | place: USA:California | collected 2015-04-18
ACTCGGCGATTTCTCCAATTGACCTCGACTTGCTTGATCAACTTCCGGATCGCCGACCATCTTCCCACAGTTTTCTCCCCGCGCGAACCGAGCACGTTCCGTTTGGCCTGTCGGTTCAATTTGAGCCAACTGGGTACTGCCCTCCGGTAACCCCGCGCGACAGGCGCTCGCCCTACGCGTCTGATCGGCGAAATCCGTGCCGAAAGCTTATCAAGTTGGCTCGCGAGAACTATTACCGTGAACTGAGGGAAGCAGAACTCAAGGTAATTAGCGACTCGGCTAGCTCTGAAGATCCGCCAGACAGATTGAAACGCCCCGGGGTTGAAATTCCACCTGAGTTCATTCGTTGGCTGGCCACCGACCCAGAGACTGCCCAAGACTTTCACCCTAAGAGCCTGAGGATACGGGGGCTGCTGATTCCCTGCAATCTCGACCTCAGAAAATGTCGTCTGTTTACGTTCTCAAGCTGCTATCGAATCTCCTATCAATTTTATTGACGAAGATAGAAAGGTTAGACTAGCGTCTAATTTATGGTTCGCAGTACACCTTCGTTGCGGGAGAAACAGAAACATCACACACGCGTAGAGATCGTCCGCGTCGCATTCGAGCTCTTTGCGACTCATGGGTATGAAGACGTTTCAGTAGAGATGATCTGCGACGCTGTCGGGATATCGCGTGCGACCTTCTTCAACTACTTTCGGCAAAAAGAGTTGATCCTCCGCGAAATTGCTACCTCCCGCGTTGAAAAACTGAAGGCAATCGTCACTCGTTTCGGCGAGAGCGGCAAGAAGCTCACATTCGACGATGTGATCGCACTCTTCCTCGAGATAACCGACGAAAATACCCGCATAGCAGGCCGCTCACGCCGGCTGCTGCTCAGCCTCTGGTTCCAGCAGGTCACACATGGCCCTATGATGGCAGCCCGCCAAGAAGCAATCAACATACTCAGCGGTGCCATCAAGCGCATCCCACGCCGCAAGGCAGTCGACCCTCAGTTGGCGGCTGAGACGCTCTTCGCCATCTACATGGCAACCATGCTGGAGTGGCTTATCCGCGAAGATGAGCCCGGCAGTTGGCTGCTCACCAACATGAGCGCTCGCCTGAAGCTCGGTCTGGAGGGGATGGCATGAAACGCAGAATCATTCTTGGGGTCGCCGCAGTCGCCATACTCCTCTTCGCTGGATGGCTCATCCATTCCTGTACAAATCCGAAAAACTCCATCGTCTACTCCGGCACCGTAGAAACTCGAGAAATCCAGATCGGTTCGAAGATCGGCGGCCGCGTGACTCAGGTTCTCGTCGAGGAGGGCCAGGCAGTAAAGACCGGGGTTCTGCTGGTGCACTTCGAATCCGATGACCTGCAAGCCCAGCGCGCGCAAGCCCAGGCACAGCTTGAGCAGGTCCAGGCTGACCTCCATCGGCTGCAGCGCGGCAATCGTCCGGAGGAGATCGCGCGGGCCAGGGCTACCGCGCAAGAGCAACGCGCCATGCTTGACGCCGCCGAGAGCGGCCCCAGATTGCAGGAACTGCAGCAAGCCCAGGCAGACTACGCAGCCGCCAACGCCGATGCGATCAACGCCCAAACAAACTTCCAGCGAATGGAGATGCTTGTACGCGACGATACCGTCTCCCGCCAGCAATACGACAACGCGAAAGCAACGCGCGATTCAACCGCTCAGAGGGCTGAATCCCTTCATCAGCGCCTCGCTCTTCTGCAAGCCGGTACGCGCAAGGAAGACCTCCAGGCGGCCCGGGAGCGTTACCGCCAGGCGCAAGCCGCAGCCGATCTCATGCAGCACGGCTATCGCAAAGAGGACATCGACGCTGGCCGCGCAAAGTTCGACCAGGCCCAGGCTCGCGTCAACCAACTGGATGTGCAGCTGAAGGAGGCCGAACTCTTCGCTCCCGCCGACGGTCTCGTCCAAACAGTCAGCGTGCGCATCGGCGACCTCGTCGGCCCGGGAAAGATCGTCGTCACCATGCTCGAATCCTCCCAACTCTGGGTCAAGGTCTACGTCCCTGAGACCGACCTCTCCGCCGTCCGCGTCGGCCAGCCCGCACAAGTCGAGGTCGACTCTTTCCGAGGTCATCCTTTCACCGGACACGTTCAGGAGATCGCCTCCCAGGCAGAGTTCCTTCCCCGCAACGTCCAGACCCGCGACGACCGCCAGCACCAGGTCTTCGGCGTGAAAGTCCGCGTCGACAACCCCGACGGCGCCCTCAAATCGGGCATGTCCGCCACGGTACGGCTGCAATGACTCCGGTTATCACCGCCGACCGCCTCACCATCCGCTTCGGTGACTTCACCGCAGTCAACGACGTCTCCTTCGACATCAACAAAGGAGAACTCTTCGGCTTCCTCGGCCCCAACGGCTCCGGCAAAACCACCATCATCAAAGCCCTCTGCGGACTCATCACACCCACTGAAGGCACCGGCACCATCCTCGGCATGGACATCCGCAAAGACTCCGCCGACATCAAGCGCCACGTCGGCTACATGTCGCAAAAATTCGGCCTCTATGAAGACCTCACCGTCTCCGAGAACCTCGGCTTCTACTCCGGTGTCTACGGCATCACGGGTCACCGGGCGAGCCAGCGCATCCAGGAAATCCTCGCCCTCACTGGCCTCCAGCCCTACCTGCATCGCCGAGTCAGCGCCCTCTCCGGCGGTTGGAAACAACGTCTCGCTCTCGGCTGTGCCATCATCCATTCACCGGAGGTTGTCTTCCTCGACGAACCCACCGCCGGAATCGATCCCGTCGCACGCCGCTCGCTGTGGGACCTCTTCTTCTTGTTGTCCGGCCAGGGAGTAACGTTCTTCGTCACCACGCACTACATGGACGAGGCCGAGCGTTGCGGCCGTGTCGGCTATATTTATATGTCAAAGCTCGTCGCTCTCGGAACCATCGGCGAACTCCAGCGTCTTCCCGAGGCAAATCCCGCAGACACCTCGCGCGTAGAGATCGAAACTCCCGACACCTCCAACATTTTGGCGGCGTTGCGCAAGTTGCCCGGAGTACGCGAAGCCACCATCTTCGGCCGCTCCATTCACTCACTCGTCGAAACCAAACAGATCGAAGGACTCCGCGCGCAATTTCCCCAAGCAAAAATTCATACGATCGTGCCTTCGCTTGAAGACGTCTTCGTCACCCTGACCTACCAGATCATGGAGACCACGAAATGAACACGCTCTTCTACGGTCTCTGGCCCGTCTGCCGCAAGGAGTTTCCAGTTATTTCTCTTCGGCTTCGCGGTCGACACCAATGTTCGGCAAATCCCTACCGTCATCCTCGACGAATCGCACACCCAGCAGAGCCGACAGCTGCTCGAGAGTTTCGCCGCATCCGACACCTTCCGCCTTGCCCTGACGGTCCAATCGAACGCCGACATGTACGAGGCCATGCGTGCAGGCAAGGCGCGGGTTGCAATCAAAATTCCCTACGACTACGCCCGTCAACTCCAGAGCGGCGCCACCGCAACTGTCCTCGTTCTCATTGACGGCTCCGATACCACTGTCGCCGGACAGGCAGTCAACGCCTCTACCGGAGTCGCCCTCGAGCAGTCCCTCACCCGCATCCTCGGCTCCGCGCAGATGCCCATCGAAGTCCGTCCCTCCGTGCTCTACAATCCCGCCACTCGCTCGGCCAACTTCTTCGTGCCCGGTCTGATCGCCATTCTCTTGCAGGTCATGATTATCCTGCTCATCGCCCTCAGCCTAGTCCGCGAGCGCGAGCGCGGCACCCTCGAGCAACTTACCATGACGCCAGTTGCTCCTCTTGGCCTAATGGTCGGCAAGATGATTCCCTACGGTGTCCTCGGCTTTGGGGAACTATGCCTCATCCTGACCATCATGCGTGTCGTCTTCCGGGTCCCCATCCACGGCAACGTCCTCGTTCTGCTCGGAATGTCGTTGCCCTTTCTGCTCACCGTGCTCGGAGTTGGCCTCTTCATCTCCACCAGAGCGCGCACGCAGGCCGAAGCATTTCAACTCTCCATGGGCACCGTTCTCCCATCGGTCTTCCTGTCCGGCTACATCTTCTTGATTGACACCATGCCGCCGTTCTTTCGTGCCATCAGCCGCATCATTCCCGCCACTTACTACATCCAGATCCTGCGCGGGATTATCTTGCGCGGCGCCGGCTTCACAGACCTGTGGCTCAACGCCCTGATACTCACGCTGATGGGATGCACCACCATACTTCTCGCAGCACGCCAGTTCGTTAACCAGCGCGGACGGTGACCCTCACCTCCCTTCCCAGCGTACCCACAGCCCAAAGTGCTACCAGTTCGGCGACAAAATCTCGATCGTCGGACAGTCCGGACCCGATCGCAGCTCGGGTGCCCGATCCATCGCAGTCTCACCTTTAGGTTTTCCTCATTTGTCTAAGAGAACATTGCTGTAGGTGAAAGTGTTGGAAATTCCGTCTCATGGTCCTGCTCAAGAACTAGACGGGCGATTCCAGGCGCGTTCGGATTTCCAGAGTCACCCAATGAACCAGCCTTGCTCCTGTGTTGGTCCATGCGTCGGCGGGTGTAGAGATTAGTCTTAGTCCGTCCTATTAGGAAGGTGGCGTTAACGTAAGCCGTTAGAGTAGCCGTCAGCTCACCGACCAGGACTCGACTCGGCCGCGCCAATATATGAATTCGACACCGTCGAGTAGCCAACCGACCTCCGCTCTGGTTGGTATGCGTCGGCCACCGATTGTTCGGTAGTCGCCGCCTCGGCCGAACCATGGACAGGCTGTCACTACGCGGCCGTCCTGGCGCGGTCGATCGTCAGCCTCTATCCCGATGAGGTCACCGGCATCGTCCAGGATCAAACGAACCTCGCACCGACGTGCATCATCGCCGGTCGCAACCGCCAGCGTGCGTACATTGATGACCCGCCAGTCTAGCCATCGATTCAATAGCAGGGCATCGGGATTCCACATCAACTCGGCGAGATAGCGCATAGCTTCGCCGCGGAAGATGGTGTCGGTGTCGGTCATCTGCATTATGGGCAGCGCGCCGAGCAGGCGGCCCTCAAGTCCAGCCTTGCCGCCGACCGTATAGTCAATGACCTGCATTGACACTCCGGCCATCATGAGCCACGCTCGCCACAGAAAACCGACCTCGGCGACCGCAATAGCTTGCTCCGCTTTGAAAGCTAACGGCTTCGAGCCGGGCTTCAGCCACATTTCACCACTCTGGGTCAGGCAGACGAGCCGCCCGCCCCCACCGTCGGAAACGCCGAGCCTACGGGCCAGAGCGACGACTTGGGGGGGTAGGTCCGTGCGGACGGCCGACGCCTTGGGCGCCTTCTCCAACGCCCGTTGCAAGGACTCGATGCGTCCAAGGAAACAGCGGCGTGCGGCCACAGCGGCGAACCCCGCGAGCAACGCCATGCCGCCAAGACCGAGCGACACAACCATGAACGAACCCTTGTCTGTCATCGCAGCACCGATTGTCGTTCCGCGAAGCGGATGCCACAGACGGCGCATCGCCGGGGTGAAGTCATGTCCGATGTGCCCATCGATTCAATCGTGGTGGACGACGACCTGATCATCTACCCGCATGAGATCTGCCCGGTGGATGGGGTGGTGGTGAGCGGGCAGGGGAGGATGGATGAGTCGTACCTGACCGGGGAGCCGTTTCTGATTGCGAAGGCCCCGGGTGCGAGCGTTCTGTCGGGATCGATCAACGGTGACGCCCCACTGACGATACGGGCGACGAAGGTGGCGAGCGATTCGCGCTACGCAAAGATTGTCGAGGTGCTGCATGCTTCGGAGGAGAACCGGCCGCGGATGCAACGACTGGGCGATCGTCTGGGGTCGTGGTAGACGCCGATCGCGATTGTAATTGCGCTGGCGAGTTGGTTCTTGAGCGGGCATTCAGAGCGTTTTCTGGCGGTGCTGGTGATCGCAACGCCCTGCCCGCTGTTGATCTCCATTCCGGTGGCGATCATCGGGGCGATTTCTGTAGGAGCGCGATTTGGGATCATTATCAAAGACCCATCGATTCTGGAAAAAATGGAAACCTGCCATGTGCTCATTGTGGACAAGACAGGGACTCTAACATACGGAAAGCCGAGTCTGACGGAGGTTCAATGTTTTGGGGGGATCAAGCGAGAGACAGCGCTCCAGTATGTTGCCAGCCTGGAGCGGTACTCGAAGCATCCGTTGGCAAGCGCGGTGTTGACCGCGGCTAGGGCGGAGGGACTGCCGTTCCTCGAAGTAGAGGACGTTTCCGAGGCTCCGGGTGCGGGCCTGACGGGGCATGTGGAGGGGCGGTTGCTTGCGGTGACGGGGCGGGGGAAGCTAACGAGGGAACTGGCTGCGGCGATGCCGCCGGTTGGTTCGGGACTGGAGTGTGTGATGCTGCTGGACGGCGAACTAGCGGGAGTCTTTCACTTTCAGGACGAACCGCGGCGCGAGAGCAAGTCGTTTCTGAAGCATCTAGGGACGAAGCACTCGATCAAGGAGGTGATTCTGCTCTCCGGGGATCGGCCTGTCGAGGTGGCGCTGTTTGCTGCCGGGATGGGAATTACGAAGGCGTATGGGGGCAAGAGTCCCGAGGAGAAGGTGGATGGACCAATGTGGAGAAATATCTCAAGCTGGGTTTGGCATGCTGGAGCGGTCAAAAAGGCTGCTTTTCAGTAAGCTCGATGCGGGAACTAGCAATCCTTCCCCAGGAGGCGCGTCTCATTGTCGAGAAAAGCATGAAGGCTCTTCGACGTCTTCTTATCTCAAATATCGAAGCGGAGAAGACCACGATGGATGCCTCCGGCCTCGCCGACTTGGCGATGACGCTTTTCTCCGGGCTCAGCATCGAACAGAATCTGGCCACAAATAGGCAGTCTGGATTGAAGCGGATCGAGGTGTTCATGCAGGTCATGAGAGCTCTCTGATGCAGAAAATTCCTCACTCGCGGTCGGGGAAGAACTCTGCTGAGTCCGAAATGGCGAGCGGTTTGTTGGCCTAGAGTGATTGGGACTATTGAATGAAAAGAGAGGAAGTGTCGTGGCCGCTATGCGGCCGTGCCCGAAATGGCTGGGCGCATGGTGAACAGTGGCCAGGAAACCGAACCTTCTTTTTCTGGGAAGGCAAGCTTACCGTCACCGCAAATTGCGGAGTCAAGACGACGAGAAAAGGCATTTTTTGATGCAATGTCGGAAACGATCACCCGCTGCTTCAAAGATGCAGCAGAACCGCACGAACCTACGCAAGGGCCAATCGTTAACGGACTGATGACCTCAATCCAGCCTTTAGGAAGTCGAGGACCGGCTGCGGGCCAAAGGCGCATGCCGTCCGCATCCATCAGCATTACTGCCGAAACGATGTTGCCTGCTTGAGCATCAATCGTGTCGCATACGTTTTCTAGAATATCCGCGAGGCGAGCGCCATTGGCTATCATCTCCAAAGTCCGTTTTTCTGTCGCCAGGAGTGCTTCGGCGCGCTTACGATCGGAGACAGATTGCGACGTGAGCGCCCGTTGCGGGACAGATGATTTCTCCTCCGGTACTTGTTGAGTACGAGCTTGCATCGCTTACTCCTGACCCGGGCAAACAACTTCAATTATGTTTTACCTCAGAACTTATTTGTGCAGGAAGCAGTGTCGGGAAGCATTTGCGTCCGTCAAGCAATGCTTGAGAATGATCGCGTCCGAACTCTTGTATTCGGTCTCCATGGATCGAGTCACTCAAACGGCAGGATTCTGGCCGCCATCGATAATGAAGTTGCTGCCTGTGATCCAGGCGGCGCGATCCGAAACGAGGAAGCCGACGCTCTCCGCGATATCCTCCGGAATGCCCATTCGGCCCAAAGGAATTGCGGCGGTCATGATCTCAGGGGTAACGCCAAAGGCCTTCGTAAATTCGGCGCGGACTACATCCGCTCCGGCGTCACGACGTTGCCTGGGGTCACCGTGTTCACGCGCACACCATGCGGCGCTACCTCTGTAGCAAGCGTCTTGCTCCACGCGTTCATTGCCGCCTTCGCGGATGAATAGTGAATCATCGCGCCACCCGGAGGTACAGTGTGCTTCCTCGTTATTTTCAATGCGGAACGACCTCTCCGTTCTTGTAGAGGTGCGCGGCGCAACACGAAATTTATTTTGTTTACGCTCAATTAGGGAATGTAGGGAATGCACTGCGGATTCCTGATTCGATCTCAGACATCAAGTCCTTTCTCATGTGGGGTGCTGGGCGAGGAGTGGGAGAAGGTATCTGTGCATAATTCACCGTAGTTAGGTGTGAATTGACCGAACTGACGTCTGTACCTGAACCTGTACCGAAGCCCAACTCAGTTTCAGCGATCCTAGACTTGCGAAGGCGGTCTAAAGGGATTGTGGGTTGTGTGATTTGTTGTCCGTCTCTTAGGCGGATTAAAGGGGTACCCTAAAACGAGTATCTGATTCCAAGCTGCAGCTGCCGGGGAGGGCGATTGCCGTACGCGTTGGCAGAGTCGAGCGACCCGAAGGTGGGCGAATCGAAAACGCGGTCGGGGACATCGAAGTTTGGATGGTTGAAGATGTTGAAGACTTCGGCGCGCAGTTGAATCAGATTGTGCGTCGTCAAGTTGATATTCCGGCTCAAGCTCAGATCGAAGTCCGCTAAACCCGGTCCAATCCCACTATTGCGCCGAGCGGTCCCAAAGCGATACTCACCGAGGAGATTTGGATCAGAGAAAGCACAAGGATTGAACCAGCTTGACGGTCTACCCGTGACATCTGCGGCACGGCCTCCCTGAGAAACTGTCAGGTGACATGCCGGGTCGGGGTTTGACATTACAGCTCCTGGCTTTCTGGGATCGCTAATCTGGTCGGGACGGTCGATGTAAGCCTGGGTCGTGGTCCGGCTTTGAAGCACGGAGCGATTCACCGTGAACGGTCGCCCAGTCTGCAGCGTCGCGATCCCGCCGAAAACCCAATTCGAGAGGACCGCCGGCAAGGCCCTGGTACTAGAGAGCAAGGACGCACCCTTGATAGAGGGCACTGCATAGACGAAACTGGCAACAAACCGGTGGCTCGCGTCAAAGTCTGACAGTGCACGTTCCGCCCGTAGATTGTTGGAGTCCTGGGGAAAACCAGGATCCACAGCCGTGCTAAACAATTGCGAGGCATCATCGATCGATTTTGACCACGTATACGAAGCCAAAAGCTCAAAGCCATTCTTATATCGTCTAACCACCCGCGCTTGAAGCGAATTGTAGGTGCTGGATGCCTCTGATTCGATCTTCTGAATCGTGGTGAACTGGGCATATGGTGGGAGCTTACCCGGGTTGGGCTGGTTCGCGTCCAGGCGAAGTAGCAGGTGTGAACCCTTCGACGCAACATAGGACAGATCCAGCACAAGGCCAGGCACAAGTTCCGATTGAGTCCCGACATTCCACTCCTGCACATAAGGGTCCCGGTAATTTCTCGCCATCGTAAATGCGAGAGGAACATTAATCGGAGAATCAAAGCTGTTTTGAATGTTATTAGTCCCGGAGTTGATGAAGACCTGTATCGGATAAAACGGTGGGTTGAGTCTTGAGCCAAATATAGAGTTCAAGATGGCGACGTCGTAAAAAATTCCGTACGCCGAGCGAACGACAAATCGGCCAGACTCAAGCGGCGTCCAGACAAAGCCGATTCGTGGAGCAAAGTTGTTGCGGTTAGGTTCATAGAGTCCGCGCGGCACGCCGTTAGATCCAGCACTCAGGAATTGGCAATCAGGCTTGGGAGAGCATGTCGCAGAGTTCGCCGACAGGTCCGGCACGGATAAACGATTTTGGGTGTCGATGGGCGGACTGTTGTACTCGTAGCGAAGGCCGGCATTCAGCGTGAATTGCGGGTGAAGATGGATGTCATCCTGCAAGTAAACGCCAAGCCCTGTAGTGCGAAGATTAGTAAAGGTGTCGCCACTGACGCGTAAAGCAACCGTCGGAATCCCGAGAAGCAGATCCTCAATTGAGGATCCCGTCACTCCGAGGAAGCTCCAGAAGCCGCGGGAATATTCATCGATATAGCTATTATTCTGCACGCGACGGACATCGATGCCCAATTTGAGCTGATGGATGCCCTGATTCCATTGTGGATGCCATGCGAGATTGTCTGCATATTCGAACGTGTTGTTGTATCGCTGCATAGGCAGGCTCGTGGATTCGCCGATGCCGTCATATCCTGCGATCTGAACATCCGGATAGCCCAGATCTACTGGCCTCGAGAGCACCTGAGGAAAACCAAGCTCCACGTTCTTTGCCTGTCCGCCGTTCTCGAGAAAGCCACCGAAGGCGCTGCGATCAAAACCGAACTTAGCCTCGTTCGTTATCGCCAATCCAATGACGCGGGTCCAGGTGATCCCGACGTTCTGACCGCGAGACAGCTCGAATGAACCATATCCTGGCAAGTTGCTGAAGGCGGGAACACCGGGATCGAATGGGTTGAACCGGTTATCGTCATAAAAAGCGTAGTGTCCTGAAATCTGATCTGCAGCACTCAGCTGCTGGTCTATGCGAACGGTCAGCAGGTTCTCTGTGCTTCGGAGCGTTGGTACCGCGATATAGCGGCTGGAGGTAAGCGGATCGCCCACATTCGCGGCGGGTAGCAGGTTCAAGACATTCTCCCCTGCCGGGTTGATTAGGAACGGCGGAATTGCAGCTAGCAATCCTGCGCGCAGTGCTTGTGAAGGAACTGTCGATTGCCGCGTGATAGCCTGGCGCAGCCTTAGAGACTCGTACGCTACGAAGAAAAAACTCTTGTCCTTGCGGATCATCCCGCCGAGCGAGCTTCCAAATTGATTCCGATCGAACCTTGGTATGTCACCGCAGGATCCGGCCACTGATTCAGTCGTACATCCCGGCAGATCGAAATAGTTCTTAGCATCCAGCTGGCGATTGCGCAGATATTCGAACAGGCTACCATGCATCTCGTTACCACCTGATTTCAGCGCGACATTGATCTGGCCTCCGGCGCTGCGCCCGAACTCCGCGGACGAACTGCTCGACTGTACTTTGAACTCCTGAATTGCCTCCACCGACGGCAGCACTGAAAACTGGTTCAGGAACAGGTCATTGTTGTCTACGCCGTCGAGCAGGAAATTGTTAGACTGTTCGCGGACCCCGTTCACGCTGATCCCCCCACCCAAAACCATATTTTGCGAGCCATCGGTGCCGACCTCTGCGCCAGGGACGAGCAGAGTGAACGTCAGGAAATTGCGCTCATTCAAAGGCAGTGTGGAGATCTTGGAGTGACCGATAACCTCACCAACGGTACTGTTTTCGGATTCAATTAGCGGGGGCTCATCGCTTACCTCAACCTTCTCCGTAACTATCCCAACCGGTAAAAGGAAGTTCGTGCGTACAACCGAATCAACCGCAAGCTCGACCGAGGGATAGACAACCTGCCGAAATCCCTTGCTCGTAACGGTAACACTGTAAGCACCCGGAGGAAGCAACGGGATAATAAACTCGCCACTCTCATCCGTTTCTGTTTCGCGCACCGTATTGGTCGACACGTTTTTGGCAATTACGTGCGCTTTGACAATCACAGCGTGTTGAGGATCTATTACGGTGCCAACAATTGAGCCAGTTACGTCGGCGCCGAAAGCTGGCAAGGGAAACGCGAAGCACACAAGGTATAGGACTTTGTAAGCGTCTTTCAAGAGTCACTCTCTTGCATCAAGAACCAGGGCAAAATGGGACTATATTCCGCCAATGCTATCCAGCAGGCAGATCACACTGAAAGGGTGCCGAATCGATGATCGAGATATTAGCATGCTTGGCGATTATCTCCTCGATAAATCCGGTAACCGTCGCCCCTCATTTCAGTCACCAGTGTCTAACTCGCAGCCTCAGAACTCGATCTTTGACTTGACCTTCATTTCCGCCTAGGATTACGCCACATCAACTTCCAATAAGGGGTGCAGGGGTTTGACAGACCAGATGATCTCTCACTACCGGCTGATCCGCGAGCTTGGGTCGGGTGGCATGGGCGTTGTCTATCAAGCGGAAGACCTGAACCTCGGACGCCTTGTTGCCCTGAAATTGCTGCCTTCGTCCATGACCAAGGATTCGGGACTCGAACGCTTCCGGCAGGAAGCACGCGCGGCTTCTGCGCTCAATCATCCGACGATTTGTACCATATATGAGATCGGTGAAGACAACGGGCAACACTTTATCAGCATGGAACTGCTCGAGGGACAGCCACTCAACGTAAGAATTGGACTGAAGCCGTTTGAGGTGGAAGAGTTGTTGGAGTATGCCTTGCAGATCGGCGATGGGCTCAACGCAGCTCATCTCAAGGGAATCATCCATCGCGATCTGAAACCTGCCAACCTTTTCCTCACCGGTAGCGGCCGAGCCAAGATTCTTGACTTTGGCTTGGCCAAACTGATTACCAGCGACAGTGCTTCACCTCTCGCGCAGACCGCGGCAACTCAGATGACGAAACCCGGAATGGTTGTAGGCACACTGGCATACCTCTCGCCGGAACAGGCTCGTGGAGGCCAGGTCGACGCACGGACGGATATTTTTGCATTCGGCGAAGTGGTGTATGAGATGGCGACGGGCCAACGGCCCTTTCAGGGCGACACACCTGGACTCCTCTTCGACGCGATTCTGAACGACAAACCTCGGCCTCCACGGCGCCTGAATCCCGCTCTGCCCGTGCGTCTCGAAGAGATCATCCTTCACATGATCGAAAGAGATCCCGATCTCCGCTTTCAAAGTGCGGCTGCGGTTTGCAGCGAACTCAAGCGCCTTAAACGCGATATCGAGCTTGGACGACTCGAGCCCGGGCGGCCGGCGAGTTCATCGTCGGGGCCATTACGAGCAACTCCCAACTCACGTTCGAGCTCCGGCACGAGCATCGCTAGACCACGCCGGAAAGGAATTGCGGTACTTCCATTCGCGAACAACACCGGCAATCCTGATCTTGAATACCTTAGCGACGGTCTCACCGATATCCTCATCAATAGCCTGTCGCGCGTGCCTGAGCTGAGGACAATTCCGCGCGCACTCATATTTCATTACAAGGGCAAGGAATTCAACCCTGCGACCCTTGCAAAGGATCTCAGGGTTCGACTCGCCGTCACGGGACGCCTTTCGCAACGCGGGAGTGCGTTGACAATCAGCGTAGAACTACTTGAACTAAGCGCGCTCTCTCAATTGTGGGGACACCAATACCGTGCGGATCAGGATGAAGTCGTCGACTTGAGTGGCGCGATTGCAAGCGATATCACAAATGCTCTCCGGCTGAATATCACTTCGGACATTGCTTCGCGTCTATCCCGGCGCCACACCTCCAATCCCAAAGCCTTCGAGTTGTACCTCAAGGGCCGCCATGCTTATGCGCGGTTCGCGCCCGAGTTTGTCTATCAAGCCATTGAGTACGCGCGACAGGCTATTCAATTGGATCCCGCGTTTGCCGCGGCCTATGCGCTCACCGCAGATGCCTATGCGCTATGCGGATATTTTCGGTATGCGCAGCCCGATGATGTCTATCCGAAGGCCAAGGCCGCTGCCCTTAAAGCGCTGGAGTTCGATCCGAACCTCGGCGAACCCCACGCCGCATTGGGATTGATTTATTACATCTACGATTGGGATTGGCCGCGAGCCGAACAGGCGTTCCGGCGAGCCGCCCAACTACAGGCTGAGGGACTGGGTGGAGGCACATCGCACGCATTCCTGATGTTGACACTCGGACGACTTGACCAGGCAGTCGCGTTAGCCGAGCGCGCGCTGGAAGTCGATCCGCTGTCGGCGCCGGTTGCGGCGACCCTCGCCTGGATCTACTTCTGCGCTCGCGATTTCGACAAGGCGGTTCATCAGTCGCGCAATGCAGAACAGTTGGACCCGCAAATCTACTTCAGTCCCGAGATGTTCCCCGTGGACAGCATGGTCGATATGCATTCCGGGCGCGGCGAAGAGGCGCTTAGGAGATATCAAGCGTTGCTTCAGAAGTCGAAGATGGATCTGACGAAGAGTGCTCTGCCTTACGTTTTCGCACATGCTGGCCGCAAGGAAGAAGCGCGCATGATGATGCAGATGGTGGATCCATCCACTGTGGATCCCACGAATATAGCGATCGTGTATGCCGCCCTAGGCGACTACGATGTGGCTTTTGAGTGGCTAGAAAAGGCTTTTCAGAACCGTTATCGTGTCATTCTTTGGATTAAGTCGATTCCGGAATTTGATCCCATGCGCAACGATCCTCGTTTCGCCGATCTGCTGCGCCGCATGAACCTACCACTATAGCGCGTTGGCCACTCCGGCCTGTGCTTCACCGAAATCTTCGCCAACAGCCCCGGATGACCTTCTCCCTAGGACTCCCGCGGCAGCCTGGATGCCAGAGATTGCCGCAGCTTCAACACACCCGGCATTGACACCATTGTCGGTCCAATCACCCGCAAGGTACAGATTATCAAAACCCGATGAAGCACCACACAACCGATATCTGGCGCTGCCCTTGACTGACAAAACATAGCGCTCCGACGGATCTATATTGACCCGGAAGTACTGTGCTTTAAAACGCTCCTCGCCGATTCCCTTCTGCGTGTCGGCAAGAAGTGCAAAGTCAAATTTGCCATTTGATATCGCGGTGTGTGGCAATAACTTCAGGCATGACTCGTCTATGAACTGCAGAGCAGTCTCGTACACAACCTGTAACTGCTCCGATGGAAAGCGATGATCGGACGGCGGCGGTAACCCGGGATCCCGCATCGGTCCGCAGAAATACCCAATCGAACCCGGCGACTGCGTCGACGGCCATTCTTCCCGAAGGAGCAGGTGACTCATATCGGCAAAGGTATCCATGGGCTCGGTGAACGCCGTCACCAATGGCAATTCCTCCTGCCAGTACTGCCAGCCCATACCTGCAGTATCGGGTAGAAACCATGCCTGGAAGGCTTGCGTAGGTGCTGTCTCCACATGGCGCACCATATCTCGCCACTCCGGGTGAGCCTGAATCAGCTCGTCACAAAGAATCGGAACAGCACCAATTGAGATTCCGAAAACGACTTCATCAAAATCTCTGCCCTTCACCAGTGTGAGTTGTTCCACATCGTCCCAATCCGCCCAATACGACTCGAGGTTGATGCGACGCCGCTTCAACTCCTCGCCTTCCATCAGCTGATCATACAGCGCTTCACTCGGCCAGCATGGCAAACGCTTCACATTGACCAGGGGCTCGTAAACGTCGTTCTTCAAAGTCGCCTGGCGACCTACACTGATCTTCTCGATTGACTGTTTATCTTCGGAAAGATGAAGACCCTTCACCTTGTGGAAGAACTTGATCTCGACACCTCGACGCCGTAAGACCTCAAACATAGGGGCAAAGATCACGTCGCCCATCCCTGCCTGCATCCTCCAGTACACAGCGCCGCGATATGTGAAGAGACTCCGTAGCATGCCCTTCAAATAGGTCCCAGCAGCGACTGTCGCATAACGGCTAAAGCAAAGGTCGTAGAACGCCCGCACGATAGCGGACTGGGTAAGCAGGGGAGTTGCACCATGACGCTGCAGCCACTCCACATAGTCGTATCCTTCAATCGCGAAAAAACCCTTTACAAGGACGCCATCAACTACCACCCCGCGAATATTAACAATGACGAACTGGGTCAGAATCCAGAGTCGGCGTTGCTGATTGTTGAGCGCCACCGCTTCTTCAACACTGCCCTCCTCTGCCTTGAGCTTCTTTGCAAGCCATTGCTCGTATCGATCGAGGAGCCGAATGAGAAATGCGTGATCCTTCGTATTGGCATTCCCTCCATTGATCGCCGTCTTTCTGATATGGATTTCTGCGGCGCGAAGAATTGCCTCTCCGGTATCAAGCGAAAGCATCTCGTACTCGTTCTTGACGTCTTCCCAAAGGTGTTCGAGCTTTGCGCCGAGACCTTGTTCCTCCGCCGCTATCTCATCGGGGAGATTCGAGGAGGCGTGAAGATTGCGAAGAAACACTACTGCGGTCCCGAGTATCTCCCAAACAGATGGAAGCTTGACTGTATCGCCTGGAACATCAGGATTGGACGGAAAATCCAGAAGCCACGGAATCCACTTCCCGTCTACATGTTCCTCCACAACAATTTGATTGAAGGGCTTGAATGCTTCCTGCCAGGTCGCCAACGGATGCGTCAACGGTCGCTGATTCTCTTCATAGCACCGACGAATCATACGAAAAGCGTTCTCGTAGAAACCTAGCCAGAAGTGTAGGCCATGCTCCTCGACGCGCTGCGCGATCCTCTCGTTCCGGCCACTTGCACCCTTGCCTCCAAGCCTCCAGCCCATTTGGTACACAGTCACTTCATATCGCTCGCGCCAATCCACTTCGGATGTGATCTCGAAAGCAGCAGTCATGGCGCCGACTCCGCCTCCAAGAATCGCGATCTTCCTCCGTGGCTGATGCGAGTCGCTCATTGAGATCATGTCTCCACCGATTTCATGATCGCCTCCGGGTGGGCAAACTCCTCGCCGGGAAGAGCAGTTGAATTCTTTGCAATCGCTCGCGCAGCTTGGATCCCTCCCATTACAGCAGCTTCGACGCAGCCTGCATTCATCGGGGTCCGGACCCAATCCCCGGCTATAAAAAGGTTCGAGAAGCCCGTTGCTCCAGAATCCATTCTGTATTGCGTGCTCCCTGCTGCGGAGAGCACGAACCGCTCAGAAGGATCAATGTTCACGCGCAGAAACTGCGAATTAAGGCGTTCCAGACCGTTGCCACTCGACGGATCGGCCAGCAATTCCCAATTGAAACCGCCATTCGCTCTGGCATTTGGCCAATAGCCTCCCGATTGCTCTTCCAAACAGCGAATCGCAGACTGCCTCAGCTTTTCCAGTTCCTGTTTTGGGTAGTCATATTGAGTAGGTGGCGGAATCTCAAGATCGTCCAGAACCCCACACAAATAGCCGACGTGATTTGGTTGAAGCTCCGAGGGCCATTCTTCGCGCAGAAGAATATCTGACATATCCGCCCAGTTGTTGATCGGCTCCGAACTCGTCAACAGCACTGCAAACGGCAATCGCCAGGCCGGAAAGCCCAGCCCGGCAGCATCCGGATAAGTCCAAACCTGAAAGGACTGAGTGGGTGTTGTATTCACATGATTTACCATGTCCCTCCACGCCGGCTTGGCTGCAATAATTTCGGAACAGACCGACGAAACTCCTCCAAGCGATATCCCAAGGATGACGTCGTCGAAATCAACACCGCGGTGGAGCACAATCTCTTCTACGTCCTCCCATGGCGTCCAGTGCGATTCGAGGTTGATATTGCCGGACTTGAGAGCCTCCCCCTCCACTAACTGTTCATACAAAGGCGCACTCGGCCAGCAAGGAAGCCCCTTTACATCAAAGAGCGGCTCATACTCACCACTCTTCACGGTTGCCTGTCGTCCAAGGCGAATCTCAGTAACGCAGCTGTTGTCTATGTCAGGGCTGAGATTGCGGATAGCGTGAAAGAATCGAAAATTCACGCCTCTCTTCCTGAGCACCTCATACAAGGGCGCGAACACAACATCACCCATGCCTGCCTGGAGCTTCCAATAAAACGCGCCCTTGCATGTAAACAGGCCCCGTCCCATCACGTGCAGCATGATACCGGCCGCAAGTGTCGACTTGTCATGGAGCATGAAGTTGTAAGCCCAATTCACTGCTGGCGAATGAAGAGTGATCTCCGACGCACCGTGCTTCCTCAACCAGACACGGTAGTCGATGTCGTCGAGCGAACCGAAGCCCTTATTGATCACATCGTCCGCCAGGTAGCCGCGCAGGTTTGCAATTGAAAAATCCATCAGGTACCACAATCTGCGCGCCTCGGCTTCCTGCACGACGTGCTGCTCCAGCAACCGCCAGAGCCAGTGCAGAAAACGATCGAGCTTATCAACGAGCGTCTGTTGATGCTCGCGGGATCGCAGCGCCGAATCATCGCCGAGAGCCCGCGCAAAGGCACCTATCTCGGACAGGAGAATCTCGCCGGCCTCCAATGCTGTCGCCTCCGCCACTCCCGTGGCAAGTCGCTTCCATCTGGAAAACAGGCCGGGGCTAGCCGCAGTGCGAGGCATTGCCGCAGCGGAGCGAAACATCGATGCCATCCCCTCAATTGCCAGGGCGAACGCTTCCCAATGTGTCGGCACACTCCCTTCGCCCGGATTACCTGGTGCGGGGCGAAATTCGACAGGCCAAAACTCGGTCCCCTCTTCCGTCTGCTCCTCGATCAGATGGCAATTAAACGGTTTGAAAGCCTCTTCCCATCGCGCAAGAGGAACTCCCAATGGGCGGGCATTTTCCTGGTAACACCTACGGATCATCCCAAACGCATTCTCGTAGTACCCGAGCCAGAGATGGATGCCATGTTCTTCGATCCGATTAAAATATTCTCGGTTTCGTCCACTGGCGCCTTTACCGCCAAGCCGCCAGCCCAACTGATACACCGTAATTTCAAAGCGATCCTTCCAATCAGGAAGACTGCTGAGTTCGAACGCCGCGGCCAGTGCTCCGGCGCCGCCGCCGAGGATCGCGACCTTCTTCCTTGCGAGGGTGCTCATGCTTTGCCCGCAACCTTAGCGTCAGCATCGAGCTTCGCAGGAGCGACTGCCTCTCCCTGAATCACGAGAGGCTTTCCCTCGATGGCGAGCGCAGTAAGCATTCCGCTCGTCACCGCTGCTTCAATGCACCCCGCGTTGATAAGATTCTTCGTCCAGTCTCCGGTTAGATAGAGATTGGAATACCCGCTCTGATCCGCTCGCAAACGGAAGCGCGTGCTGTCAGTGACCGAGAGGACGTAGTGCTCTGTCGGATCAACATTTGCACGGAAATATTGAGCCTCCAGACGCTGCTCGCCCACGCGATCCTGCGGATCAACGAGCAACTGCCATCGAGGCAGCATGGTAAGGGGGTCGAGCCAACTAGGCCAAAGATGATGGGAATTACTTATCAGGAAATCGCTTGCATACCCTTTCACAATGTCGCGCGCCTCTTTGGGAAAGTCGTGATCCGACGGTGGTTTGATCTGGACATCAGGTTTCATCGGACCCGTGAGGTAAGCAATACTGTTCGGAACATGATGATCTGGCCAGCTCTCGCGAATAAGGATATCGGTCTTGTCAGCCCAGGTGTCGCATGGCTCAACATACGTGCTCACCATGCAAATGTCATTTCTCCACATCGAAGAACCGAGCCCCGCAATATCGGGATGCATCCAGAGTTGAATCCCCATGGTCGGTATCGCCTTCACATGATCGAGCATTGCCTGCCACTCAGGATGCGTCGCGATAGTCTCTCCACAGATCGCGGGAAGAGCCGCGATGGAGATTCCCAGAACAATCAAATCAAAGTCGGTCCCTGATTTGATTGTGAGGTGACCAACGTCCTTCCATTCCGACCAAGCCGACTCGAGATTAATCCCCTGCTCTCGTAGCTCTTCACCTTGAACGATCTGATCGTAGAGTGGCTCTGAGGGCCAACAAGGCAGGCCCCGCACATCGATCAATGGTTGGTAGTCGCCGCTCTTCAACATCACCTGGAGACCGACGTCGATCGACTCGATACTCTTCCCATCCGCCGAAGGCTTCAGGTTCCTAACCGCGTGGAAGAACTTGAACTTCACGCCGCGCTGCGTCAGCACCTCGTACAAGGGACCAAAGACGACGTCCCCCATACCCGCTTCCATCTTCCAATAGACCGAGCCTTTGTAATTCAGCAGGAGATCAAGCGTCGCTCGCAACGCGGTCCCGGCCTCGTAGGAGTAGTAATGACCGCAAAATACCAAGGCATAGAAACCCTGCACCAAAGGGGACTTCAGCGTAAACTCCGTCGCTCCATTCCGCTGCAGCCATTCGCGATAGTCCCACTGATTAATCACATCAAAACTGTCCTGCGTCACCACTCCATCCAGAAGCATGCCTCGAATGTTGGCGATGACAAAGTCGCTCACGATCCATAACCTGCGCGCAACCATGTTCGTGACGAGGTCGCCCTTAATGCTCCCCTTCAATTTATCGATGTAGTGATCAAGAATCTCGATTATTTCGTTGTGATGGCTGCTAGGGTCTCCATGGCCAGAGATCGCGGCCTCGATGCGCGTTAACGCGATAAAGAGAAATCTGTCGAGAACTCCCACCTCAATAGACTTAACGTCTGCCTTGAGCCGATCAAAGATCGTCTTCCAGAAGGGATCTGGAGCTCGCAGATATTTAAGCGAGGTCTCATCGTCATCATCGACCCCGAAAGACTTACGTTCCTGCAACGACTCGAGCAAATCGCGCAGCCACCGGACAGCACGGCCAACGAAATCAATCATGCGCGGTCGCGGAGTCGGCTCACCAGGGGTCAGCGGATTGGCTCGAAACTCCAGTGGCCAGTTCACCCATTTCTCATCAACCTGTTCGGCAATGACCCAGTAGTTGACTGGCTTGAACGCCTCGGACCATGTAGCCAGAGGCCTTTCCAGTGGCCGTGCATTTTCCAGGTAGATGTCCCGCATCAGCCGAAAGGCGTTGTCATAGAACCCAAACCACATGTGGTAGCCGTGTTCTTCGACTCTGTTGAACTGTTTCTGGTTCCTTCCGCTGGCACCTTTTCCGCCAATTCGCCATCCTAGCTGATAGATCGTGATGTCATACTTCTTCTGCCAATCTGGCTCGCTGGTTAGCTCAACAACTGTCGTCAAGGAGGATATCCCTCCCCCGAGAACCGCGATCTTTTTCGGGCTGCTCTCTGTCATCGTCTTCCCCGTCGAATCAGACTACCAATCCAATGCTGAACTGGACACGAACCTGCCTGCAAACGCAATAACAAGGATTTATCTTTCGCGGAAAGGCAAAACAGTAGGCTAGCCGAATCAATCCCGAAGCTTGATTGGCTCGAATTATAGAGGACTAGTACTCATTATTCTTGTAAATTATTTCGGCACGATCAGGTTAGGCTCTTTGGGAGCGATGCAGCCTAATCGGGTAAGACCGCGTCGTGCCGCAAAGCCCGGTGATGGTCTCGACCGATAGTTCATCCTGGTTGACCGGAAGGTTCTTGCCAGCAATTTAAGATCGCCGTGGACGTAATAGTCGGAGTTCGATATAGTCGGAATCCGACATGAAAGTTGATCCCGACAAGACGCCTCCTTTATCGCCTGCAACCTTGCATATCCTTCTTGCGCTCGCTGGGGGAGACCTGCATGGATACGGCATTATTCAGGAAATTGCTCGCCATTCAGAAGGCCACTACAAGCCAGGTCCCGGGACACTTTACGACAACTTGAAGAAGTTGATGGACGCCGGTCTGGTCGCGGATGCTCTCAAATCCGCATCTGCGGAAGACGACGACCGACGTTTCTACACACTGACAAAGGACGGACGTGATGCTCTGTCGATAGAGGTCGACCGGCTACAGAATGTCGTGCGGGAAGCGAGATTGCGTCTTCAACAGACAAGGCCGAGAAGAGTATGAAAAGTTCAACGTTTTCACGCCTCAGCTATCGTTTATTCTTTGCATTCACTCACGTCCATTCTGCGAACGGTTTGCGGACGAGATGCGCTGGATCTTCGACGAAGAATGTCGACGAGGGGCAGCGCCCCGTCTGCTGTGCGACAGTGTCCTATCCCTCTTGCGCCAGCACGCTAAGAGCAACGATAACCCTGAACCCACGGCCACAGGTTTTGGATTGTTGATCACGAGCCCAGGAATCAGCTCTCGCTTTGTCCAAGCAGGACTCATAGCCTCGATACTTCTTGTAGGCTTCATGCTTCTCTTAGGTAAGACAGCCAAGCCTCTCATTCCGTTCCGACTACCAGGAACCACGCATCGCCCTGATGCATCCTTCAAGCACCTGCGCGCATTAAAGCCATCCCAAAGAGCGGAAAATAGTTTCAGCTCCTGTCGAGGATATGAGATCCAATGCACTCTAAATGCACTCTATTCAACTTGTCTAATCGGCTAATAATTTTGCTGCTCCCTTCCTTTACGACACTATCGTGCGTCAGCCAAAATCGTGCCGGTAGGGTGACACCGCTTGTGATCGGCACCGGAGCGTACGGCCTTTGCCGGTTATGAAGGAGGTGAAACTTGAGGCGGAACGCCGCCACGTCGATTGGTCATCGTACCGACCTGTGAGGCCATCCGGCTCATAGAAAAGGAGTCCGCGGCAAACGCTATTCTCAACGTGACCTGTTAGGAACTCATGCCTTGCGGTGGACAATCCGCGCGTTTACGACATGCGCCGACGCGTCTTGCCACTATCCCCTCGTCTAATCTATAATTGCGCGTCAGTGCAGCGCAGGCGGGTTGCATCGAGGCAGAGGACCATGAACCTTTGGCCACTGGCAGTCTATATCGTCCTCGTTGGCATGCTCGTCATGGCCATGCTGAGCATGTCGTTTGTCCTGGGTCAACGGCACCATGATCGGGCTACCGGTTCGCCGTACGAATCAGGCATCCTCTCAGAGGGTTCTGCGCGGGTGCGGTTGTCGGCAAAGTTCTACCTGATCGCGATGTTCTTCGTCGTTTTCGATCTTGAAGCGGTGTTCCTATTTGCCTGGGCGGTCGCTGTCCGTGAAACCGGATGGGCTGGCTACGCCGAGGCCCTGCTATTCATCATGGTACTGCTCGCGACGCTTGCTTATTTGTGGCGCGTCGGCGCTCTTGATTGGAGACAAGGAAGCAGACGGATGGCGAGTTAGCAACGGGTGGTGTGCCATGCGCTGGTCGATCAGTCGGCCTGATGCTTTACAGCGGGCCGAGAGGGCCGATGGGAATTTTGAGGAGGCGATCCGCCGTACTCTCGTTATGTCCCGTCTGGATGACCTTGTGGCGTGGAGCCGCAAGAACTCTGTCTGGCCGTTCAACTTCGGCCTCTCCTGCTGTTTTGTGGAGATGGCCACAAGCATTACAAGCAAATACGACATCGCCCGGTTCGGCGCTGAAGTGATCCGTGGCACGCCGCGCCAGGCGGATCT
>WNFD01001606.1_pt1 | contig 22886 bp, 20 predicted proteins | sample 5400491 | NCBI WGS metagenome assembly WNFD01 (sample SAMN13153343, study PRJNA577476) | soil metagenome | isolation source: 120 cm saprolite under Douglas fir tree site 2 hole 2 replicate 2 | place: USA:California | collected 2015-04-18
TTTCCATCTCGAACGAGAAGCTGGCGTCGTTGAGGCGCAGCTTGCCCATCGCCGCGCGCAGCGTTTCGAAGTCGTCGGCGTCGACCGGGAACAGGCCGCAGAACACCACGGGGATCGCCGGCTTGAAGCCCGGCAGCATTTGCGTCACCGGCTTCCTGTCGTCGGTGATGGTGTCGCCGACGCGGGTGTCGGCGACTTCCTTGATCGCGGCGGTGATGAAGCCGATCTCGCCGGGGCCGAGCTCATCGATCTGCGTCATTTTCGGCGTGAAGAAGCCGACGCGCTCGACGTCATAGGCGGCGTTGGTGCCCATCATCCGGATGCGCTGGCCTTTTTTCATCACGCCGTCGACGACTCTGACCAGCACCACCACGCCGAGATAGGCGTCGTACCAGCTATCGACCAACAGCGCCTTCAGCGACGCGTCGTGGTCGCCTTTCGGCGCCGGCAGCCGGTGAACGATGGCCTCCAGCACCTCGTCGATGCCAAGACCGGTCTTCGCCGAGATCATCACCGCGTCAGACGCGTCGATGCCGATCACGTCCTCGATCTGTTGCTTGACCTGATCCGGTTCCGCCGCCGGCAGGTCGATCTTGTTGAGCACAGGCACGACCTCATGCCCCGCGTCGAGCGCGTGGTAGACGTTGGCGAGCGTCTGCGCCTCGACGCCCTGGCTGGCATCGACCACCAGCAGCGAGCCTTCGCAGGCCGCCAGCGAGCGGGAAACCTCGTAGGCGAAGTCGACGTGGCCGGGCGTGTCGATCAGGTTGAGGATGTAGGTCTTGCCGTCCTTGGCCGGATAGCTCAGCCGCACGGTTTGCGCCTTGATGGTGATGCCGCGCTCGCGCTCGATATCCATCGAATCGAGCACCTGTTCCTTCATCTCGCGCGCCTGCAAGCCCCCGGTGGTCTGGATCAGGCGGTCGGCCAGCGTCGATTTGCCATGGTCGATATGCGCAACAATGGCGAAGTTGCGGATGTTGGAAATAGGGATGGATGTCATGGGCGCGGGATAGCATTCGCGCTCCGGGGCGGCAACCATAATGCGCCGTTTTTACGGGGCTTCTTCACGCCAAGCTGATTCCACTGACGTCAAAAACGCGCTACGCACAAGGTCATGTCAACTGCATCATTTTCGCCCGCAACGTCGCGTATGCGGCGCCGGCCAACCATCCGCCGGCTCGCGGCATGGCTTGCGGCGCGGGCCAGCGACCCAACAGCCAGCCTGTGGCTGGTGATCGGTTTTGCCGCCGCGCATGCCGTGCTGTGGACGCTGATCCTGATCAATCTCAAAGCCGCGCAGGACGTTCATATGGACGTCGCGGAAGCCTTCGCCTGGGGGCAGAAATTTCAGTTCGGCTATGGCAAGCATCCGCCGCTGGCGGGATGGATCGCGGGTGTGTGGTTCGGGATTTTCCCCGTAGCCAACTGGGCAACTTACGCGCTGGCGATGGCGACGCTCGGCTGTGGCCTCGTGGTCTGCTGGCTGGTCAGCTTGCGCGTGGTCGATCGCCGCCGCGCCTTCTTCGTTGTGGTGATGCTCGCGCTCTATCCGGTCTTCAACTTCAAGGGCTTCAAATATAATCCGGATCTGCTGCAGCTGGTGACGCTGCCGCTGCTGGTGCTGGCCTATCTGCATGCGTTCGAGAAGCGCTCGTTGCGATCGGGCCTGTGGCTTGGCCTGGCTGGCGCGTTGGCGCTGATGACCAAATACTGGGTGCTGACGATGATCGGGGCCATCGGAATAGCCGCGCTGCTTCATCCCGATCGGCTGCGGTTCCTGCGCTCGCCGGCGCCGTGGGTCGCGATTGTCACGCTCGTCGTCGTCATGATTCCACATCTGGTCTGGCTGAAAGAGGTGGACTTCGTGCCGCTGACGTATGCCGGTGACGTCTACGGGCTGTCGAGCCGCGCGCAGAGCATTCAGCTCATCCTCGGTTATATCAGCCACAATCTGGCGCTGCTTGCGGTGCCGGTAGCGCTGGCGGCATTGGCGCTGGCATGGACGCCGCGATGGTGGACCACTCTGGCGCGGCAACCGTTGGCGCCGTTCACACGCGCATGGTCGCGCGGTGCGAACGCAGGCGTGAATGCGTCGCAGGCGCTCAATGTCTGGGTCATCCAGATCGTGGTCGGGGTCGGGCCGCCGCTCGGCGGCCTGATTTTCACGGTCTACATGAAAACCGATTGGGGTATCTCGCTGTTCTTCTTGACGCCGCTGGCGCTGGTCGCGATTCCGTCGCTGCGCCTTCACAAGATGGCGTTGTTTTGCATGGCCGCGGTCTGGCTCGTGATCACGCTCGCGGTGCTCGCCGCGTCGCCCACCATCGCTGCCCGCGAGATGGCTGCGAATCCCAATGGAGCTTCAGGCTATGGCGCGCGCTCGGAACTTGCCCGCGAACTGACCCAGGCCTGGCAGACACGGTTCCACACCCGATGGGCCGTGGTCGCCGGCACCACTGAGATCGGCGAGCCGATGACGTTCTACAGCCCGGATCATCCGGCGCCGTTCACGCCCGGCGAGATCTGGTCGTCCGGGTTGACATCGCTCGAGGAGGCCAAGCGGCTCGGGTTCATCGGCGTCTGCGATACGTCGGATAACCGGCTGCCGGTCTGTGAGGCCTGGATGGCGGCGAATGCCGATAACGCCGAGCGGCTCGCCATCACCACGCAGCGGTTCTTCCACGGGCATCCTGGTCCCGCGATCAGTTGGAAGGTCTATATCGTGCCGCCGGCGAAGTAAGCTTTTCAACCGGACCGACGAGCGGGAATCTCAGGGAATCAACATATGAATCTCGATCTGACTGGAAAGATTGCGCTTGTCACCGGCTCGACCCGAGGCATTGGATTAGCTTCCGCCGCCGGGCTCGCGCAAATGGGCGCTGAAGTTATCGTCAATGGGCGGGGAGCGACGGCAGTTGCCGACGCGATCGCCAGGATCAAGCAGGCAGCGCCGGGCGCCACTACGCATGAGGCCGTCTTCGATCTTGGCGGCGCAAAAGGCTGTGCCGGGCTCGTCGCGCAATTCCCCGAGGTCGACATTCTCGTCAACAATCTCGGAATCTACGAGCCAAAGGCCTTTTTCGATATCGAGGATGATGACTGGACCAAGATGTTCGAGGTCAACGTCATGAGCGGTGTGCGCCTTACCCGGCATTATCTGAAGCGAATGCTGGATCAAAAGGAGTGGGGCCGCGTCGTGTTCGTATCCAGCGAATCCGCGATCTTTGTACCCAAAGAGATGGTCCATTACGGCTTCTCGAAAGCCGCGCAGCTTTATGTCGCGCGCGGCGCAGCCGAACAAACCAAGGCAACCAACATAACGGTAAACGCGGTTTTGCCGGGCCCGACCTGGGTCGAGATGGCGCCGGTCCGGCTTGCGGCTCGCGCCAAGGGGCTGGGAACGACGGCTGATGAACTTGCGGCGCGGACATTCACCGAACGCCGGCCGGCGTCGCTGCTGCAGCGCTACGCGACCCCGGAAGAAGTGGCAAACCTGATCTGCTACGTCTGTTCGAAGGCTGCGAGCGCGACCAACGGCGCGGCCTTGCGCGTCGATGGCGGTATCGTCACCAATCCGTTCTGAGAGCGTGGGTCAGACCGTCACGTTCAAGGCGCCGCTTGAGGCTACGAAGAGTATCGGATCTCAGCGGATCAGGTGCCTTCTTCGTTGAACTTGCTGGCGACCAGTTCGGTGATGGCGTCGACGGCGGCCTGGGCCTCGGGGCCAATCGCGGAGACGACGATCGTGGTCCCCGGCCCAGCCGACAGCATCATCAGCCCCATGATCGAGGTACCGCCGACGGTCTCGCCGCCGCGCGTCACCCAGACTTCGGCATTGAAGCGCTCGACCATCTGAACGAATTTCGCCGAGGCGCGCGCGTGCAGACCGCGTTTGTTGATGATGGCAATTTCCCGAGACACCGCGCCCGACGGGACACTTGGCCCGGGATCATTTTCGGGCGACGCGGCGTCGTCGCTCATTTGCCGGCGAGAACCCGACTGGCGATGGTGACGTATTTGCGGCCGGCTTCCTGGGCCATGGCGATGGCGTCGGGAAGCGACCGCTCTTCGCGAACCTTGGCAAGCTTGACCAGCATGGGAAGATTGATCCCTGCGAGCACTTCCACCTTGGGGCGGCTCATGCAGGAGATCGCGAGGTTGGAGGGCGTGCCGCCGAACATGTCGGTAAGGATGGCGACGCCATCGCCGCTGTCGACGCGGTTGACGGCTTCAATGATGTCATTTCGACACAAATCAGAGTCGTCCTCGGCTCCGATCGTGACAGCTTCGATTTGCTTTTGCGGACCCATCACATGTTCGAGCGCCGCCTTGAACTCGTCGGCAAGGCGCCCATGGGTCACAAGTACCAGACCAATCATCGGAAACTCCTCGCGGGTGCTTTTTGGTGCACCGCACGAACACGCGCCACTTTGACTATCCAGAGCCCCCGCGCAAGAGGGGATCTACGGGAATTTAACCGTTTGGGGAAGAGCCTGTGCCGGTCTATTCGGTCGCGATAGTGTGCTTCATATGGTTACCAATTCCCTTCAGACAATCGGCTGAAGGTTGGCTTAAAGTCGAACTCCCAGTTGTCGTCAGGGCGGCGACAACCAATGGGAGTGCCGCATAACTTGCAGCCACGGGAATACGCGGTATTTCTACACCGAAAATGCGCGTTATGAGCGTTTCCGGCGGCGGCAGGCGCTCCGCATCCGCAGCGCCGAGATCGACCACCAGACCCACGATAGCCGCACCGGCGAACTCGCAGCGTCGAATACCAAGCCCCCGAATCTCGATCAGCCCGGCCAATTCGCGCGCTGGCCGAACCACAATTTCTCCGCCGGCTGTGTCAAGATGGACACGGTCATCGCCGATGAGCACGGCCTTGGGTACTTGCCCCGAGCGCCCGGCGAGGATGAGATCGAACGCCAGCCGCGACTTGCCGGCCCCCGAGGGCCCGCGGATCAGCACGGCACGATTTCCTACCAGCACCGCGGAGGCGTGGACGCTCGCGCTGGCGGCCTCCGTCATGGCGCCGGCAGCCTGACCACAAAGCGCGCGCCTGCGATGGTCGCCTCGCCATCGAGGCCGGTCGGACCGACACGGTTTTCCGCCCAGATGCGCCCGCCATGGGCCTCTATGATCTGCTTCGAGATCGACAGCCCCAGCCCGGAATTCTGGCCGAAACCCTGATGCGGCCGGTCGGTGTAGAAGCGCTCGAAGATCCGCTCCAGCGCATCCTCGCGAATCCCCGGCCCATCGTCATCGATGATGATTTCAATCTCCAATCTCACGCGGCGGCAGACGATGCGCACCTTGCCGCCCGGCTCGGAAAACGATTGGCCGTTAACCAGCAAATTGGAGATCACCTGCCCGAGCCGCGAATCATGGCCCGGCACCGAGAAGAGGTCCGCGAGGCCGCGGCCCTCGAAGCGGCATTCGACGGCGATGTCGTTGCCGAGCCGGGTCTCGTTGGCGACCGACGTCAGGGTCGTGAGCAGGCGGCGAAGATCGACCAGCGTCATATCCTGTCGTTGCAGTTCGGCATCGAGCCGGCTTGCATCGGAAATATCGGAGATCAGCCGATCGAGCCGCTTGACGTCATGCTCGATCACCGCGAGCAGCCGCGAGCGGCTGGTCTCGCTCTTCGCCAGCGGCAGCGTTTCGACCGCGGACCGCAGCGAAGTCAGCGGGTTCTTCAATTCATGGGCGACATCGGCGGCGAACATCTCGATCGCCTCGATGCGGTTATAGAGCGCATCGGTCATGTCGCGCAGCGCGCCGGAGAGATGTCCGATCTCGTCGCGACGGCGGGTGAAATCGGGGATCTCGACGCGGGTGCGGATGCGGCGGCGGACGCGTTCGGCGCTGTCGGCGAGCCTGCGTACCGGGCCCGCGATGGTGCTCGCCAGCAGCAACGACAGCACGATCATGACAGCGGACGCGACGCCGCCGACTTTCAGAATCGCGAGGCGCTCCGCGGTCACCATCTGATCGATGTCGTCGCCCTGGGTCGAAAGCATCAGCGCGCCATGCACCGCGCGGGTTCGCTGCACCGGCACCGCGACCGAGACGATCACCTCGCCGCGGTCGTTGACCCGCACCATGCTGCTCTTCTGGCCGTTCAGCGCCTGCGCGACCTCCTGATAGCCGCTGCCGTTCTCGGGCCCGAGTTCGCGATAGATCGGCAGATCGCCGCGGTTGAGCCAGGTGCGGATCGCGATCATCGTTCGCTCGGCGATGCCCGGCTTCTCGACCAACGGCGGCGGCAGTTCGAACCGCAGCACGTCGCCGCGGCCGTAGAGCGTGCGGCTGTCGAGAATGAGGCCGCCGTCGCGGTCGAAAATGCGGGCGCGGGTCTTGGTCGGCAAAATCAGCCGCCGCAACACCGGCGCGACGCGTTCCGGATTGATCGGAAAATCCAGCCCGGAATATTCGTCCGGCGCACCATAGGTTTCACCGGGCTTCAGATCGAGCAGCCGGTCGGGGTCGATGGTGATGGCATTGGTGTCGACCGTCGCGGAGGCCGCGATCGCGCCGGCGATGATCTCGGCCGATATCTGCAGGCTTTGCGCCCGCGCGTCGATCAGGCCGGCGCGGAACTGCGAGAGATAAAGGATGCTCGCTACCAGCGCGACCAGGCCGGCGAGATTCAGCGATACGATACGGCGCGTGAGGCTGGAGAAGCTGAGCGCGAAGATGAACTGCCCAGCCCTGCGCAGCCAGCCGAGCGGCCGCTGCCAGCCCTGCGCGGGCGGGTTCTCGAACGCAACGCCGTCCAGAACGAGGGACGATGAGGCGTCCTCGGCACTCGGGTTTGGATCAGGCTGCGTTCGATCAAGCAATGGCCAAAACTGCCCGTTGTTGCGATGCGCGTCGCCTTCGCATCCTACTCCAGACGGGTGGGGGCGTCAGTGAGCAGCTGCGGATGGCCGCCGTCGAATCAGATCTCCTTGAAGCGGTAGCCCACTCCGTAGAGGGTTTCGATCATCTCGAAATCGTCGTCCACGACTTTGAACTTCTTGCGCAGTCGCTTGATGTGGCTGTCGATGGTGCGATCGTCGACATAGACCTGGTCGTCATAGGCCGCATCCATCAGGGCGTTGCGGCTCTTCACAACGCCGGGACGGGTGGCCAGCGCCTGCAGGATCAGAAATTCCGTCACCGTCAGCGTCACCGGCTCGTTCTTCCAGGTGCAGGTGTGGCGCTCGGGATCCATGCGCAAAAGTCCGCGGTCCAGCGCCTTGGCATCGGTTTCCTTCGGCACCGCGGTGGGATCTTTCGGCGCTGCGCGTCGCAGTACCGCCTTCACGCGCTCGACCAGCAGGCGCTGCGAAAACGGCTTGCGGATAAAATCGTCGGCGCCCATCTTGAGCCCGAACAACTCGTCGATTTCCTCGTCCTTGGAGGTGAGAAAAATTACCGGCAGATCGGATTTCTGCCGCAACCTACGCAGAGTCTCCATGCCGTCCATGCGCGGCATCTTGATGTCGAGGATCGCAAGGTCCGGTGGACTGGTGCGGAAGCCGTCAAGCGCCGAGGCGCCATCCGTGTAGGTCATGATACGATAACCTTCGGCTTCGAGCGCGATCGAGACGGATGTAAGAATGTTGCGGTCGTCATCGACCAAGGCGATTGTGGGCATGAGCCTGCTTTCCGAAAGTGACTGAAACACGGGGGCAATCCAGCTATGCGCCGCATAAGTGGCTTCGTACGCGGTCAACGAGCAATGCAAGCTGGGCTGAAGTGTGACCGAGTTCCGCAAAACGACCGAATGAACCAATGGTTCCGATCTATATATACACCAGTTTAGTCAGAAAAAGGCCCTTATTGCAATGAGATGTGGGGATATCGTTGATGCAGCCCACCGCTAATTTTGATCCAGCTAGATTAGCCCGATCGCTGCTGCGGCGCAGCCGTCAGGGGGCTTTGGCTACTCTGATGGCCCGCGGCGGCGATCCTTACTGCTCGCTGGCGAATGTCGCAACCCATGCCGACGGCTCACCGATTCTGTTGATTTCGCGCCTGGCGCTGCACACCCAGAACATCCTGGCCGATGCCCGGCTCTCGTTGATGCTCGACGAGCGCGCCGAAGGCGACCCGCTTGAGGGATCGCGAATCATGCTGGCAGGCCGGGCCGAGGAGGCCGGCGGCGATGACGTGGCGATTTTGCGCCGGCGCTACCTCAACGCCCATCCTTCCGCGGAAGCCTTTGTAGACTTTAAGGATTTCTCTTTTTTTCGGATCCGGCCGCATGCCGCTCATCTGGTCGCGGGTTTCGGGCGGATCGTAGATCTCAAGCCCGAGCAGTTCTTGACGGAGATTTCGGATGCCGGCGCGCTGCTGGACGCCGAGCAGGGCGCGGTCGAGCATATGAACGAGGATCATCGCGACGCGATCAATCTTTATGCGACCAAGCTGCTCGGCGCCGACCTCGCCGATTGGCGCTGTACCGGCTGCGATCCCGATGGGGTCGACATCCAGGCCGAGACAGCAACGCTGCGGTTGGATTTTCCGGAGCGCGTAACCGGTCCGGGAGAGTTGCGCAAGATGCTGGTGAAGCTGGCGGACGAGGCGCGCGCGCGGCTATAGCGGATACTCTCCGGGCGAGGTCACCACAAAATTTGGCAATCCATCTCAATGATAACGCATCCGCCAAAAACGCCGAGGGCGCAGCCCGTCAAGTTCGGGAATTGTGCGTCGCACAAGAAATTTGATGATTTCCAGGGGCGTCGCGGATCGTCGCGCTATATTGTCGCGCGATGGTGACGCTAACAATCGTTAATACCCCGCCGATCACGGCCCGCGCTGCAGCAAGCGTTTGAGCGGGATCAATGACCCGCCGTTGAATAAACCAAAAACTGAGGGATCGGCTTGGCAATCCCGGCGTTCACCAGTATTAGGTCGCCGGACCGAAGCCGGAAGGCTATATTGAAGGTCACCGCGGCCGCGCGTTTGGCGGCATTCGCGCGATTGATATTCGCGCGTTCCAGGAGGATTTTTCCGTGCAAGAGACGGGCGTGCGCAACGGTGCCTTCGGCGCCGACAAATTCGGCTTAAAAAACCTCAAGGGCGTGAACTGGAATTTTGGTGCGCCTCAACTTTATGAGCGTTCCTTAGCTGCCGGCGAAGCGGTGCTTTCCGCGGATGGCGCCCTGTGCGCGGACACCGGCGTATTCACAGGCCGCAGCCCCAAAGACAAATTCACCGTTCGCGACGCCCTGACCGACAAGAGCATGTGGTGGGCTGGCAACCAGTCGATTACGTCGGAACAATTCGAAGCGCTCTACACCGATTTCCTTGGACATGCCGAAGGCATGACGCTGTTCGCGCAGGATCTCTACGGCGGCGCCGATCCAACCCTCAGGGTCAAGACCCGCGTCTTTACCGAACTTGCCTGGCATTCACTGTTCATCCGCACGCTGTTGATCCGCCCGGAGACGTCCGACCTCGCGAACTTCGTGCCTGAGCTGACGATCATCGATCTGCCGAGCTTCCGTGCCGATCCCAAACGCCACGGCGTTCGTTCGGAGAACGTGGTTGCGATCGATTTCGCCCGCAAGATCGTCCTGATCGGCGGGTCTTATTATGCCGGCGAGATAAAAAAATCGGTCTTCACCACGCTGAACTATTACCTGCCCGAAAAGGGCGTGATGCCGATGCATTGCTCGGCCAATGTCGGGCCCGACGGCGACAGCGCAATCTTCTTCGGTCTCTCCGGCACCGGTAAAACCACGCTTTCGGCCGACCCGAAACGTACGCTGATCGGCGACGATGAGCACGGCTGGGGCGGCGACGGCATCTTCAATTTCGAAGGCGGCTGCTATGCCAAGTGCATCAAGCTGTCGAAAGAGGCCGAGCCTGAGATCTATGCCGCCAGCAAGCGCTTCGGCGCAGTGCTGGAAAACGTGGTGCTCGATCCGAATAGCCGTGAACCGGATTTCGACGATGGCGCGAAGACCGAAAATACCCGTTCGGCCTATCCGCTCGAATTCATCCCCAATGCGTCGCGCACCGGGCGCGCAGGCCACCCGAAGAATGTGGTGATGCTCGCGGCCGATGCGTTCGGCGTGATGCCGCCGATCGCCAAGCTGACGCCGGCCCAGGCGATGTATCACTTCCTGTCCGGCTACACCGCGAAGGTGGCGGGTACCGAGCGCGGGCTCGGCAAGGAGCCGCAGCCGGAATTCTCGACCTGCTTCGGCTCGCCGTTCCTGCCGCGCGATCCGTCGGTGTATGGCAATCTGCTGCGCGACCTGATCGCCAAGCACGATGTCGATTGCTGGCTGGTCAATACCGGCTGGACCGGCGGCAAATACGGCACCGGCCGTCGCATGCCGATCAAGGTGACGCGGGCGCTGTTGACCGCGGCGCTGAACGGCTCGCTGCGCAATGCCGATTTCCGTACCGACAAATATTTCGGCTTCGCGGTGCCGACCTCCCTGGCCGGCGTCGAGCCGCATCTGCTCGATCCGGTCAAGACCTGGGCCGACAAGGCCGAGTTCGACAAGACCGCGCGCTCGCTGGTCGGCATGTTCCAGAAGAATTTTGCCAAATTTGAAGCCCATGTCGACGCCGAGGTCCGCGCCGCGGCACCTGAAGTGAAGCTCGCGGCGGAGTGACTGACCCGCAGGGTCATTCCGGGGCGCGCTAGCGCGAACCCGGAATCTCGACCTAGTAAGGGCGGTCGCGAGGCCGCCCTTTTTACGAAGTTACTATGCCGCCACGTTGGACAGGAAGCGATCAACCGACGAGCGCAGCTCCGCGGCCTGACGCGACAGGCCGTGTGCAGAACCGAGCACCAGCTCCGCCGAGCGGTTTGTATTCTCGCTTGCCGCTGCAGTTCCCGCTATGCCCCGTGCGACGGTTGCCGTTCCGGCGGCAGCCTGACGGATATTCTCGGTTATTTCGGCCGTCGCCGTGTTCTGCTGGTTCACGGCGGTGGCGATCGTCGCGGTGAAGCTGTGGATCTCCCCCATCACGGCCGTGATGGCTCCAACATTGTCCACCGCCCGCTTTGTCGCCAGCTGCACCTCGGCAATTTGCGAGGAGATCTCCTCGGTGGCCTTTGCGGTCTGGGTAGCCAGCGCCTTCACTTCTGAAGCGACCACTGCGAAGCCGCGTCCGGCTTCGCCGGCCCGCGCAGCCTCGATGGTGGCGTTGAGGGCCAGCAGATTTGTTTGGCCGGCGATGTTTCGGATGAAACCCACCACTTCATCAATATGCTGGGCAGCGGTTGCGAGCGCTGCCATTGTCTGGTTTGCCTCGTCAGCCATGCTTGAGGCGCGCCGCACAATGCTGGTGGCTTCGTGGAGTTGCCCCTCAATGGCCTGCACCGACTCTCCAAGCTGGCCCGCTGCGGTCGAGACGGTCTGGACGTTGGCAGAGGTCTCATCGGCGCTCGATGCCGTCTCTATCGATTGTTGGCCGGCCGACTGCGCAATTGACGACAGAGTTCGCGCGGTCTCGGTCAACTCGCTCGTCATTGCGTCTGCACTGGAAAGGACGGAGGTGACAGTGGAACGGAAAGTCTCGATTTCCGCCTCCATGCGCTTTCGTCGATTGTCCTGTTCCGAGTTCGCCTGATCCTTCGACGACATCAGGGCGGAATCCTCCCGCGCGCGGGCACTCAGGCCGGCCTGCATCACGGCGAGCGATTTCAGAAGACGGCCAAGCTCATCGCGCCGCCGAAGCGCGATCCGGTCGGTGAAGTTGCCGGCGGCCACATGTTCCGCAATCTGCATCGCCGCGAAGATCGGTTTGCTCATGGAGTGCGCGAACGCGACCGCCAGCGTCAGCCCGATCAGAGTTGTCGCAATCGCAAGCGCGAGCATGGTGGTGTGGGCGGCCGCGACCGCTGCCTCGGCTTCGGTGCGGTAGTCGAACCCATAGGCAGCGACCATTTCCACCAGATCGTCCACGGCCGCAACGGCGGCATCCCCCTTCTTGGCCACCGAGAAAGGCATGGGAAGCGCGGTGAGCCCGCCGGCCTGCGGCTTGAGGATCTTCAGCCCCATTTCCGACCAGCCGCGCAGCTCCGTTTCGGTCCGTTCCAAAGCCGCGGTGACATCCTTGGTTCTTACCCGATCCCGAACGACTTTCAGGTCGTCCGCGATCCCGGCGACCAGTTTTTCGATTTTCGCGACCGTTTCCTTCGGCGCGCCATCATGGAGGCCAGCCTGCATGAGAAGGCGCGCCGCGTTCAATCCGGCATGCGCCGAACGCGCATGATTGATTCCCATCAGTGGCCCGTCGTAGAGGCGCACCACAAGATCGCCGGAGGTGGAGATACTGCGCATGCCATAAAACGCAAGCCCGCAGGCAAGGGCGACGACAATACTAAAGGCGAAAAAAAACTTGTAGCGAATCGACATAGGAATTTCCCCGGCGAACTTCCAAGAAATTAGTCCGTAATCTTCACGGTCATCTTCATTCGTGGGTGAATTGCGCAGATTACTTGCGCCTCGCCTGATTCTTTGAAAGTTACATCCGTTGCCGCGCCCGGCGGCTGCGATCCGAGGTTGAACTCGTTACCCTTGCTGGCCGAAACGATGTTGTGGGGCACGGTATCGTCATTCGCGAATGTCACCGACTCGCCCTTCTTGATGGTGATGCTCTCGGACGAGAAAAGGCGGCCCTTCTGAGTTATCGTCAGGTTGGCGGCCAAGGCGCCAACCGACAGGCCGACGAGAACGACAACAGTGAGAGACGTTAGCATGCGCATTGGATATTCCTGCGGTTAGGTTGTTTTTGTTCAGCGGGGGAGAACCGGTACGGTGGTCGGATCGAGATGGCTGGTCAAAGTTTTCAGGAAAGCGACCAGTTCGGACTTCTCCTGTGGCGTGAGACCGAGCGGTTTCACGAGGTCGGAGCGGCTCGGCCGGTCGACGCCTCCCTGGTCATAATGTTCGACCACCTGTTCGAGCGTGGCCATCGACCCATCGTGCATAAAGGGACTTCGCCTGGCGATCTCGCGCAGCCCCGGCGTCTTGAAAGCGTGTTTCATCTTGATGACGCCAGGCAGGAACTGCCCCCGCCCGACATCGGCGCTGGCGAGGCCGATGTCCTGGAAACCATCATTGGTGAAGTTCCAGCCCTCATGGCACGATGAGCACTGAGCCTTGGTGTTGAAGATGACAAAGCCCCGCTTTGCCTCATCGGAAATCGCCTGCTCGTTGCCCTCGATCCAGGTGTCGAACGGCGCCTGCTCCGAAACCGCGGTTCGTTCGTAGGTGGCAATCGCCTGTGCGAGGGTGTCGGGCTTCAGGCCGGCGCCTGGAAAGGCCGCCGCGAACAGCGGCTGGTATTCAGCGATCGAAGCCAACCGCTCCATCAGCTGCTCGATCGGCATGTTCATCTCACCGGGAGATTGGATCGGACCGAGCGCCTGCTCTTCAAGGTTCGCAAGCCGACCATCCCACATGAAGATCGCTCCCCACGCGGCATTGACAACAGTCGGCGAGCGCCGACCCAACTTCGCCATGCCGTAGCCGACGCCGACCGCCAATCCATCGCCCCAACCAAAGCCTGGGCTGTGGCAGCTGGCGCAGGACTGCGCCGAGGTGACCGAGATGCGGGTATCGAAATACAGCTTTTTGCCGAGCGCCGCCTTTTCGGGTGTGTAAGGGTTTTCTTTTGGGAATGGGATCAACGCTGGGCGCCGGTACTCTGCCTTCATCGCGTTGATGGCTGCAGCCGCTTTCGGGGCGGGCTCGGTGCGACGCATCTCTCCGACGATGGCTTCGCCGAAGCTGACATTGGCGAACCCGATCACACCGAGTGTGGCCGCTGCCACGGCAAAACTGGACGAAACGGAACGGATGAAACCAGATCGAGACATGTTGGTCCTTGAAGCGGCCTGGAGAGATGCCACTCACAAGAAATAAAGCACGTTGGATAAATGGTCAGATAATTTGACACCCGTAGAACTACTCGAATGTAGGCGCTATTTTGGATTCGCGATCCCTCTGTCGCCCGGAATGATCGATCAGCTCTCAGCTATTGTCCGGAAGTACCGCGTTGGTGGGCGTCGGACGGTCGGTGATCTGCAGGCCGAACAGGCTGCCGAGCAGCTCCACTGCGACGCGCGCGGTGCGGCCGCGTTCGTCGAGAAAAGGATTGAGTTCGACGAGGTCGACCGACCGCACCAATCCTGAATCATGCAATAGCTCCATGACCAGATGCGCCTCGCGATAGGTCGCGCCGCCAGGCACGGTGGTGCCGACGCCCGGCGCCACCGCCGGATCGAGAAAATCGACATCGAAGCTGACGTGCAGCACGCCGTTGCGCGCCTTTACCCTCTCGATGACCCGCCGGATCAAAACGCCGACCCCGAATTCGTCGATCGCGCGCATGTCGGCGACCGCGACGCGGCGATCGCGGACAAGGTCTTTTTCGAGCGGATCGATCGACCGGATTCCGAACAGATCGAGCTGATCGGGGCTGATCGAGACCCGTGGCGCGTCGCCCAGCAGGCCATCCAGGCCGGGCTCGCCGCAGAGAAACGCCGCCGACATGCCGTGCATGTTGCCCGTCATGGTGGTGGCTGGCATGTTGTAGTCGGCGTGGGCGTCGAGCCACAGCACGAAAACCGGCCGGTCCATTTCCTGCCAGTAGCGCGCGACGCCGTTCACCGATCCCATCGACAGGCTGTGATCGCCACCCATGAAGATCGGAATCGCGCCCGAGCGGGCGAGCAGAAAGGCGCGCTCGCTGAGCGCGCGAATCCAGACTTTGATGTCGTCATAATATTTGGCGTTTGCCGGCGGCGGACCATCGGCGGATGCAACGGTTGATATCGCAAGATTGCCGTGATCCTCGACCTCAAATCCCAGTTGCTCGAGCACGCGGCCGATGCCCGCGGTCCTCAGGGCATCCGGCCCCATCAGCGTGCCGCGCTGCGACGCGCCGATCTCGATGGGAACCCCGAGCAGGGCAATGCGCGGGCTTTTCGATTTGCTGGTCTCGGACATGATCGGTGCGACTTTCAAAGCTCGAACACAACCGACTGTATGCGGCTAAGCCTTGAAATACGCAATCTGATGCGTGGTCGCGAGCAGGCGGCCCTGAGGTGACCAGAGTTCCCCGGCCTGATCCCCATAGCTTTTGTGAAAAGTCCTGGCGTCGGCGACGGCGAGAACACGGCTGATATCCTCAGCCGCAAGGTCGTCCGCGTCCGCGTGGAAATAGGTGGTCAGCGACACCGTGCCGAACGGCACCAGCTCGCGCCTGGCATGAAAGACCCGGCCGAAGAACGCATCCGACATCGACATCAGCGACAGCGCATCGATCTTTCGCGGGACGCGATCGCCGATCCATAGCTTGGAGAATGCGCTCGCCGGCGCATCCTTGATCGCGCCGGAGAAACTCGGCTCACCCTCGACAAAGCGAAGATCATATTGCTTGACCCACGGCGCCGCCACCTTCGGATAAGGCAGTATCTGTTCGGGCGGTGGACTTTTCGGAAATTCCGCCGGCTGATGCGACCACGACGGACGGCGCTCGGCAAAGACGGCGGTCGCAAGGGTCGCAACCTCAGCGCCGCCTTGGGTCAGCTCGACGCACCAATGCTGCGTCGACCTGTTGGCTTTGACCAGGCGGACATCGAGATCGAAAGCGCCTTGCGCGATCGGCGTGCAAAAGTTGACGGTAAGGGCCAGCGGATCGCCGGCCCGCTGCGGGTGGTCGATCAGCGCCCGCAGGATCGTGGCGGCGGTCGCTCCACCGAACGGGCCGACAAAAGCCCAGTAATCGTCGCTGGTCCGCCCCTGCCAGCGGCTGTCACCGGCGATAACCTTCGTGGCGTCGTCGAACAGGTGCGGGGTCTTGGTTAGCATGAAATTCTCCCGATCCTCTCGCGCTGTATCATCGCCACGCGGGCGAATTCAATGACGCGCGAGGTAATGGTTTTCGTCTGATCGGTTTAATCGGGGACAAGCGCCGGTCTCGTCAGCGCGTCGCCCCGCGCTGAACGCCCGGCTCCTGCAGCCCTTGCGGCGCGGGCCCGCCTACCGGCACGTTCCAGATATCCTGGGCGTATTCGCGGATGGTGCGGTCGGACGAGAACCACGGCATCCGCGCGACGTTGAGGATGCTGGCCCGCGTCCATGCCGGCACCACCTGCCAGCGCGCGTCGATGCCGCGCTGGGCCTCGAAATAGGCGTCGAAATCCGCGCTCACCATGTAGTGGTCAAGATGGCGCAGCGCGTGCGCGATCGATTCGAACCGGGTCGGGTCGTCGGGCGAGAACTCGCCGCTCTCGATCGCGTTGATGGCGCGCGAAAGATGCCGCGATCGCCTGATCACATCGGTGGCGTCGAGACCCTGCTGGCGCCGCACCACCACGTCGAGCGCTTCCATGCCGAAGATCGCGATGTTTTCCGAGCCGACGAGGTCGCGGATCTCGAGATTGGCGCCGTCGAGCGTGCCGATGGTCAAGGCGCCGTTCAGCGCGAGCTTCATGTTGCCGGTGCCGGAGGCTTCCATGCCCGCGGTCGAAATCTGTTCCGAGAGGTCGGCGGCGGGAATGATCACCTCGGCAAGGCTGACATTGTAGTCGGCGAGGAACGCGACCCTCAGGCGTCCGGCGATCACGGGGTCGTTGTTGACGACTTCGGCGACATCGTTGATGAGCTTGATGATCAGCTTGGCATAGCGATAGCTCGCCGCAGCCTTGCCGGCGAAGATCTTCACGCGCGGCACCCAGTCGCGCTGCGGCTCGTCCCTGATCGCGTGATACAGCGCCACGGTTTCAAGGATGTTGAGCAGTTGCCGCTTGTATTCGTGAATGCGCTTGATCTGGACGTCGAACAATGCCGAGGGATCGACCTTGACGTTGAGGCGTTCGCCGATCAGCCGCGCCAGCACGGTCTTGTTGTGGTGCTTGACACTGCGGAATTGCTGCTGGAAGGCGCTATCGCTGGCGCGGGCCTCGAGAAGTTCAAGTTTGCCGGGATCGTCGAGCACGGCTTCGCCGCAGGCCTCGCGCAACAGACTGGTCAGCTTGGGATTAGCTAGCATCAGCCAGCGGCGGAAGGTGATGCCGTTGGTCTTGTTGGTGATGCGGGCCGGATAGAGATGATTGAGATCGTGGAACACGGTCTCCTTCATCAGATCGGAATGCATCGCCGAGACGCCATTGATGCGGTGCGATCCGACGAACGCCAATTGCCCCATGCGTACCCTGCGGCCGGACCTCTCGTCGATCAGGGATACCGAGGCCTTGAAATCGTCGTCGCCGGGACAACGCGAGTCGGCAAGCGCAAGATGCGCGACATTGATGCGGTAGATGATTTCCAGATGGCGCGGCAACAGGCGTTCGAACAGTTCGACCGGCCAGGTCTCGAGCGCTTCCGGCAGCAGCGTATGGTTGGTGTAAGACAGCGTCGCCACGGTGATCTTCCACGCCTCCTCCCAGCGGAAGTTGTGAACATCGCAGAGAATCCGCATCAGCTCGGTGACGGCCAGGCTGGGATGGGTGTCGTTGAGCTGCACTGCGGCCTTTGACGCCAGACCGCGCAACTGTCCGTCCGACGCGAGATGGCGGTTGATCAGATCCTGCAGCGAGGCGGCGACGAAGAAATATTCCTGACGCAGCCGCAGCTCGCGGCCCGCCGGGCTCTCGTCATTCGGATAGAGGAACTTGCAGATCGATTCCGCGCGCGCCTCCTCGGCGGTGGCGCCGAGATAGTCGCCGGTGTTGAACACGTCGAGCTTGAGCGGGTCGGGCGAGCGCGCCGACCACAGCCGCAGCGCATTGACGTGGTGGCCGCGCCAACCGACGATCGGGGTGTCGTAGGCGACCGCCTGCACGGTTTCCGCCGGATGCCAGATGGCGTGGTCGCGGCCCTTGGCATCGGTGAACCGTTCGACGCTGCCGCCGAAATGCACGTGGTAGACCACCTCGGGCCGCTGGAATTCCCAGGGATTGCCGAAACCCAGCCATTCGTCGGGATATTCCTGTTGCCAGCCCTCCGCGATGATCTGGCGAAACAGGCCGAAATCGTAGCGAATGCCGTAGCCGATGGCAGGAATAGCCAACGTCGCCATGCTTTCCATGAAGCACGCCGCAAGCCGTCCAAGACCGCCATTCCCGAGTGCCGCATCCGGCTCGCATTTGCGCAGCTCGGCGAGATCGACACCGAGATCGCCGAGCGCGGCCTCGAATACCGGCAGCAACCCCATATTGTTCAGCGCGTCGCTAAACAGGCGGCCGATCAAGAATTCCAGACTGAGGTAATAGACCCGCTTGCGGCCGCTGTCATAGCTCTGCTTTTCCGTAATCAGCCAGTGGTGGACGATGCGGTCGCGCAGCGCCAGCGCCGCTGCCTTGTACCAGTCGTGCCTGGTGGCCATGCCGGCGTCCTTGCCGATCGCCAGCCGCAGCTTGGCGAGGATCGCACCCTTGATCTCGGACAGCGCCAGTTCATCGACGGGTTGGCCGGGCGCCGGATCATTTCCCTGGAAAGATTGGTCTGGCAAATCTTGGATCCTGGACATTTGAGTCTCTGCCAAACAATACCCGCGTTGGGCCCGGATCGAAACCCGCTCTGGGGTTTCGTTTTTGCAGCGCATGCATGGTTTTTTTATGCAAGGACTGGGCCGATTTGTCGCAATCCCCCATGCGCGCGCCTGCGTGATAGTGTAAAATGCGCAAAACACGCGGTGTCACGATCATTCCGGGAAGGAGCGGGCTATGAGATTGACGATCGAGATTCTCATCGCTGCATTGCTGGTGTCCTGCATCACCGCCACCAGCGCGGCATTCGCCGCCGGCGGCAAGACGGGCCGGAGTGCCGATGGCCTGAGTTGCTCATTCAGCGTTCCGGCAAATGCCCCAGCCGCCGCGCGTTGCGCCGCGATCCGGCGGCAGTGCGGCGGGAAGTTCTACGCCAATTACTGCGGCGATAAGATGCTGTCGGCGATGTGAGCGTTGAAATGCGTCCTATCTGGTTGTCGTCGTCCCGGCGAAGGCCGGGACCCATAACCACCGGCATTAAATGAGATCGGACAGGTCACTCCAGTCCAGATTATGCTCTTCGATCAAACGAATCTTCCAGTCGCGTCGCCATTCCTTCAATTGCTTCTCACGTGCGATCGCATCTTGCGGCGATGCGAAAACTTCCATGTGGACGAGGCGATGCACACCGTATTTCTTCACGAATTCCGAGCCATGACCGCTTCGATGTTGCTCAAGCCGTTTCCGAAGGTTGTTGGTGACCCCGATGTAAAGCGTTCCGTGTCTGCGGCTGGCGAGAATGTAGACGTAATATTCGCCTGCTGCGCGCATGGTTTGGCATGACTTCGCAAGAACTCTGACACGGTGGTTATGGGTCCCGGCCTTCGCCGGGACGACAATGAATGACGATAGAACAAATTAAGAACACTTTAGCAAGTCTTTGATATATCATAGTGATTCGGGAATACTCCGACACAATATCTAGGGTCTATCCGAGATTTCGAGGACTACATGTCCACCATCGCCTTCGATCAATTCGCGCTCACCCGCATCGCCGACTTCGCTCGCTCGCTGTCGCGGCTGCATCAGGCTTCCCGCCGCCAGCCGATCGACGACGACGCGATCGACCGCGAGTTCAACGCCGTCTGCCTGTCGGTGTGGGGCTACACCACGGACGATTTCAGCGACGATCTGTTTTCCGACGCTGACCACGCCTGGCTCGATTCGCTCGACGAGGCGCATGCGCGCATCTTCGCCGCCGAGCAGGGCTACGACCTCGTCGACGACAACGGCATGCTGACCGACTGGTGGGGCTATTGCTGGATGATCCTCGCCGAGAAGCGCGGCCTGCTGACCCCGGAAAACCGCGCGGCGGCGCGCGCTGCCATCGAGGAAAAATATCTGACCGCGCCGAACGTGATCGGCGTCATCGTCGGACGTTGAGTTTATTGAACCTCGGCCCGCTTCGCCTTCGATGACGCGGCCTTCGGCGCCGCAGTCGCGGGCAGCGCGACGTCGCGGCTCACCTCAGGCAACGGCATTTCATTCGCGACCATTTCGGCGGCTACCGGCGCCACCTTCATCTCGCCGAGCCGCGCACGGACATCGGCGGTCAAGCCCGGATAGGACGCGACCGGGGTGAATTCGGCGCTCTGGCCGCCGCCGGCCCTGACACCCGAATACGCCACCAGCCCGTTGGTGGTAGCGATGATGTCGCCCTGACGCAGCGAGGTGTCGAGCGTCAAATCGATCGGGGCGAGGCCGGCGGGATCGCGGCCGTTGCAGGTGCAGTCCGCGCGCAGCGCCTTGCGATAGGCGAAGGCGTTTTCGCTGTCGGCGTATCGCTCGCCATTGCCGGAGAAAGCGCCATCGATGGTGCTGCCGAAGAAGACTTTGGTCGGGCTGGCCGGACAAAACGCCTGGCACATCTGAACCGGCGTCGCGTTGCCACGCGCCATCAGCGGAAAATATTTGCCGTCGCAGCTCCGCACGCAAAATGCGGGGCCGGAGCCGCTTGAGGCGACCGGGCGCGGCGGAGGCGCTGCCTGCTGGTTGAGGCCGAACGGATCGGTGAAGAAATTCGCTGGTGACGGGGTCTGGCGCTGTTGCTGTTTCTGGGCGCCGCCGAACAGGAAATCGAACAGTCCTTCGGCGGACGCGCCGCGCGGCGCAACGGCAACCAGGCTTATGAACGCAGCGGTGGCGACAAGCATCATGCGGCGCCGCATGGGCTGATAAGGAAACTCTGGACGCAACGCCTACTCCACCCGATGCAACCGACCCCGCTGTGGTAAGTAGTACCTCAGCACCGCTTCACATTAGTGCGGGATGGTAAACGAGATATGAGCAGGCGCCGGATGGCCGAAAAGAAAATGCTCTTTCTTCACCTCGCCCCGCTTGCGGGGAGAGGTCGGATTCGCGCGATAGCGCGAATCCGGGTGAGGGGGTGTCACCGCACACATCGCATTTCAGTATTTGCGGAAAGAGCCCCCACCCGGCCCTCCCCCGCAAGCGGGAGAGGGAGAAGAAGCGATCAATCCTTCAGGAATTCACCGGCCTTGTAGAGCGAGCGAAACACAAGGCCCGCCTGTCCAAATGTGTCGGTAGCACCTTCGTCGCGGTCCACCATGGTGAACACCAGCACGACCTCGCCGCCGGCCTCGCGCACCGCCTCGACCGCTTTCAGCGCCGAGCCACCGGTCGTGGTGACGTCCTCGACGATCACCACGCGCTTTCCCTGCAGGCTCTCGCCCTTTGCCAGTCCTTCGACCGCGAGCCGGGCGCCATGCTCCTTCGGCTTCTTGCGCACGAAGAAGGCTGCGATCGGATGGCCCTTGATCCAGGACAGCTGCGCGATCGCGCCGGCGAGCGGCACCGCGCCCATTTCCAGTCCGCCGACATAATCGAGGTTGTCGTCTTTCAAGGCCTCGAACGTCAGTTCCGCGAGCAATGAGGCGCCTTCGGGATCGAGCATGGTCGGCTTGAGATTGAAATAGAAATCGCTCTTGCGGCCCGAGGCCAGCGTGATTTCGCCCCGGCCGAACGAGCGCTTGCGGATGATCTCGGCGAGGCGGGCGCGGGAGGCTGACTTGGACAAGGCGTTGCACTCGGGGGGGCTGGAGCGGGCTGCAATCTATCGGCGGATCCCTGCACATTCCAGAGCCGATGTGGCGCCGTCAACAGCGTGTCCCATATTCCGCGCCGGCTGTTGTAAGGCCGTGACGTTCCGGGTTACTGGATACCCCCGCTTTCGCGAGGTATGACCAAAATGACCATCGAACTCCACACCTGGAACACGCCGAACGGCCGCAAGATCAGCGTCGCGCTGGAGGAAATGGGGCTGCCGTACAAGCTTTTCCCGGTCAATATCAGCAAGGGCGAGCAGATGGCGCCGGCGTTTCTGGCGATCAGCCCGAATAACAAGATTCCCGCGATTGTCGATCCGGACGGGCCTGGCGGCAAGCGCGTCAGCGTCTTCGAGTCTGGCGCGATCCTGCTTTATCTCGGCGAGAAGACCGGCAAGTTCCTCCCGGCGCCGCTGATCGAGCGCATCCCGGTGCTGGAATGGCTGATGTGGCAGATGGGCGGTTTTGGACCGATGCCGGGGCAGGTGCATCATTTCATTGCGCTGGAGAACGAAGCGGACCGCGCCTATGGCCTGAAACGCTTTATGGCGGAGACGCGAAGGCTCTATGGCGTGCTGGATCGCCGCCTCGCTGACCGCGAATTTGTTGCCGACTCTCTCTCGGTGGCCGACTTCGCGATTCTCGGCTGGGCTTGGCGGCACCCGCGCCACAAGGTTGAGCTATCAGATTTTCCGCATGTCGAACGCTGGTACAATGCCTTGATGGCGCGGCCGGGAGTCAAACGCGGCATGGAGGCCAAGCTGGATTGACCCCACACGTCATGCCCGCCACAAACAGCCATGATACAACCCGCTTCAAATGAGCCTTCTGACGATTCTCGATTCACGACGTTCGATTAATCGGCGTTCAGGATGAATAGATACCGGCATAGATCTTGCGCAGTTCTCGCTTCGAGAACTTGCCCGTCCCGGTCCGCGGCAGCGCCTCGCGGAAGACCACGCGGTCCGGCAACCACCACTTGGGACAACGCCCGGACAGCCAGGCCTTCAGACTCTCCTCATCGATATCAGTTCCAGGCCGACGCACGACCACGGCGAGAGGACGCTCGATCCATTTGGGGTGATCGGCAGCTATAACCGCAGCTTCAGCCACGCCGGGATGACCCATGATGGTGTTTTCCAGATCGATCGATGAAATCCATTCGCCGCCCGATTTGACAAGGTCTTTTGTGCGATCGACGATCCGCACATAGCCCAGTTTGTCGATCGTGCAAACATCGCCGCTGCGCAGCCATCCATCAGCCGTGATGGCAGCTCGGGTTGCATCGGGATTCTGAAAAT
>WNFD01004515.1_pt1 | contig 22875 bp, 22 predicted proteins | sample 5400491 | NCBI WGS metagenome assembly WNFD01 (sample SAMN13153343, study PRJNA577476) | soil metagenome | isolation source: 120 cm saprolite under Douglas fir tree site 2 hole 2 replicate 2 | place: USA:California | collected 2015-04-18
CGCGGGCGCGTGTCCTCGGGGAGGATCACCTCGTCCACGTAGCCCAGCTCGGCGGCCTTGTACGGATTGGCGAACGTGTTCCGGTAGCTCTGCACCAGGTCCTCGCGGGTCTTGGCGCCGCTCTCCAGCTCGCGGCGGAAGACGATGCTCACCGCGCCTTCGGGGCCCATCACCGCGATCTCGGCGGTCGGCCAGGCGAGGTTCACGTCGGCGCGGATGTGCTTGGAGGACATCACGTCGTACGCGCCGCCGTACGCCTTCCGCGTGATCACCGTCAGCTTGGGCACCGTGGCCTCGGCGAAAGCGTAGAGCAGCTTCGCGCCGTGGGTGATGATCCCGCCCCATTCCTGCCCGGTCCCCGGCAAAAAGCCCGGCACGTCCACGAAGGTGACCAGCGGGATGTTGAAGGCGTCGCAGGTGCGCACGAAGCGCGCCGCCTTGCGAGAGGCGTCGATGTCGAGCACGCCCGCGAGCACCGCGGGCTGGTTGGCGACGATCCCGATGGACTGGCCGCCGAGCCGCGCGAACCCGGTCACGATGTTGCGCGCGTAGTGCTCCGCCACCTCGAGGAAGTGGCGGTCGTCGACCACCGCGCGGACCACCTCCTTGATGTCGTACGGCTTGTTGGGACTTTCGGGGACGATGGTCTTCAGCGCGTCGTCGCGCCGGTCCGGCGGATCCTGCGTGGCCACCACCGGCGGGGCGTCGAGGTTGTTCGACGGCAGGTAGGAGAGCAGCTCGCGCAGGATGCGGATCGCGCCGGCCTCGTCCTCGGCGGCGAAGTGCGCCACGCCGCTTTTCGTGTTGTGGGCCTGCGCGCCGCCCAACTCGTCCTTGGTCACCTCCTCGTGCGTCACCGTCTTGATGACGTCGGGGCCGGTGATGAACATGTAGCTCGCGCCCTTGGTCATCACGATGAAGTCGGTCATGGCGGGCGAGTAGACCGCGCCGCCGGCGCAGGGGCCGAGGATGGCGGAGAGCTGCGGGACGACGCCCGAGGCCCAGACGTTGCGGTAGAAGATCTCCGCGTAGCCGGCCAGCGACACCACGCCTTCCTGGATGCGCGCGCCGCCGGAATCGTTGAGGCCGATCACCGGGCAGCCGGTGGACACCGCCAGGTCCATCACCTTGCAGATCTTCTCCGCGTAGGCGCCCGAGAGCGAGCCGCCGAACACGGTGAAGTCCTGCGCGAAGACGAACACCTGCCGGCCTTCCACGGTGCCGTAGCCGGTGACCACGCCGTCGCCGAGGATCTTCCTGTTCTGCATCCCGAAGTCGTCGCAGCGGTGCACCTTGAACTTGTCGAGCTCGATGAAGCTCCCCGGATCGAGGAGCAGCTCGATGCGCTCGCGCGCGGTGAGCTTTCCTTCCTCGTGCTGCTTGTCGACGCGCTCCTGGCCGCCGCCCAGCTCGGCCTGGGCGTCGAGCGCGGCGAGCTTCTCGCGCGCGCCCAGCGCGGCCAGACGCTCGCTGCGCTTCGCCGAGGAGATCCCGCCGGGCGGCTCCGCTTCCGGCGGGGCCTTCGCGTTCTCGTCGGACATCGGGCGCGCACCCTACTGAAGACGGCGGTCGCGCGCAAAGGGAACTACTTGAGTGGCCAGCGCAGCTCCACCTCGGCGCCCGCGGGGTGGGGGCGCCCCGTGACGACCACCGGGCCCGAGCCGCGCAAGAGGCCCCCGACCGTCAGGCGGCCGGCGTACAGCGCGGCTGCGAGGCCGCCGTGAAGGGCATCCAGCGGCGTGAGCTTCTGCAGCATGGCATCGGCGGCGCCCAGGTCCACCTGCGCCTCGAGCGCGGAGGTCCCGCCGGACGCGCGCGGGTCCGCGGGAGCACCCGCCGGGCACGGCGTCCCGAACCAGGCCGTGGTCGCGTCGGCGCGGACGCAGAGCGGCCGGGGCCCCTGCGCGTCGGCGGCGCCTTCCGCCGGGGCAGGCGCGGTGACCGCTTGCAGCCGCAGGGCCCACAGGGCTTCCCCTTCGCTGGAGAGCAGCCGCGGGTCGCCGCCGTCGCTCCGCACCACCACGCGCTCGGCGGCGGCGGCGGCGCGCTGGGCGAGTTGGTCCGGCGCCTGGCGCGCCGCGGGTGGAAGCAGGGCGCCGAGGTAGGCGCGCGCCGCAAGCGCAAGCGCCTCGCGCCCCGAAGGCCCCAGGCCGGCGCGCAAGCAGAGCAGCCATGCGCCGGCGCAGGCCGACGGTCCGGGCGCGGCGCCGGCGAGCAGCGGCGCCGGGGCGATCAGAAGCCCCCGCGCGACCAGGCCCCGCGCCGACGCTTCGAGCGAGAGCACGGCCGCCCGGAGCGGATCGGCGCCGCGCGCGACCACGGCCGCCGGGTCCGTGAGCCGCGCCAGCGCGGGGGCGAGAACGCGGTCGGACGAGAGCGGCGCGGCGGCGCGCGTGCCCGCCTGCGCCAGCATCGCCACCAGGGCGATCGCGTGCGGCCCGGAAGCAGTGATCAGCCGCGTCGCGCCTGCGACCGGCGCCACTGCTCCGGCGCGGGTCCGGCGCCCTTCTCCGGCGGCCAGCGCGCCTCTCAGAGGCGGGGCGCGGACCGGCCGCGCGGGTCCCGACTCCGCCAGCCAGGACTGCAGCCGCGCCCGGGCGGCCTTCGCGTCACGCACGGGGGCGGTCAAGCCGGCGGAGCCGCTCGCGAGCACGACGGCTCGCGGGCCGGACGGGGCGAGGCCCCACGCGAGCGGGTTGGCCAGGAGGTCCGGCCCGACCAGCGCGGCCATGCGCGGTCCCGCCGCCAGCGCCGGGGCCCGCTGCGCCACGCCGTCGAAGAAGGCGCGCAGCCCGGCGGCGCCCTGCGCGCCGTCCAGCAGCACCGCCGCGTCCGCGCGCGCGGGGACGAACGCAGCCGCCGATCGCGCTCCAGGGCCGGCGCCGGCAGCCGCGCACAAGAGGGCAAGCGCGATCACGCGCGCACCACCGGGCTCGCGCGCCCCATCACGCGGGCATCTGCGTCCCGGCCGCCTTGGCCGCTTCGGCGAGCTCCTGCGCCTTCTCGCGCGCCCGGCGCGCCATCGCCCGGCGCATGTAGCCGTACCCGAGCACCAGCGCCGCGAACAGGGGGGAGAGCGCGGCGCCCACCGTCCAGCCGGAGTGCTCCGCGAGGAACCCCCACACGGCCGCGGCCGCGGGGCTGAAGAAGTCCCCGTACCAGACCAGCGCCCAGACCGCGCCGCAGAGCGCGAACGCCAGCGCGTTCGCGACCAGGAAGAACAGCACGCCGCGCTTGCTCGGGATGGGCAGGACGTACTGCTTCTCGGCCACGGCTTCCTCCGGGGACGCGAGGCTAAGGCGGCCCCGCCCCCGAGGCAAGCGGCAGAATCAGCGGCGGACGACGACCGCGCCGCAGAGCTTGTCGTGCAGGGTCTGGCCGCGCGGGTCGACGAGCGCGAGGGCGAACCCGGAGAGCCCCAGCGCGGCCGAGGGGATCGCCAGGGCGGCCCGCGCGAGCGCCTTGCCCACGGTGAGGGTCCCGCCCCGCTGCGACTCGACGCGGAGGCCGGCCAGGGCGAGCCCCGGCGTGCGGCCGCCCAGGGCGGTGAAGAGCCACGAATAGGCGACCGCGAGCAGGGCGCAGAGCGCGCCCCACAGCGCCGGCAGGCGAGGTCCGCGGAGCAGGAGGTCCAATCCCTGGTCCACGGAGCCCGGGGCCCCGCGCAGCAGCGCGGTCGCGACGGCGACGTGGAGCGAGGCGCAGGCGAGGACGACGGCCAGGTCCACGGACCAGGCCAGGAGCTGCGCGGGGGCCGAGGGACGGGCGGGGGTCGGGTTCGGGGTCGGGGTCAATGTCGAGGTCGGGTCGGAGGTCGCGGCCGCGGTCGCGGTCGAGGTCGAGGTCGCGGTCGAGGGTTCGTCGCCGGGGTCGTCCGCCTGCGGCAACGGCGTCCAGATCGGCCTCGCGGTCGCGGGCACCGGGAAGCGGTCGGTCGGCGGCGGCGGAGGACGCTCGTGCGCGGCGTCTTGCCAGGCGATGCCGCCCTGCCGGTCGCCGGCGAGCTGCACGACCTGGGGCGCCGGGGGATCGGACTCGATGGAGAAGGCCGCGCCCGGTTCGCGCGGATTGAGAGCGAAGCAGCGCAGGCAACGGTCGGCGAGCGGCGGCAGCGGGTGCGAACAGCGCTGGCAGAGCATGTGGCGAAACGTACGGGGAGCGCGGGTCGGGTCAACAATTCTGCCGCCTTGTCGCAGCGGTCCCGAAGCGTTATTCACCCGCGCGCCACGGAGGCTCGAGCATGGCCACCCGCATCGAGAAGGACACCTTCGGTCCCATCGAGGTCCCGGCCGCCCGGCTGTGGGGCGCCCAGACGCAGCGGTCGCTGATGAACTTCAAGATCGGCACCGAGAAGATGCCTCCGCCGCTGATCAAGGCGCTCGCCCAGGTGAAGCGCGCGGCCGCGCAGGTCAACCTCGAGCTGAAGCTGCTCGACCCGAAGAAGGCCAAGGCCATCATCCAGGCGGCCGACGAAGTGATCGCGGGCAAGCACGACGGCGAGTTCCCGCTGGCAGTGTGGCAGACCGGCAGCGGGACGCAGACGAACATGAACATGAACGAGGTCCTCGCGAACCGGGCGAGCGAGATCCTGGGCGGTCCTCGCGGCGAGGAGCGCCTCGTCCATCCCAACGACGACGTGAACAAGGGCCAGTCGTCCAACGACGTCTTCCCCACCGCGATGCACGTCGCGGCGGTGCCCGCCATCGTGGACCAGCTCATCCCTTCGCTGAGCCTCCTGCGCGACACGTTGTCCCACAAGAGCGAGCAGTTCCGCGAGGTGGTCAAGATCGGCCGCACCCACCTGCAGGACGCCACGCCGCTCACCCTGGGCCAGGAGATGTCCGGCTGGGTGGCGCAGCTCGACCATGGCATCCGGCACATCGAGAGCGCGCTTCCCCACCTGCGCGAGCTGGCGCTGGGCGGCACCGCGGTGGGCACCGGGCTCAACGCGCACCCGGAGTTCGCCGACCGCGTCGCCCGGGAGTTGTCGCGTCTGACCGGGCATCCGTTCACCAGCGCGCCCAACAAGTTCGAGGCGCTCGCCTCGCACGACGCGCTGGTGTTCGCGCACGGAGGCCTCAAGACGCTGGCCGCCTCCCTGATGAAGATCGCCAACGACGTCCGGTGGCTGGCGTCCGGCCCGCGCTGCGGGATCGGCGAGCTGCGCATCCCGGAGAACGAGCCGGGCAGCTCGATCATGCCCGGCAAGGTGAACCCGACCCAGAGCGAGGCGATGACCATGGTCTGCTGCCAGGTGTTCGGCAACGACGTGGCGGTGAACTTCGGCGGCGCCTCGGGGAACTTCGAGCTGAACGTCTTCAAGCCCCTGGTGATCAACGCCTTCCTGCAGTCGGCGCGCCTGCTGGCCGACGCGTCGCGCAGCTTCAACGACAACTGCGCGGCGGGCATCGAGCCGGACCGCGCCCGCATCGACAAGCTCTTGCGCGAGTCGCTGATGCTGGTGACCGCGCTCAACCCGCACATCGGCTACGACAAGGCGGCGAAGATCGCCAAGACGGCGCACAAGGAAGGCACCACCCTGCGCGAGGCGGCGGTCAAGCTGGGGTTCCTCACCGGCGAGCAGTTCGACCAGTGGGTGCGCCCCGAGGACATGACCGGTCCGAAAGCGAAGTGAGCCTGAAGATCTCCACCTGGAACGTGAACGGGATCCGCGCCCGCGCGGGCGAAGTGCTCGAATGGGTGCAGCGCGAGAAGCCCGACGTCCTCTGCCTCCAGGAGATCAAGGCGGCGCCCGACAAGGTTCCGCAGGAGATCTGCTCGCCCGCCGGCTACTGGTGCTACTGGCACGGGCACAAAGGGTACTCGGGCGTCGGCCTGCACCTGCGGCGCGACGCCTTTCCCGAAAAGCCCGAGTTCGCCCATCCCGAGTTCGACCACGAGACGCGCATCGTCACCGCCCGCGCCGGCCGGCTGCTCTTCGCCTCCGTCTACGTCCCGAACGGCGGCAAGGACTATCCCGCGAAGGTGCGGTTCCTGGAGGCGATGGATCGCTGGGCGGCGGCCGAGCGGGCCTCGGGGAACACGCTCGTGCTGTGCGGCGACCTGAACGTGGCGCGCGAGCCACGCGACGTGCATCCCAAGCTGCGCAACCCGGAGCAGGTCGGGCAGACGCCGGCGGAGCAGGCGATGCTGGAGAAGATCATCGGCCACGGGCTGACGGACCTCTCGCGCAAGTTCCACCCGGACGACGACCGGCTCTTCACCTGGTGGGCGCCCTGGCGCCAGATGCGCGAGCGCAACATCGGGTGGCGACTCGACTACGTGCTCGCCGGCGCGCCGCTTGCGGAGAAGGCCGTCTCCACCGAGAGCCCGCGCGAGTTCGGCACCAGCGACCATGCCCCGGTCACCGCGGTGTTCGACGTGCCGCTCGAGCGCGCGAAGCTCCCCGACGAGCCGCTGCCGGCTCCGCCCGGCCAGATCCCGCTCTTCTGACCGCGCGACGCGTCACGGATTGAGCAGCTGCACCGACCAGGGCGCGCCCGGCTTCTCGCGCGTGTACAGCTCCCGCTCGTGCAGGCGGTTCGGACGGTTCCTCCAGAACTCGATCGACAGCGGCTTCACCCGCAGGCCGGACCAGTGCGGCGGCCGCGGGACGGGCATCCCCTCGAACTTCTCGGTGACCTCGGCGAGCTTCGCCTCCAGCTCGGCGCGCGAGGCGAGCGGGCGGCTCTGCGCGGACGCCCAGGCGCCGAGTTGGCTGCCGCGTGCGCGCGTCGCGAAGTAGGCGTCGGCCTCCTCGTCGCTGACGCGCTCCGCGCGTCCTTCGAAACGGACCTGCGATTCGAGCGGTCCCCACCAGAAGAGCAGGGCCACGTCCGGGCGGGCGAGCGCCTCCCGTCCCTTGCGCGAGTCGAGGTTCGTGTAGAAGACCAGGCCGTCGTCCGCGTCCTTGAGCAGCACCACCCGCGCGGAGGGCCGCCCGTCGGCGCTCACCGTGGCGAGAGTCATGGCGGTGGGCTCGACGATCTGCGGCGTGGCCCTGGCGCGCTCGAGCAAGGAGAGGAACCGCTGGAGGGGATCGTCCTGCGCGGGGCGGCGGATTTCCATGGCGGCGGATCTGTACCCCACGTGCTATGCAGCCGCCATGGATCGCTGGCTCGCGCGGCTGGAGCGCCGGTTCGGTCGGTACGCGCCCTCGAACCTCACCTTCTGGATCGTCGCCCTGCAGGGCTTCACCTTCGCGATCCTGTTCGTCAAGCCGGCCGCGCTCCAGCTGCTCATCCTCGACCCGTCGGCGGTCGCGCGAGGCGAGGTGTGGAGGCTCGTCACCTTCCTCTTCCTCCCCTGGGGACCGGCGAACGGACCGTGGGCCATCTTCACCATCTTCGCGCTGCTCTTCCTCTACACGATCGGCACCTCGCTCGAAGCGGAATGGGGCTCGTTTCGCTTCGACCTCTACTACTTCATCGGCGCGGCCGGGACGATCGCCAGCTCGCTCCTCGTCGGCCCGGTCACCAACGAGTACCTGAACCTGTCGCTGCTGCTCGCTTTCGCCACCCTGTTCCCCGACTACGAGGTCCTGCTGCTCATCCTGCCCCTCAAGGTGAAGTGGCTCGGCTTCTTGTCGGGCGGCTTTCTGGCCTGGTCGTTCGTGACGGGTCCGGCGCGGGTCAAGGCGGGGATCGTGGCGGCCATCCTCAACTACCTGCTCTTCTTCGCGCGGCCGCTCTGGGAGCGCCTGCGCGGACGCGCGGCCCAGGGAGCGCGGCAGAGGCGCCTGGCCGGGTTCACACCCGATCCTTCGCGCAAGCCGCGCGTCTGCGCGAAGTGCGGGCGCAGCGAGAAGGACGACCCGAGCCTCGAGTTCCGCGTCTGCGACTGCCAGGAGAAGTGTCACGGCCGGCTGACGGAGTACTGCCTCGAGCACGCCCGCGCCCACTGAAGCCAACCAACAAATCCATGGCCGGTCATCCGAGCTCTCCGGCGAGGTGTTGCACGATGGCGAGGGCGGCGAGGCCCGCGGTCTCGGTGCGGAGCACGAGGCGACCCAGCGCGACCGGCGCGAATCCGGCAGCCGCCGCTTCGGCGCGCTCGGCCGGCGTGAAGCCGCCCTCGGGGCCGATGACGATCAGGAGCCGCGAGGCGCCGCGCGCGGCCTGCGAGAGCCGCACCGCGCGTTCCCCGGGGTCGAGGAGCAGGCCGCGCCGCTCCGGCTCGGCGCGCAGCAGGCCGGCCAGATCGGCCAGCGTCTGGGGCGCGTCCACCGCGGGCACGTCGCTCCGGCCGCACTGGCGGGCCGCTTCCTGGGCGATGCGCCGCAGCCGCACGGTCCGGCGCTCGGCCCGATCCTCGTCGAGGCGCACCGCCGACCTCTCCGCGGCCAGCGGCAGGATGCGCGTCGCGCCCAGCTCGGTCGCCTTCTGCACCACCAGGTCCAGCTTCTCGCCCTTGGCCAGCGCCTGCGCGAGCCAGACATCGGCGGCGCCCCGCTCCGGGTCCACGCGCGGCCCGAGCCGGAGCACGCCCGGCGAATCGATGCGCGCTGGCCAGCGGGCGCCGCGCCCGTCGAACACCTCCAGCTGCGCGCCGGGTCCCAGCCGCAGCACCACCTCCAGATGGCGCGACTGGGCGGGATCGAGCCGCACCAACTCGGCGATCTGCTCCGGCGGCACGAACAAGCGGTGCAAGCTACCCCCGCGCGAGCTCGACGCGTACCCAGCCGTCGCGCCCGGCCCGACCGGCGGGTAGGAGCCCCTCCGCTGCGTACGCCGCCTCCGCCTCGGCCGCCTGCGAGGAGAGGAGCCCCGAGAGCACCAGCCGCCCGCCGCGCCCCACCTTGCGCGCGATCCGTGGCGCCAGCTCGACTAGCGTGTTGAGCAGGATGTTCGCCACCACGATGCGGTACGGTGCTCCGGGTAGCTCGTCGGGATCGGCCAGCGCCCAAACGATGCGGTCGGGCGCGATGCCGTTCAGCTCCGCCCCGCGCCGCGCGGCCTCCAGCGCCACGGGATCGTTCTCGGTGCCGCATACGCGGCCCGCGCCGAGCTTCACGGCGAGCAGTGCGATCACGCCGCTGCCGGTGCCGACGTCGAGCACGTCCGCGCCGGCCAGCTCCGCGAGCAGCTCGTCCACCCGTTCGAGGCACAGCGCGGTGGTCGGGTGGCTGCCGGTGCCGAACGCCATGCCCGGGTCGATGAGCACGCGCGCCTCGCCAGGCGCGGCGGGCGCGTCCTCCCACGGCGGCTGCACCCACGAGCGCGGCCCGACCCGCAGGGGGCGGTGGTGCTTGCGCCAGGCGACGCTCCAATCCTCCTCCGCCAGCTCGAGCAGCGTCTCGGCCCGCCCCAGCTCGCGGGCGGAATCCGCCGCCGCTTCGCGCTCGGTGAAGTGCGCGATGCACCGCCCCGCGCCGGGCGGCAGCGGCGGCGTGCCCGGCATCAGCTGCTGCTCCGGCTCCTGCAGCTCCACCCCCAGCGCGCCGTGCTCGAACAGCCGCGCCGCGAGCACCTCCAGCTCGCCCGCGGGCGCGGTCAGGACCAGTGCCCAGCTCACGACAGTTCCGGCGGGACCGCTCCCTCGGGCGCGACCAGCGCCAGCACCTCGGCCCGCGGATCCAGCACCCGCTGCGCGGCGGCCAGGACGTCCGCCGCTCCCACCGCGGCCACGCGCTCGGCGTAGCGCGAGGAGGCGTCGGCGCCCAGGCCGTAGCACTCGTCGAAGGCGTAGATGGCCGCGCGGGCCGAGTTGCGCTGCAGGCCGATGGCGTGCGTCCCGATCAGGTGCGAGCGGGCCCGATCCAGCTCGGCGGCGGAGGGCGGCGACTCGCGGCAGCGGAGCAGCTCGGCGCGGATCCCCTCCAGCGCAGGGAGCACCTTGCCCGGTCCGCAGCCGATGTAGACGGCGAAATACCCGGGGTCGACGCCCTCGACGGAGAAGCTGGTCACGCTATACGCGAGGCTCCTCTTGTCGCGGAGCTCGAGGAACAGCCGCCCTCCCTGGCCGGCCAGGATCGCGCTCAGCACCTCGAGCTCCCAGCGCAGGGGGTCGCTCAGGCGCGCCCCGGGGAAGCCGATGACGAGGTGCGCCTGCGCCTTGTCCAACTTGCGCACCGCGGCGCGGGGGGCGGAGATCGGTTCCTCCTGCGGCGGTGCGATGCGCGGCGCCGGCGGGTGCGGCAGCCGGCCCAGCCGCTCGCGGACCAGCCGCGACACGCGGTCCGGATCGACGTCCCCCACCACCGAAAGCGTGGCCTGGCCCACGGGGTAGCGCTGCGAGCGGTAAGCTTCGAGCCGGTCGGGCGTCATCGTCGCCACCGACGCCGCGGTGCCCAGCATGTCGAGGCGATAGGGATGCCGCCGGTACATCGTCTCGGCGAAGAGCAGGAAGGCCACCCCGGCCGGGCTGTCCTCGCGCGCGTGCAGCTCGTCGAGCTGCAAGGTGCGCTCGCGCGCCACCTCCTCGTCGCGGAAGGCGGGCTCGGCCAGCGCCTCCACGAACAGGTCCAGGCCTTCCTCGAGGTGCCGCGAGAGCATCTCGGCGCGCAGGCCGAACGAGTTCCGCCCCGAGTTGCCGCCCAGCGACCCGCCCATCGCCTCCATCTCGCGCACCACCTGCTCGGCGCCGCGCTTCTGCGTGCCCTTCGAGGCGAGGCGGGCGAGCAGCATGTTGATCCCCGCGTTCTCGTCGGATTCCGCGCGCAGGCCCCCGGACCAGACCGCGCGCAGCGCGACGAGCGGCACCGCGCGCTCCTCCTTGACCAGCAGCACGCCGCCGCCGGGCAGCTCCTCGCGGCGGAGCGGCCCGGTGCGCGGCTCGGCGAAGCGCACCGGCGGCCGCGCGGAGGGGGCCGCGCCCGAGGCGGGGTTGCGCCGGGCCTTGCCCGCCTCGTCCGCCGCTTCCTCCACGATCTGCAGCAGCTCGCGGTCGTCCGCCGCGCCGGGCGAGTCCGGCAAGAGCGCGCAGAGCACGGCCGACTCGGGCCGCACGTGACGCTCGGCGGCCTCGAGCAGCGCGCCCGGGGTGAGCCGGGCGACGCGCGCCAGGTACTCCGCCTCGAACTCCAGGCCGCCGGCGCTCGCCTCGTAGAAGCCGAGCTTGCGCGCCTGGCCCTGCACCGTCTCGCGCTGGTAGACCGCGTCGCTCTCGATCAGCCGGCAGGCGTTGCCCAGCTCCTCGAGCGTCACCTCCTCGGTGCGCAGGCGGTACGTCTGCCGGAGGGCCTCGCGGACCGCCTCCCGCAGCTGGGCGGGCTGGAGCGTGAGCCCCACGATGGTCAGGCCGGGGTCGACCGGCGTGTAGCAGCTCGCCTGCGCCTCGGTGCAGAGCAGGCGGTCCCGCTTGAGCGCGCGGAACAGGCGCGACGCCTCCCCGTGCCCCAGCACCAGGGAGAGCGCGTCGAGCGCCGCCACGTCCTCGCCGCGCAAGGCCGGCGCGGGCCAGGCGAGGGAGACATAGCCCTCCTTGAGGACGTCGCGCCGGACGCGCACCGCCGGTTCTTCGCGCGGCGGCTCGGCGGCGCGCGGCCCGGCGGACACCAGATCTGCGCGGGGCCAGGCGAACAGCTTCTGCGCCAGCTCCAGCACCTGCGCCTCGCGGAAGTCTCCCACCGCCACCAGCACGCAGTTCTCCGGCTGGTACCAGCGCCGGTAGAAGCGCAGGATCCCCTCGCGGGTGAAGCTGCGGACGCTCTCCTCGCTGCCGATCACCGGCCGGCCGTACGGATGGCGCGTGAACGCGGTGGCGAACAGCTCCTTGGAGAGCTTGCGGGTGGGCGAATCGAGGCTGCGCTTGATCTCCTCGCAGACCACCTCGATCTCCCGCCGCAGCTCCTCGGGATCGAACGCCGCCGAGGTGATCGCGTCGGCGAGGACGTCCATCCCTTGCGCCAGGAACTGGCTGGCGACCACCACGTGGTAGACGGTCTGGTCGAAGCTGGTCCAGGCGTTGATCTCGCCGCCGCAGCCCTCGATGGAGCTAGCGATCTCCCCCGGGCCGCGCCGCGCGGTTCCCTTGAAGAGCATGTGCTCGTGCAGGTGGGCCAGGCCGGCCTCGCCCGGCAGCTCGTCCGCGCTGCCGACGCGCACCCACACCTGGAGCGCCGCCACGGGGGCGGCGTGGTTCTCCTCGACCAGCACGGTCAGTCCGTTGGGCAGGCGGTGGCGCAAGGTCTCGTCTCCAAGGAGTCCAGGTAGCCAGGCAACACGGGCGGCCTCACCTGACCGCCGGCAGGGTAGCAGGGTCGGGCGCCGGCCGCCGCCTGTTCGCAGGGTTCCCGTCAGGGACTGCGCAGCGGCAGGGCGATGGCGCGCGCCAGCTCGGCGGGCGCCTCGAGATGCGGCAGGTGACCGGCGCGCGGGAGCGTCACGAGCTCGGCCCGCGGCAGGTGGGCGCGGAAGAAGGGCAAGGTCCCGGCGGGCAGCAGGCGGTCGCGCTCGCCCCAGACGATCCGCGCCGGCATGCGCAGCGAGGCGAGCTCGGCCTCGCGAAGGAAGTCCCCGGCGGCGACCGCGTCGAGGAAGGCGCGGGTGGTTGGCGCGGACAGGGCGCGGGCGATCTCCCCGGGGAAGAGCCGCAGCGCGATCGGCGCCCGGTGGAAGGCGCGCTCGAGGTACGCGCGCGCGTCGGCCCGGTCGAGCAGCTCGCGGAAGGCCGCCCACTGCGCGGCGGGCAGCACCGCTCCGGCCGGGTTCACCAGGACGAGTCCGCTTGCCGATGCGGCGGGGAGGAGCGCCAGGCGCGCGGCGAGCCATCCGCCGAGGGAGTGTCCGACCAGCACCGGCGCGCGCAGTCCTTCGGCGTACCGCGCGAGGGGCGTAAGAAGCGTCTGCAGCCGGAAATCGGGCGGCGGCGCGGAGAGCCCATGTCCGGGGAGGTCGACGATGTGGACCCGGTGCCGGCGGGAGAGGGGCCCCAGCACGCGCGCCCACCCGGCGATCGAGTCGCCGAGGCCGTGGAGGACGAGCAGCTCCGGCGCACCGGCGGGGCCGCGCACGGCGTAGCGCAGCCCGTGCAAGAAGCCGACCCGCGCGCCGCGCTCGGCGAGCTTGCGCAGGGCCACCAGCGCCAGGCCGGCAAGGAGACCGCCAGAGGGCATCTCGAGACGACCGCGCTCCGAGGCGCGCGACGCGGCCCGATCGGCGACGGCTAGATGTCCTCCGGCCGCAGCGTGCTGCGCCCGTTCGCGGTGCAGCGCGCGATGGCCTTTTCGATGGTCTGGCGGACGTGCTCCGAGAGCGCGTTGATGAACTCGTCGGAAACGCGCTTCTCCTTGGCCCGGATCGCTTCGCGCACCTTGCTCTGCACGATGAGGAGCCCGCCTTCCTTCTTCTCGCCCTCGCCCGACTCGGCCATCCCGCACCTCCTTCAGCCTGGACAGTTGCGTGCGCCCGTAGAACACATCCCCTGTGCGGTTTCAATCGGCCGGCGTCACGGAGCGAGGAACCGGACCGCTTCCTCGAGGTCGGCGGGGGCGGGCGCGCGCAGGGACAGCTCGTGCCCTTCGGGGTGGCGGAGGCGCAGGCCGAGCGCGTGCAGCAGAGGGCGGGACAGCTCCAGCCGGCGCCCGTCCGACCGCGCGAGCGAGCGCGGCCCGCCGTACCGAGGGTCGCCGGCGAGCGGCAGCCCGAGGGCGGCGAGATGGACGCGCACCTGGTGCGTGCGGCCGGTCTCCGGGAACGCGGCGACCAGCGCGGCCCCTGACAGCCTCCGCAGGACGCGGAAACGGGTGCGCGCCGGCTCGCCGCGCGGATCGGGACGGCGCTTTCCGGGTACGGCGGGATCCGCCCCGAGCGCCAGGTCGCTGGCGAGCTCGTCCGCGGACGGCTCGCCGGCGCAGAGGGCCAGGTACTCCTTCGCGGCGCGGCCTTCCCGGAACTCGCCGAGCAGCGCGGTCTGCGCGGCCCTGGTGCGCGCGAGGACGGTGACGCCGGTCGTCCCGCGGTCGAGCCGGTGCACGAGGAGGGCCGCGTCCGGCTCGCCGCGCTCGCGTGCGCGAGCACCCCCGCCGGCTTGTCCACCGCGAGCACCAGGCGATCGAGGTGGAGGATCCGCGGCAGCTCCGCGGGCGCGGGCTCGCGCAGCTCCACCTCGACCCGATCCCCCTCGCGCACGACCGCGTCCGGATCGCGCACGCGACGGCCGCGCAGGAAGGCGCCGCCCCGCAGGATGGCCGCGCGTGCGAGATCGTCCGGCACCCCACCCCGGGCCGCGACGAAGCGCACGAGCGGCGCGCCGGCGTCCGCCCCGAGCGCGAAGAGGCGCAGGCGCGCGGGACGCCGCGGCAACCGGAATCAGCCCTTCTCCACCACGCGGACCGGGAAGCGCGACAGGGCGGAGCACACCATGCCGCCGGGGCCGGCGACGAGGTCGTGGAAGGTGGCGCGCGGCGCCAACGCCACCGCGCCGGTGGCCAGCGGGATGCGCAGCTCGTTGCCCACGGCGGCGGTCTCCAGCACCAGCTCGCCCTCGCCCTGGACGCAGACGAAGGCCCGGTCGGCGTCGGCGATCTTCCTCCAGCCGGTCCGCTGGCCAGGTTTCAGGTAGACGGCGTCGACCAGCAGCTGGTCCGTCTTGACCACGTGCAGGGTGTTGGGCTTGTCGTCGGAGAATCGGGCGTCGCTGATCAGGTTCACGCTCTGCACGGCGGTGCCTCCGGGGCGCGCCCGTGTACACCCAAACCCGCGCGCCGGGAAGCGCCGGCGCACGGTCGGCCGCGGCGCCGCTCTAGAACTGCGCCGGCGCCGGGGTGGCGGACTTCTGGTACAGGAACTTGGTCACGCCCCAGCCCACGGCGACGAAGACCAGCAGGATGACCCAGTTGAGAGCGCCTCCGTACACGCTCGGGAAGTGGTTCGAGACCATGAGGAACATGAGCGGCATGCTCATGTAGGTGTTGTGCTTGGACCGCAGTCCGGCAAGCGCGGCGACCGATGGGTCCGGCGCCGGGGCGGTTCCTTTCACGCCGGCGATGATCTTGCGCTGATTCGGCCAGATCCGCATCCAGACGTTCGCCGCCATGATGGTGCCGAGCAGGCCGCCCACGTGGATGTACATCGCGCGGCCCGACATGAAGCGCGTGAGGACGTAGGCGAACACGGCGACGAGCACGAAGGAGATCACGGCGCCGGCAGTCTCGTTCTTGATCGCCTTCCACAGCAGGTCGTAGACGACGAAGCCGATGAGGATCAGCACGAGCCCGATGCCGCCGGCCGCGTGCGGGCCCATCTTCTGCTCCGCGTCCACCATCGCGCCGCCGAACCAGTACACGATGAACAGGAGCACGATCCCCGTGACCCACGTGTACGCCGCGCCCCAGCGGAACCAGTAGAGGGCGCGGGGCATCAACTCCGGCAACACCTTCTTGCGGGAGTCAGCGTCGTACGTCTTGGCTAGCTGCGCGTTCACGAAGTTGAAGAACCACAGGTGCCCGATCCACATCACGCCGGCGACCACGTGCGCCCAGCGGAAGATCGCATTCAGCCACTCGCTCATGGAATCTCCACGGTTGGTCCGAAATCGACGGCGCGCACCTTACCGTCTGCGGATCGATCCGTCGAGAGAGGGACCGCCTTTCGGCCGCCCCGCTCCGCTCCCGCAGACCGGCAGCGCCGGCGGTGGCCGCGAAGAAGGCGGCGACTACCCTCCGAACGTCAGATCCAGGCTGCGCTGCTCCCCGTCGGCGACCGTCACGGTCTGCTCGACGCGGCCCGCAACTTCCTGCCAGGCCTCGATCACATAGGTGCCGGCGGGCAGGCCGGTCAGCGCGTAGCTCCCGCCTTTGCCCGTCACCGCGAAGAACGGGTGGCGGACGACGCCGAGATAGGCGCGCATCCAGGGATGCACGTCGCAGGCGATGGTGACCATGACCTGCGGCTCGGTGAGCTGGCGCTTCACCTCCATCCCGGTGAGCGGCATCCCGAAGTTGAACCGGTTCGACCCGGAGCCGACCGCGTGCACGTTGTGCAGCGTCTGGTCCCCGTTGCGGAAGGCGACCGGCTGCCCCGCGCGCACGCCCGCCACCCTGGGGACGAACTCGCAGCCGCGCTGGTCGACGACCACCGGGTCGGCCGGGATCGGGTAGTCCCCGTCGGGGATGCCCCGCTTCACCCAGACGAACGCCTCGGCGACCGCGCCGTCCGGCGAGAGGAGGATCGCGCCCGCGCGCGGCGGCGTCTTTCCGCACCCGGCGAACGAGCCGCGCGAGATGCGCGGCGCCCCGGGAGGCGTTCCTCGGAACCGCACCGTCCCGTGCACCGAGCCCTTGCCGGCGTGGCCCGGAATGCCGGTCCGCTGCACGGGAGGCGGCGTCCGGTCCTTGCAGGCGTTGCACGCTGCGCAGAGGAGGGCGAGGGCGAGCAAACGGCGCATGCCGCGCATGGTATCCAGTTACCGCCATGGCGTTGCGCGAACTGGGCGATCTGCGGCAGGACGCCGCGGAGATGTGCGCCGACCTCGCGCGCATCGAGCTGGCCTTCGCGCGCGGCACTCCCTTCCCCCGCACGCTGCCGCAGGTCGTGTCCGCGCACCGGCTGGCGTGCTCGCGAGATGGGCTGGCCCAGGCGCGCGAGGCGCTCGCGGCGGCGAGCGGGGCGGGGCGCGTCGCGCGGCTCGCGTCGCTGCGCGACTTCCTCGTCCGCGCGCGGGCGCTGGAGCTGGAGCCGGGCGCCGCGCAGGAGGCGCTGGAGCTGCCGCGGCGGCCGTCGGTGCGTCTCTCGGGAGACCCGGGGCTGCACGGCGCGCTGCCACCGGTCGCCGTGGAGCGGGACCTGCCGTTCGTGCGCGAGCGGGAGGAGCGCGCGGGAATGGAGAGCGCTCTGGCCGCCGCCGAGCGGAGCGCCGGCGGGGTCCGCACCGCCCTGTGGGAGGCGGCGCAAGAGGCGCTCTCGGAGCTGGAGCGCGGTGAGCCGGCGGAGGCCGCGCTCGCTTTGCACGAGCGCGGTTGGGCCCCGCTCCGCCGGGCGGAGCCCTCGGAGCCGCCGCCGCCTGCCGCGCCGCCGGTCCCCGTGGCCGGGTCGTCGCTCCTGCGCGCCGCCGCGCCGCCCGCTCCCGAGCAGGATGCATTGACCGCGGCCTGCGAGAAGTTCCTGCGCGACACCGACGCGCTCGCGCGCGACCTCGGCGCGTGGCTGCTCGAGCGCCACACCGGGGCGCGCGCTGCGCCGGGCGGCGCCGAGCGGCACGACCTGCTGAACTTCTTCCACGCGCCCCGGTTCGCCGGCGCCTTCCCTCGCGGCGAGCTGCTCCGCACCGTCCGGCGCTGGGCCGCGATGCCCGGCCTGGACCTGAGCGCGGGGGGGACCATCTCCCTCGAGGAGGAGGAGGAGGAGCGCCCGCTACAGCCCGCCGGATCGCGCGCCGTCGCGGTGGACCCGCCGCACGAGGTCCGCGTCGTGCTTCGCCCGGCGGAGGGGCCGCGCGCCCTCGCCGGGCTGCTGGGCGCGATCGGACGCGCCCAGCTGCGCGCCGGTCCGCCGCCCGACGCGCCGCCCGAGGACCTGTGGCTCGGCGACGCGGGGCTTACGCCCGCCTGCGGCGCGCTCCTCGAGGGGCTCCTGCTCGACGGGGCCTGGCTGCGCCGCTGCGCGCGGGCTGATCTGCCGCGCGACGACGAGCGGGCGCTGGGGCTCGCCGCGCTCCTCGATGCGCGGCTCGACGCGGCCCGCGCGTTGGCCTCTCTGGAGGCGCTGCGGGACGGGCTCGGTGCCGGCGCCGAGCAGGCCTGCCGGGAGCTGCATGTCCGCGCCGCGCTGAGCGAGATCCCCGCGGCGCTGGCGTCGCGCGAGCTGGATCCGTGGCTCGGACCTTGGGCCGACCTGCGCGGCCGCGCGCTGGCAGCCCACCTCCGCGACTTCCTGCGCGAGCGCTTCGACGAGGATTTCTGGCGCAACCCCCGCGCGCTGCCGGCCCTGCAGGGTCTCTGGTCGCGCGGCGGCCGTCCGACTCTCGCGGAGCTGTGGGCGGAAACGGGCGGGGAACCCTCGCTGGACGCGCTCACGGCCGAGCTGTCTCGCGCGTGCGGGTGAAAGACCGGCTCAGCGCGCGGGAGGGGTGGCGACGGGCCAGCGCCAGCCCCACAGCCGGCTGAAGTGCCACCATTCGCTCGGGTTCACGCGGAAGCCGGCGGCGTGCATCGCGGCGCGGAGCGCCTCGCGGTGGGCCCTGGCCGGTCCGTCGGGCAGGAGCGCGTCGGCAGCGGCCTCCGGGCCGAAGGCGTCGAACCCGGTGGGCATCTCGACGGGCTCGCCGGCGAGGTCCGCCAGCGCCACGTCGACGGCGACGCCCCGCTCGTGCAGGCTCCCGCGCCGAGGGTCGGCGACCGATCCAGGATGGGGGTGGGCCTTCCAGAGGGCCCTTTGCGCCCGCGGCCCGCGCCAGCAGTCGTAGGCCACGATCCGGAACCCTTGCGCGCGCAGCGATCGCGCCGCGAGCGCCAGCCGCTCCGCGACGCTCCGGCGCAGCAGGCACGGCATGTCGGGAGGGTAGAGCGCCCGGCCCGCCACGTTGCGGTGCCCCGCGTACGCGAGGCGGACCACCAGCCCGGGGACGATGGGCGCCGCGTCGACCAGCGGATCCTCGGCGTCCTGGACCTCCGGCAGCGCTTGCGGGCCGAAGGTCCGCGCGGCCAGGAGGAGCGCCGCGCAGAGCGCGCGCACGGCTACTTCAGCCGGCGCAGCGCACGGATGATCTTGTCCTTCTCCTTGGTGCGCACCGGCGCGGCGGCGGCCCGGGCGCGGTCTTCTAGCTTGCGCGTGAGCTCGATCTCCATCGCGAGCAAGTCGGCGCGCGCCTCGGGGTGGGTCTGACCGCGGCGGGGCAGCGGCGCTGTCGGATCCAGGCCTACACCATCCTTCATGCGGAGCGCTTTCTCCTCGCGGGCGCTGAGTTGCTGGGCGGCGGTACGGAGCATCTCCCGCACCTCGGTGCTCGTGATCGTGCCTGGAGAGGACTTGTTGCTCATACCCGCGTCACCTCGGTGGGGGGCCGGCCGCTGATTTCGTGCCAACCTACGCCGGACGCCCGGGAGATCCAATTTTTCGCATCCCACCGTGCCTTCGTTCACCTGAACACCAGTTCAAGCTCAGCACGGGGTCCGCGCCGGTCAAACTTTCGCCTAACCATACATCGAACACCATGATGAAACACGGATTTTACCGCGTGTCGCCACGCTGGGCATCGCCCTGGCGGAGGCCAGGATCGGGCGCTCCGGCAAGGGTTTCCGGCGCGCAGTCCTCGGCACCGGAAGAAGCTCGCTGCGGAGCACGCGTCCCGCGCGTCCGGGGCGTCCGGCGGAAGGAGACCTACAACGTGCGCAGATATCCGTGGATGCGTTCCTCGAGGCGCGGAGGTCGTTGCACCGCGTTCCTCACCTCGTCGCCGGTGCGCGCCTCATCGAGCAGGTGGTGGTCGTCGTGCCTGCCCCCGGGATGCCGCGGGAGCGGTCCGCACGCCAGCTCAGCGCTGCCGCGGGGGCTGCTCGGCGGTCTGTTCGGGGGCTTCTTCGTCCGACTCGTCGGTCGAGGGTTCCTCGGGAGCGCCCGCGGCCGGGGCCTTGCCGAGGAACCGGAGCGGATCCTTCACAGCGTGCGGGACGGACGGCTCGGGCTCGAACCGCGGGGGCTGGACGCCGGGATCCTTGCCGATGCCGGACACGGTCAGCACCGAGTGGAGATCCAGCTCCGCGGCGGGTCCTCCTTCTCCGGGGATCCGGAAGTGCCCTTGCAGGTCGGCGGCGATGGCGACGGCCGTCTGCGCGTCGACCACCAGCGTTCCGGCCACCCGCGTGGGCTCCTCCTTCTGCCAGGCCTCGAGGCGCCGCGCGGTATCCGCGTCCGGACCGCGGCTGCCTCCGGGCTGCAGCGGGTACTCCAGCTTGGGGAGGTCGTTGCGCTCGGCTGGCGGCGGCCGCCCGGCGCTCCCCGTGACCTGGTAGCGCACCACCCGCCGTCCTTCCACCGTGGCCTCGCCGGACCTCTGCAGCTTGAGCCCGTGGGCGAGCCGCTCGAAGGTGGGGAGCGCGGCCATGGCCAGCTCGCGAACGCGCTCCGGATCACTGCGGTCGGTGCGGCGCTTGCGGAACGGACCGAACAGCCCGCGGACGAACACCTCGCCCTTGACCCAGACCAGCTCGAATCCCTGGTTGCGGTCGTTCTCCTGGCGCACCGAGAAGTCCCCGTTCGCCGCCTGGAGCAGGGTGGTCTCCTCGGCGAGGGCCACGTCGCTGCCGCCGTCGGGCGCCCCGGGGCCGCGGAACCAGGCGAACTGCACGCGCGTCTGCGCCTTGTGCGCGCCCAGGCGTGCGGCGACCTCCGCCTGCGCCATGCGCACCACGCGCTCGGCCAGCCGCGGGTCCTCCGCCAGCCGCCCGGCATCGAGCGCCTCCTTCGCCTCCGCCAGCGCCCCGACCGGCTCCTCGGGCGAGAAGATGCGCTGCTTGGCCGCCTGGTCCTCGCTGCGCTTGCAGGAGAGCAGGGAGAGGACCAGCAGGAGGGCGGCGGCGCGCTTCATGGGGCGGCGCACGTTAGCAGGACACCGCCGCGGTTCAAACGAACCTTTCGCCGAGGCGCCCCTCCGCCGCCTCGGAGTCGAGCCTTCCCTCCTGCCGCGAAGAGCATTCACGCTGCGCGCGCTGCGCGGGCACGTGCTGTCTTGCGCGACGCTGATCGGAACTTACCGCCGCTGAGCGCTCAGCCCCAGACGAGCCGGGCGATGAGGATGCTCGCCACCAGCCCGGCCCCGTCGGCGAGCAGGCCGGCGGCGAGCGCGTGGCGGTAGCGCACGATCCCGACCGATCCGCAGTACACGCTGAGCACGTAGAAGGTCGTCTCGGTGGAGCCCTGCAGCACCGAGGCGAGCCGGCCGGCATACGAGTCGGGGCCCAGGCCCGGGGTGGAGAAGATGCTGCCGAGGACCCCCAGCGCGCCGCCGCCCGAGAGGGGCCGCACGATCGCCATCGGCAGCACCTCCGGCGGCAGTCCGAGGCGACTCGTCACCGGGGCCAGGATCCGCGCCAGCGCGTCCATCGCGCCGGCGGCGCGGAACGCGCCCACGGTGGCGAGGATGGCGACCAGGTACGGGATGATCCGCACCGCCACCTGGAAGCCCTCCTTGGCTCCTTCGACGAACGCCTCGTAGACCTTCACGCCCTTCAGCCAACCGTAGAGCGGGATGCCGACCAGGATTCCCGCGAGCGCCCAGTTCGAGCCGCTCTCGAGGAAGTGGCGGAGGGTCACCGGACCACCCGTTCGAGGAGCTTGGCCGAAACGATCGCCACGGTGAGCGCGCAGGCGGTGGAGGCGAGCGTGGGCAGCAGGATGCCGGCCGGGTCGCTGGAGTGCGCGGCGGCGCGCAGGGCGATCACGGTGGTGGGGACGAGTTGGAGGCTCGCGGTGTTGATGGCGACGAACAGCGCCTGGGCGTTGGTGGCGGTCCCGGGGTGGGGGTTCAGCTTCTCCAGCTCCTCCATCGCCTTGATCCCGAACGGCGTGGCCGCGTTCCCCAGGCCCAGCATGTTGGCGGCGATGTTGAGGAGCATGGCCGAGATGGCGGGGTGCCCGTCGGGCACCTCGCGGAACAGCGGCCGGAAGACGGGTCGCGCCGCGCGCGCCAGCTTGTCGACGAGGCCCGATTTCTCCGCGATCTTGAGCAGGCCGAGCCAAAGCGACATGACGCCGATGAGCCCGATCGCCAGCGTGACCGCGTTGCCGGCCCCCTCCAGCGCGCCGGTGCCGACCGGCTTCACGTCGCCGCGCACCGCGGCCGCGACCAGCGCCCCGACGAGCAGCAGGACGAAGACGACGTTCATCGCGCACGTGCATGGCACGAGAACGCGGCGCCGACAATTTGTCGGCCGATGTGCGCGAACTTAGCTGGCGATTGCTCTCCTTGACCCTCCCCCCTCTCCATGTTACCTGCGCCGCCTCCGTCCGGGTCGAAAGGGAACGCATGCGTCGCATCTCCGCGCTCGCCGCCGTGTGCCTGCTCCTCCCTTGCGCGGTCCTGGCGCAGACCTCTCCCGCGCCGCGCAGCCGCGCCGCCGCGAAGAAGCCCAAGGCGCCTGCCAATCCGTCCGCTGGCGAGGCCGCGCAGTCGGCCACCTCGGCGAAGACCGGAGAGAGCGGCACCGCCGCCGCGCCCGAGAACCGCTCCGCCTCCGCCGCCGCGGGCCCGGCTGCCGCGGCGCCGCAGACCTCCACCTCGTCCGAGGCCACCGGCCAGAAGCCGCCGTCCGCCAGCCAGATCGACCCGGAGGAATTCCGCCGTCAGGTCATGGAGGAGGTCCGCCGCGAGCTGCAGAAGACCAAGGACGAGGTGAAGCAGCAGACCGCCTGGATCGAGCAGGACAGCGCCGCGCGCGTGCAGGACAGCGAGGCGGTGGAGTCGCTGCGCCAGCGTGTCAACCTCTTCCAGCCCCACGGCTACCTGCGGCTGCGCGGCGAGTTCTTCAACAACCTGGACCTGGGCCGCGGAACGGACCCGACCGGGCACACGCTCTTCCCGGGTCCGTTCATCGGCACCGGCGGGAACCACTCGCAGTCCGACGCCAACCTGCGCTTCCGCTTCGAGCCGACGTTCGAGGTCAGCGAGGACCTGTCCATCTACGTGCAGATGGACCTGCTCGACAACGTCCTGCTCGGCTCCAATCCCAAGTCCGATCCGTTCCTCGATCCGTTCACCCCGCTGCACGTGCTGGAGACCACGCGCGTCGCGGACGTCGTCAAGCTCAAGCGCGTCTGGGGGCGGGTGAACACCCAGCTCGGCGAGCTGCTCTTCGGGCGCATGGGCTACCACTGGGGACTGGGGATCCTGCACAACGACGGGAACTGCCTCGACTGCGACTACGGCGACACCTACGACCGCATCGCCTTCGCGCCCCGCGAGATCAAGGGCCACACCTTCACCTTCATGTTCGACCTGCTC
>WNFD01001608.1_pt1 | contig 22874 bp, 22 predicted proteins | sample 5400491 | NCBI WGS metagenome assembly WNFD01 (sample SAMN13153343, study PRJNA577476) | soil metagenome | isolation source: 120 cm saprolite under Douglas fir tree site 2 hole 2 replicate 2 | place: USA:California | collected 2015-04-18
AGCGCGGAGCGTTTGCGCAGCCTCTTCGAGCGAAGGGCTGATGGCCTGGACGACCCCGACCAGAACCAGAAACGCGATTGGCGTGAACGCCAGCAGCTGGGCGATGAGGATGCCAGGCCATCCGTAGATCCAGCGCGACGGCGCAATGCCGAACCAGTCGGCGAGCAGCGCGGTGACGCTGCCGGAGCGTCCGAACAGCAGGATGAGCGCGAGGCCGATCACAAATGGCGGTGTGATGATCGGCAGCACGGCCAGAACGCGCAACATGCCGGCGAAGCGTCGTCCAGTGCGCGTCGCCACCAGCGCGAAGGCAAGTCCCAGCGCGGTCGCGCCGAAGCCGACCGCAATCGCAAGGATCAAGGTGTTCCATGCGACACCGCAGCGCAGCGTCGAACCTAGGCAATCGAGTCCCCAGACCGAGTGGTCGAAAAATTTGTCTGCGAACTGCGCCAGCGCGAAGGCGCCTTCGTCATCACGAAAGGCGCTGGTGAGGATGATTACGACCGGGAACAAGACGAAAATGACCGTAAGAGCGACCACGACCCCGATGGCGCCGACGATGAAAGCATCGCCGCGGCACCAGCCGCGCCCAGCCAACCCCTGGCACAGCAGCATCAGGAAAGCCGTCGACACGAGGCCTGCGCCCGGCCCCATACCCGCCTGACTCGGCCCTTCCGTACCGAGGAGATCGGCGAGAACGGACCAATTCCAGCCCCGCAAGCCAATCGCGAAACCTTGGATCACAACAAGTGCAAGTCCGCCAATACCCGCGCCGGCCAGCATGCCGTTCGCCTGTTCGCGCCCATAGCGGACCAATGGCCAAGCCGCGATCACAAGCGGCAGCGTGATCGGCGCCAGCCACCAGGCGCCGCCGGACCAGGCGAGCCCGAGCGCCGTACGCGGCCCCTGCGCCGAATAGCCGATGACCCAGTCGTACCAATTCGCGTCGGAGGGCAAATGCCATGGCAGGAGCCCGAAGCCGGCCCAGCCGAGTACAAGCCATATGCGGGCGGTCGTGGTCATCGGGTTCACGCCGTCACTGGGACGAGCGACTTTATTTCGGCAGATTCCGCACCTCGTTATCCCACTTGGTCAGCAGGCGCCTGCGCTCCGTCGAGGAGCCGTACTTGACGAAGTCGAAATCGATCAGCTTGATTTCTCCAAGCTTCGGCGCCTGCGGCGGCACGGGAGTATCCTTGTTCGAGGGCACCTGGAACGCTCTAGACCGCGCTCCCAACGCCTGGGCCTCGGGAGTGAGCGCCCAGTCGTACCATTTCTTCGCGTTGTCGGCGTTGCGTCCGCCTTTGATGATCGACATCGATCCGATTTCGTAGCCGGTGCCCTCGCACGGCGCGACCACCTTCATGGGCGCGCCGTCGATCGCCGAGGTGACGAGATCGTGCTGAAACGCGATGCCCACCGTCGTCTCGCCGAGCGCCGTCGCCCTGGCGGGAGCTGCACCTGACTTGGTGTACTGATTGACGTTCTTGTGGAGCGCCTTGAGATAAGAGAAGCCGCTGTCCTCGCCCATGATCTGGACGATGGTGGCGAGCATCGTATACGCGGTGCCGGAAGAATTCGCATCGGCGACTTGAACTTCATCCTTGAGCTTCGGATCAAGCAGATCGGCCCAACACTTCGGCTCCGCGAGCCCCTTCTTCTTGATGAGATCGACGTTGAAGCCAAAGCCGAGGGCGCCCGAGTAGATTCCGACGGTTCGGCCCCTCGTCTGCTCCCACTGACGCACCGCCCAATCTTGCAGCTCGCCAAGTCTTGCTGACTTGTATTCGACAGTAAGGCCCTCGCCGGCGGCCTGAACATGCGGGTCGCCCGTGCCACCCCACCAGATGTCGCCACGCGGATTCGCAGACTCGGCCTTGACTTGCGCATAGGTCTCGCCGGCGCTCTTGCGCGTCATTGCGACCCTGACTCCGGTCTGCCGCTCGAAGACGGTCGCCATGGCGCGGCACCATTCCTCTTCGACGGAACAGTAGACGACCAGCGCGCCTTGCGCGCGGGCGCCTGCCGGGGAGAGAAGCAGGGCCATTGCCAGGAGAGGGCCGACCTCCGCCAGGTGGATTCCTGCCGACAGCAATCGCTTGTTCATGGGTGCCTCCCTCGGAATTCTGATTTTCCGCGGAGTTTCAACCCGCACCACGGGGGTGTCAACGCGACCCTGAGACATCCATCGCGTCGCAGAGAACATCTTTTAGGGCCGGCGTGCAGGCAAGCACTGGATTCCCATGCCGCAGTCCGTCGCTGTGGAGATAATCATTGGTCCATCCGCCCGCCTCCTCGACAATCAGGAGGCCGGCGAGCGCGTCCCAAGCGTTGATGTGCAATTCGCAGTAAGCATCGATGCGCCCGTCAGCCACGTAGGCAAGGCCGAGCGCCCCGGAGCCCGTGCGCCGCACCTGCGCGCCGGCCCTCAGAAGGCGATCGATGAGCGCCACGTAGGCTTCGCGCGGACGGCGTGTGGACCAGCCGGCCTCGACGATCGCCTGCGTGACCGTGGGCACCGTGCTCACCATGATGGCCTGCCCGTTGTGGGTCGCACCGCTGCCCCGGCGCGCAACGTAAAGCTCATCCGTTACGGGTTGATAGATCACGCCAAGCTCAGCACGGCCGTCCCGGACGAACGCGATGGAGACACAAAAATGCGGTATGCGGCGCGCGAAATTCGCGGTGCCGTCGATCGGGTCGACAACCCACACGTCAGGGCCGAAGCTGCCTCCCGTCTCCTCGCCAAAGAATGAGTCCGCCGGGAACGACGCCGCGACGCGGCCGTAGACCAAGCGCTCGATCTCGGCGTCCGTGTGCGTGAAATAATCCTGAGGGCCCTTGAGTGTGTGCGCCGGCAGGTGCGAGCGTTCATGGAACGCCGCGCGCGCGACCGCTCCGGCCTCGCGCGCAACCGCACAGGCGAGTGCGAGACGTCGATCGAGATCGGGGGCACTCATCGTCGCATCATGACTTGAGACGCACGGGATGCCCTGTCCGGGCGGACTCGGTCGCCGCGTCAGCCAGGAGCAGCGCGCGCAGGCCATCTTCGCCGTTCGGCTCGGCCGGCGCCCCGTCTAGCACTGCGGCAACGAAGGCATCGAATTCAAGCCGGTACGCATCCGCGTAGCGGTCGAGAAAAAACGGCAGGGCAGGATCGCGGCAATAACCGGCGGCGCTCGCATGTTCAACGCTAGTGGCACGCTGATTGCCGGCCGCGAGCAGGCCGAGGCTGCCGTGCACCTCGATGCGCTGGTCGTAGCCGTAGGTTGCGCGCCGGGAGTTGGAGATCTGCGCGATCTTACCGGACGATGTCTTGAGGAGCACGGCTGCGGTATCGACATCGCCGGCCACGCCAATCTGCGGGTCGACCAGGCACGATGCGACCGCGTGGACTTCCACCGGCTCCTCCCCGAGCAGAAAGCGGGCCATGTCAAAGTCATGAATCATCATGTCGCGGAACAAGCCTCCGGAGCGAGCGATGTAAGTCGCGGGCGGTGGTGCAGGGTCGCGCGAGAGAATGGTGACGAGCTCGACTGCACCGATTTCGCCGGCCACTAAGCGGCGTCGAATTGTAGCAAAGCTGGGGTCGAAGCGGCGATTGAACCCCACCATAAGCGTCGCGCCCGCCTTCCGCACCACCTCGAGGCAGCCACGAGTGCGCGCCGCGTCGAGATCAACCGGCTTTTCGCAGAATACGGCTTTGTTGGCACGCACTGCGCGCTCGATGAGCTGCGCGTGTGTGTCGGTCGGCGTGCATATGAAGATGGCATCGATATCGGGCGCAGCAAGGATGGCATCGGCGCTCTTCACGGCGGCACCCGTCGCACCCGCGACTGCTTGTGCGGAGGCGATATCGGGGTCGGCGACCACAACGAGTTTCGCGCGCTTATGCGCCGCGATATTGCCGGCATGGATGCGGCCAATCCGCCCTGCGCCGAGAAGCCCGACCCGCATCATCTCGATTTTTCCCCTGCATTCGGGCAAACCCCTACGCACAGATTAGGGGCCGCACCTGGACCGGACAACCATATTGCGATTCCGCTTCGCCGGAATAAGGTCGCGGAGTCCGAGGATTTAGACATGGTTCAAGCACATCGGGACGGCGCGAGGCTCGACCGCAAGATCGCGGTGGTGACCGGAGGAACGCAGGGTATCGGCGAGGCGATTGCGCGCCTGTTTGCGGCGCGCGGCGCCGCCGGCATTGCGATCTGCGGCCGCAACGTCGAGCGCGGCAAGGCGGTCGCGGCCGACCTCGATCGGGCGGGCTGCCGCGCGGAATTCGTGCGGGCCGACCTGGGCGATCTCGACCAGGCGCGGGCTGTCATCGCCGCCGCTGATCACATTTTCGGCCGGATCGACATATTGGTGAACGCTGCCGGCATCACCGATCGCGGCACCATCTCGGACACCACGCCGGACCTGTTCGAGCGCATGATGGCAGTCAATCTGCGCGCGCCATTCTTCCTCATCCAGGACGCTGCCGCGGTCATGCGCCGGGAGCAGATCGAGGGCACGATCGTCAATATCCTGTCCATGTCGGCGCATGGCGGCCAGCCGTTTCTCTCGCCTTACAGCATTTCCAAGGGGGCATTGGCAACGCTCACCAAGAACGCCGCATTCTCGCTGATGCCGTGGCGCATCCGCGTCAACGGCCTCAATCTCGGCTGGATGGACACCCCCGGCGAAGACCGCGTCATGCGGCTCCATCACGGGGCGCAGGACGGCTGGCGCGAGCGGGCCGCGGCAGAGCAGCCGTTCGGCCGGCTGATCGAGCCCGCCGAAGCGGCGCGGGCCGTCGCCTTCCTGGCGAGCGCAGAATCCGGGATGATGACCGGCGCCATCATCGACTATGACCAGTCCGTTCTCGGCTGTTGGGAGCAAGCTCCGCATCCGTCGCGGACAGCGTGATGCGACGTTCTCCTCTTACTCGTCTCACGGGAGGCCATGCCGATGACTACTCTCCACCTGACCATGGCACAGGCGCTGGTGCGCTATCTCGCGGCACAGCGAACCGAGTTCGACGGCCGCATCGAGCCGCTATTTGCCGGCGTGTGGGCGATCTTCGGGCATGGCAATGTCGCCGGTCTGGGTGAGGCGCTGTGGCAGGCGCGGGAGGTCCTGCCGACCTTCCGGGCCCACAACGAGCAGGCAATGGCGCACGCCGCCATCGCCTTCGCGAAGGCCTCGCGGCGGCAGCGCATGATGGCCTGCACCAGCTCGATCGGACCCGGGGCGACCAACATGGTGACGGCGGCGGCCGTTGCCCATGTCAATCGGCTGCCCGTACTGCTGCTACCGGGCGACGTGTTCGCGAGCCGCCGCCCCGATCCGGTGCTGCAGCAGGTCGAGGATTTCTGCGACGGCACCGTGTCGGCCAATGATTGCCTGCGGCCGGTGTCGCGCTACTTCGACCGCATCGCCCGGCCTGAGCAGATAGTTGCTGCCCTGCCGCGGGCCATGAGCATCCTCACCGATCCGGCCGCATGCGGCCCGGTCACCCTCGCATTGTGCCAAGATACGCAGGCGGAAGCCTTTCGCTATCCGCAGAGCTTCTTCGCCGAGCGCGTCTGGCGCCGGCGGCGCGCGCCTCCCGATGCGCGCGAACTCGCAGAAGCCGCACGCCTGATCGCTGCGGCTCGCAAGCCTCTCATCATCGCCGGCGGGGGCGTGCACTATTCCGACGCGACGGCGGCACTTGCTGCCTACGTCGAGCGCCACGGCGTTCCGGTCGCCGAAACGCAGGCCGGCAAGGGCGCGTTGCCGCACGATCATCCGTTCAATTTGGGGGGGCTCGGCGTCACCGGCACGAGCGCCGCCAACGGGGCGGCCGTGGCCGCCGACGTGATCCTCGCCGTCGGCACGCGTCTGCAGGATTTTACCACCGGCTCATGGGCCTTGTTCCGTGAACCGACGCGCCAAATCGTGTGCCTCAACATTCAAATTCTCGATGCAACCAAGCACCTCGCGCAGCCCCTCGTGGGTGACGCGAGCGTCGGGCTCGAGGCTCTGTCGGGCGCGCTTTCGTCTTACCGGGCGCCGGAGTCTTGGATTGCAACCACCCAGCGATACAAGGCGGAGTGGATCGAAGCGGCCGCCAAGGCAACCGCGTCCTCCAATACCGATCTGCCATCCGATGCCCAGGTCATCGGCGCCGTGCAGCGCAGCTGCGCGCCGTCGGATATCGTGGTGTGCGCAGCCGGTGGGCTGCCGGGCGAGCTGCACAAGCTGTGGAACGTGTCGGAGCCGGGCGGCTACCATCTGGAATACGGCTACTCCTGCATGGGTTATGAGATTGCCGGCGGCCTCGGAGTGAAGATGGCGCATCCCGATCGCGAAGTCGTCGTCATGGTCGGCGACGGTTCGTACCTCATGATGAATTCGGAGATTGCAACCTCCGTGATGCTTGGCCGCAAGCTGATCATCGTCGTGCTCGATAATCGCGGATTCGGCTGCATCGATCGCCTGCAGCGTGCGACCGGCGGGGAGAGCTTCAACAACCTGGTCGCGCACACGCGGCACGCCGCCACCCCGGATATCGACTTCAAGGCCCATGCGGCGAGCCTTGGGGCGCTCGCCACCAAGGTCTCGAGCCTCGCCGAGCTTGAGAATGCGGTGCGACAGGCGCGTGCCGCTGAGCGCACGAGCGTTATCGTCATCGACACCGACCCGCTACTCGCGACGGAAGCGGGCGGCCATTGGTGGGACGTGGCGGTGCCCGAGGTTTCCGAGCGCGCCGAAGTCCGCGCCGCGCGGCAGGCCTATGAGGCCGCGCTTGCGCATCAGCGGCTGGGGGACTGATCCGTGGCGGTGCGCATCGGGGTCAATCCGATCGGCTGGTCGAACGACGACATGCCTGAGCTTGGCGGGGCAACGCCGCTCGAGACGTGCCTTACCGAGGCCAAGGAGGCAGGCTTCTCCGGTGTCGAACTCGGCCACAAGTTTCCGCGCGATCCGGTCGTGCTTTCCCAAGTGCTCGCGCGGTTCGGGCTTGCACTTGTCTCCGGCTGGTATTCGTCCGCACTGCTGCAACGCACGCCCGAAGCCGAGATGCAAGTGCTGCGGCCGCACCTCGATCTCTTGAAGGCGCTGGGCTGTAATGTGCTGGTATTTGCCGAGACATCGAATGCGATTCATACCGACCGCCGTAGACCGCTCGTGGAGCGGCCCGTCATGCCCGACCCGGCCTGGACCGAGTTCGGCCGGCGGGTGACGGCGGTTGCGGACTGCACCTACGCTGAAGGCGTGCGTCTCGTCTATCACCATCACATGGGCACGATCGTGCAAAGCGAGCGCGACATCGACGCGTTCATGACGACGACCGGCCCGTCCGTCCATCTGTTGCTCGACACCGGGCACGCAACCTTCGCGGGCGCCGATCCGGCAATGCTTGCCCGCCGCTGGCGCTCCCGCATCAGCCACGTGCATGCCAAAGACGTGCGGCACGAGGTCATGGAACGAGCGCGAGCGGAGCGCATGAGTTTTCTCGATGCTGTCGTCGCGGGGGTGTTCACGGTACCGGGCGACGGCTGCATCGACTACGCGGCGGTGCTGCGCGAGCTTGCGGGGTATGCCGGCTGGGTCGTGGTGGAGGCTGAGCAGGATCCCGCGAAGGCCCATCCTCTGACCTACGCCCGAATGGGATACCGCAACCTGCGCACCCGTCTTGCCGATGCCGGATTGCTGTGAGCGCCTTGCGGGATCAGCGCCCGATCCGGCCGAGCACATCGGCGCGCAGGAAGCGCTCGACGAACAGCATGAACAGTATCGACGGCACCAGCAGGATCAGGGCCGTGATCGAAGCGATCTGGTAATTGCCGCCCATGCCTGCACTGTAGAGCAGGAGCGGCAGCGTCGACACGGTCGGCACGCCGACAAAAAACGTGCCGGTGAACTCGTCGAGCGATTCAAGGAACACGAAGATCGCGCTAGCGAGGATGCCGGGTGCGGCAAGCGGCAGCGTCACGGTGAACAAGGTGCGCAGCACCGAGGCGCCGAGATTGCGAGCCGCGAGTTCCAGCTCGCGATCGACGGCGGCGAACGCAGCAGACGTGATCCACACCGAATAGACGAGCGCGTGGACCGCGTGCACGAGCACCACGCCGGCGATGGTTCCCGCCAGCCCCAATCCGTAGAAGATACGCGCCACGTTGACGTAGATCGCCACGCTTGGAAACGCCTGTGGCAGCAGAAATGCGATCATGATCACGCCGCGCCAGGGCAGGCGGAGCCGCGCCAGCGCGTAGCCGGCCGGGATGGACAGCGCCAGCGCCACGACCACAGTGAGGAGCGCGATGGAGATGCTCGTGACCAGCGACTGCATGGCGACGCCGGTCGGCCGGAACACGACCTCCCAGTAGCGCAGGCCCCACGCGACTGGGAGTTTGAAGGGAAAATACCAGCGCTCGGCGAATGACCACAGCACCAGATTGGCAAGCGGGCCGATGATGATGAAAGCAAACAGCGCCAGCAGTGCCGCCTTCCCGGTCGTGCCGGCAAGCGCCCGGATCACGCGGCCGTCTCCCGGCGCTGGCGCAACGCGTAGCGCAGGTAGATCCACGCGGTGACCGCCGTCATCAGGTAAGAGATCACGCCCAGCGCGTTGGCGACCGGATAGTCGCCGTAGGCGTTGATGCGGAACGAAATGTCGACCGTGAGCATGGTGGGCTGCGAACCCGCCACCATCAGCGGGACCGACAGCACGCTCAGCATGATCACAAAAGACAGGATCAGCCCGACCATCAGGCTCGGCGCGACGAGCGGAAGCACGATCTCGATGAGGCAGCGCAGCCGTGACGCGCCGAGGTTACGCGCAGCCTCGATGGCGGCGCGGTCGAGCGCGGCCATGCTTCCGGCCAGCAGCAAGGCGACAAACGGCGCCTGCTTCCACACGAACGTGACTATGATGCCGCGCCAATCGAGCAGGCTCACCGTCTGGTCCGGATCGAAGAGGCCGCTCATCACCAGAGTGTTGTTCAACATTCCGTTCTTGGCGAGAAATGTGCGCATGCACTGCGCCGCAACTATGAACGGGATGAACAGCGGCCAGCGATAAAGCCAGGCGAGCCCCTTCACCAGCCAAGGCGTCTCGCCCATGGTGAGGTAGCCGGCGATCGCGATCGATACGAGGCCTGTCAGCGCGGTCGAAATGGCGACGATGAAGACCGTGTAGAGAATGTCTCCGGAATAAAGCTCGAACGCCTTGGCAAAATTAGCGAGCCCGACACCACCCGCCGGATCGGAAACGGCAGACGCGACGGAGAGCACGAACGGGTACACGAATAGCGCCGACACCAGGAGGAGCGCCGGCGCGACCAGCAACAGCCCCGCGCTGCGGGATTCCGACATCGCACCGCCCGACGTGAGGAGTGAATCGCGGCTCAGTTAGCCACCTTCTTTTCGTACAACTCGAGAACGTCGTTGAAATAGGGCGTGATCGGGAACGGTTGGCCCTTGCCAGCAAGTTCGTCCGGCGAAATGTCGGTGAAGAGTTTGTCCCAGGCCGCCCGATCCAATTTTCCTTCGAGGTACTTAGCATCGATTCCCGGATACCAGTTGAAGCGCTTGATGATGCCTTCTGCCTGAACCTCGGGGCTTGTCGCCAGCGCCACGAATGCTTCGGCGAGCTTAGCGTTGGCGGCCTTCGCCGGCACCGCGTAGTACATCGGCTGACCCGGCATGCCGGGCGTGATGAGCTTGAGCTTCATGGACGGCGGCAGCTTGCCCTCCGCCCTCCATGTATAGAACATGTCGACCCACACCGGCCCGACGGCAATCTCGCCGCGATTGAGCATGTCGAGCGTGCCGGCATTACCCGGAGTGATGATCACGTTCTTGTTGAAGTCCTTAAGCTTGCCGAGCAGGCCGTCCCACGCCGCTCCGGTCGCCGCGTCGTAAGGGCCTTTTATCATCTGCTCGGCATTTCCACTGAACGCGTAGACCCAGCCGGTGACAAAGGCGACCCCCGACATGCCGCCCTTGATGCCGTTGTATCCGAATTTCCTCGGGTTCTTCTTCACCCATTCGGTGAGATCTGCATAACTCCCCGGAACGTCATTGGTGAGATCGGGATTGTAGGCGAGGGCCGTCTGGCTATGGAACATCGGCATGACATAGCCCGAGACATCCGCTCCGAGTGCATTTGCAGCCGTTTCGCGGGAGACGAGTTTACCGGTGTCGATATCGTCCTTGTACTTGGCCAGAAGCCGTTCGGCTGCCATCTGGCCGGCAATCTTCTGGTGGATGACGATAACGTCGAGATCCCATGCGGTTGTACCGGCGGACTTTTGTGCGGCGAGCTTCTCGTAGATCTTCTGCGACCCGGCATCGCCCGGGCCAGTGCCCACCGAGACCACGCGGACGCCGCGGTGCGTCATCTCGAACAGCGGTCCGAGGTAGTTGCCACAACCGGAGGAGCCCAGAATGGCGACAAACTCGCCAGCGGCGACAGCGAGATCGATTCCTTCGAGAACGACAGTCCGCCCATACCCGGCCCGCAGCTGCTCGACTTCAATGGCCGCCAGGTGCGCGCGCTCCATCCCGACACCCTTGTTTGAACGCGGGCAATTATAGTCCCACCAACGGCCGCCACCAACCGCTGTCGGGAGCACGCTGTCAGCGCGATCAGCTGTGATCGGTCAGCTCTCCGTTGTGCAATGAAGATGCACAACCAAAATACGGTCAATGGCAGTTCGGCGGCGTGCCGATCAATTCACGCAGCGTCCAACGTTTCCGCTTGCATCCGCGGCCTCGAAGTCGCCGGGTGTCGTGGCACGGCCGTCGAACAAGATTGACAGCTGGTTCGATATCCCAAAATCCATCGACCCCCGGCGGCGCTCGTTGAGCAAGCGGGAGATATTCCATTCGTCGTGCGAGCCGTAACTGAATGCCACAGACGCGCGCAGCGCGTAGTAGTTGCGAAACGTCTTCTTGCTGACCTTGTTTTGCTCGACCGCGTCCTTGAGCCTCTGGTCACTCGCAAACCGCTTGTCGAAATATGCCTCGATTTTTTCCATGTCGGCATTGCCGTCGAGTCCGAAAAATTGCGCAATGTCCGACGGGCCCACGAAATAGACAAAGTCGAAGTCCTCGCCAAGCCCGCTGCGACCTTCCAGGATTTTAGTCCACATCAACATGTAGTCGGCGCCTGATGCCCCAGCGGGCAGGTTGCCCTCCGCGCCCGGGTTCAACATCCACACGGAGTTCCTGCCGAACCGCTTTTCGATCCGGTCCTTGATCTCTTTCGCTATGTCCTGATTGACGCCGAAATAGCTCCCTCCCGTCGTCGAGAGCGGAATACTGATGTAGCCAATCGCCTTGCCTTGAGTCTTTTGATCAACGATTAGTTGTCGAACGCGCGCGATATTGGCGTTGACCGCATCTTGATTGTCTACGTTGATGCAGTAACAAAGATTGATGCTCGTGCATGCGGTAACGGTTGCGGCGATACCTTCAGCGGGCGACATCGTAAGCTGCTCCAAGCCAAGCGCCGCTGCGAACCAAAACGTTCTCATTGAGTGATCCCTCGGGTTCGATGATTCTATGTGGCGGAACATATTGGCCAACTCTAGCGGTTCTCGAATATCGCCCGCAACAGCTCGGCGAGGCGGAAGCCGCCTTGCCGGGCTGCGGTACGTTCTGGATGAGTTCAGCGCCGCTCGCGGTTTTACGGGTAGGGTGGAAGCAGGCGACGTCGCTTGTCGCCGCAAACATATGCAAAGAAGCGGTCGTCCGCTCTTGGAACATTGCGCTTGAGACCCATGTTGAAGCGCCGCGGTTTCGAAATACGGGCGCAGCCATGTCAAATAGGTCATAGCGACTGGATATAGTCTTTTCGCCCACGCCAGTTTCTGCGCGCCACACTGCGACAGACTGATTTCTCTGGTTGATTCGATCCGTCTGGTGCTTTTTCTAATCGTCCCCATTGGCTGGAATGGGGACACCGTTGATGGCCATCGAAGTTGAACCGGACAAAACCCGAGGGGCTCGCCGCTTTCGCGGCGCCCCGGAATGACGCCGAGGGGACACAATGTGCTCTACCGCCCGACAATCTTCGCCAAAAGATAATCTACAAGCGCCTCGACCTCGTTCGCGCTGAGAACCGGCGTAAGGGTCGTTCCGTCCGGCGCCGGGCCCGGGGGAAACCCGTAACACGAGCGTTGGGTGTAGGCGCCGTCGAGCCAGCCTGGCATTTGCGTGCCTGGAAGCCCGCAACTGACCGCCTCGATAAGGGCCGCGCGGTCGAGCCTCGTCTTGCGTAGGCTTGGACCGGCCGGAAATTCGCCGCCGACGCCACCTTCGCCCGTAGAGCCGTGGCACTGGAGGCATCCGGCATTGTCCCACGCTGCCTCACCGGCCGCGAGCCGCGCGGGATCCTGCGCGAAGGCGGAGGTGCAAAGCGTCATCCCGACGGTCAAACGGAGGATCGTTGCAGCCATCGCGAACTGCGCTTGCACATTTGCCTCCCTGCGGCTGGTGTCACGTTACGCGATGGCGCCGGCCCGCGGAACCCCCTCCCAACCCTTCCGTGCAGCGGAATGTAGGATGGGTTGAGCGAAGCGAAACCCATCAACTGCCGTGCACCAGGCTCAAGGATGGGTTTCGCTCCGCTCAACCCATCCTACGCATTCGCTGGACGGGAGGGAAACCATCGGCTCGGTCAGGGGCGAGCGGCGTCATCCGCCCGCGCTTGGGTGCGCTCCATGTCAAGCCCGGCCTTGAGCCGTTCGATCTCGGCGAAAAACGTGCTTTGGTCGCGCACTGGTACGAGGCGAAGCATGGGCGGCATCAGCTGACGGAAGGTGCTCTGCCGGCCGGAATCCGAGACGGCCTCGGATCGCAGCACGGTCTGTACCGCGATGGCAAGCGCCAACAGCGTTACGACGAAAGCGCCTTTGAGCACCAGGCGCGACCGGCCGGTCTCGCGCAGATGGAAGAAGCACACGGCGGCGAGGATGGACCACAGCACGGCATATTCGTAGCTGGTGGCGGCTGGCCAGGCGAGCGCAAAGGCGGAGAATTGCGCAAACTCGCGGTAGAGCGAGACGACGAGGATGCCGGACAGGGCAATGAGCAGATTTTGCACGAAGCGGGCCCGGCCCGAAAAGATACGCGACAGAACCGTCCAGACCGAGACCCAGGCTAAGACCGACGCGGCGACGATGAGGAGCGGAGTGAGGTAGGTCGAAGCCCTGGGCTCGGCTGTCTGCGCCAACCACACGAAGAGCGCTTCGATGCCCAAGGTCACCACGCTAAGCCCCACAGCGATCGTGATCGGCCAGGTCTGCGTCCGCGCTCGCGCCAGGCGTTCGGCCGGCACGGCGTAACTCGCCTCCCGGATACGCAGGTAGGTGTGCCCGATGCGAATAGGACGCTCGGCGTCGAGGACGATGCGCACCTCTCGGGCGATGCCGTGATCGAGGAACATGCCGTTCTTGCTGCCAGCATCTTCGGCGATCAACCGCCCGGCCTCGTCGCGACAGACGCGCACATGTCGCGCCGCGACGTAAGGGTCGTCGACGATCACGTCATTGTCGTAGCCGCGGCCGATGCACGCCTCCTCGCCAGCGACGCGGAAGCGCGCCGCGACCTCGCGGTGACGTGACAGGATTTCGACCCAGATCATTTTTGCACCGCTTCGAGAAAGCGTTTGCTGAGCGCGACGGCGTCTGCGTAGGCCACTGCCTGAAGGCCCAGTCGCGACACCAGCGCCTCGGTGCCGTGGTCCTCGGTGACGGCTGTCAATGCCACGTCATAAAGCCCGTCGAACTCTCGATAGGCCTGGGCGCACCAGACGACGCGGAGCGGCGGGTGATTTGGCGCGGCCGCTGCTGCGACGAAGTCCTCGTGGCAGCGCTGCGTTGTATGCCACTTGAGGGATGGGCCCCCGCCGACGAAGACCGGCTGGCTCAAGAACGGCTGGCTCTGCCGCGTCAGGAAAGTCGCAAATTGGAATTGATTGAGGTCAGCGGTCGTGACGTAGGAATGGCTGAGTTGAATCGAGCCGATCGTGAGATCGTTGGCAATGAACAGGTTGGTGTCGCTCCGGCAATTCATCGAATTGATGCTGGCGCGCGGCTTCGGTGTGGCGCCGGCATTGGTCTGCGCCGAGCAATTGAACCACGGCGCCGTCGTCTCCGGCGCCTGATAGGGCCCAAACGCGATCGAGCGAAATCCCCTGTCGCCGAATGACTTGTAGAGGCCCGCCTGCCGGGCCGCAAGCTGGCGGCCGATTTCCGCGCGGAAGTCTTGCGGCGGCGCTGCTTCATTGTCGCGCACACGCTGGAGCAGCGCCGCGGCGAATCGTGCCGGCACCAGGAAGCTCACGAGCTCGGCGCCGGTCCTCTTGGCGACGTTGACGCCGACAACCAATCCCTCGGCCGTCACCGCCGGGCCGCCGCTCATGCCCGGGTTGAGTGCGCCGGTGAAGTGCATGCGTTCGTTGTAGCTGCGCTCCACCAGGCCGTTGTAGATGCCCTCATTGATGGTGAAGCCGAGATCAAGCGGATTGCCCATGGAATAGAGGCGCTCGCCTTTCGGCAAACCGCGCGCCATCGCTGCCTCATCGAAGGCGAAGAACGGCGCATCGCGCCTGTCGAGGTGGACGACGGCGAGATCGTTCGCAAGATCGATGGCCAGCAGCTTGGCCTCGCCGCGGTTGCCGTCGGCCGCGGCGTATTCGAGCCTGTACGTCTTCGGATCGAGCGCGACCTGCGAGACGACATGATAGTTGGTTATGGCGAGGCCATCGGCGGTGACGAGAAAACCCGAGCCCGTCGAGGATTGCCGCTCGGCGCCGGCAACGAGCGTGCGAAATTGCAGCAACCGCGCCGGCGCAGCGGCATAGATGCGCTCGGCAGCGGAAACAACGGAAGCCGGCGGATCGCCGGGCGCGGCCCATGCCGAACCGCCGCCGACAGCGATCGCGACAAGCCCCAAAACCCGTCCAGCACCGCGAAAGCCTTGGATGGTCGTGATCACGAAATGCTGCCCCCCAGCCAAACCATGATCACGACACGATAAGCCAACCAGCGGTGGAAGAAAAGGCGATCCATCGCGCCGGCCGGCTGCGTGCCGGTGGCGATGATTGACCATGAGTGGCCGCGTCCGTAAGCTGCAGCGAAGACATCAAATTCCAAGATGGTTGGAAGCCGATCGAGGGGAGCCGCCCCAATGTTAAAATCACCCAGACCAACCGGTGCTGAGAACATCGACGATCGTCCCAAGGCGGCGATCGACCGGCGCAGCTTTCTCGCCTCCGGCGCTGCCGTCGTCGCTATCGCCGAGGCGCCGGCAGCGCAGGCCGCCGAAGCCATCGCCTGGGACCGCGAGGTCGATGTCGTCGTGATCGGCGCCGGCGCCGGCGGGCTCGTGGCCGCGATCGCGGCGCGCGAAAAGGGCGCATCGGTGCTGATTGTCGAGAAGAATTTCGACATCGGCGGCCGCGCCATGATGAGCTTTGGCGGCCTCTATATCGGCGGCGGCAACCGCCTGCAGAAGGCGAAAAGCGTCGAGGACTCAGCCGATCGGGCGTTCGCCGACTGGTCGCGTCCGGAAAAGCCGATGGGCCGCTTCAGCGATCGGGCGCTGGTGCGCACCTGGGCCGACAACAATCTCGAATTGTTCGATTGGCTGGAGAAGAACGGGATCCAATGGGAGGCATACCGGGGTGCTCCCGATCGCCTCGATCGCAACCGCACGCGGTTGAACGTGGTGCGCTGGCCCAATGAGCCGACCACGCCGGCGCGGGGCTCCGGTTTCGTCAGGCCGCTGGAGAAGACCGCCCGGCGGATGGGAATCGAGATCCTGCTGCAGCAGCAGATGACGAAAATCCACCGGGAGAGCCCGCTGGCCGGCCGCGTCACCGGCATCGCCACCGTCGAAGTCGATGACTCCTACCGGCCCAAGACCCGCACCATGAACATCAGGGCGCGCAAGGGCATCATCATCGCCACCGGCGGCAGCGCCGGCAATCCAGTGTTCCGCACCATGTTCGACGTCCGGCTCACCGAAGAGTATCAGGCCGAAAACAGCGAGTGGACAGAGCGCACCGGCGACGGCGAAATCGCCGCCATGGAAATCGGGGCGGCGCTCGGAGCAACGGCGTGTCAGACCACCCAGGACGACAACCTGATCACCAAGGGACGGATGGGCAAGAAGAGCAACGGCACCATCACCGAGCTTTATCCCACCAGTCCGCATTTCTTTCGCGCCCGCGCGCTCGGCCTTGTGGTGAAGGACTACCAGGATGTGATCCTGGTGAAGGAGAACGGCCTTCGCTTCTATGACGAGACCGTTCCCACCCGGGACTACGAATATTATGCGGCGGCGCTGGCGTGGACCGGCGATCCCAACAAGTTCAACGGCGGTGGCCCGATCTGGGCGATCTTCGACGCCGACGCCGTGACCCGCGAAGAGTGGGACGTGAAGCCGCCCCATGTCGATCCCGCCGGCTACTTCTTCAGCGCCGATACGATCGAGGAACTGGCGGGGAGGATCGTCAACGAATACCAGTGGCGGCCAATGCCCGGCGCGGCCCTGCGCAAAACGGTGGAACGCTACAATTCCTTCGTCGACTCCGGTGTCGATGCCGATTTCAAGAAGCCGCGGCCGATGCACAAGGTCGCCAGGCCGCCGTTCTACGCGGCGTGGCACACGCCGGCGCTTCATGACTCCTATACGGGCATCCGCATCAACACCGGCGCGGAGGTCATCGACTTGCACGGCAAGGGCATTCCCGGCCTCTACGCGTGCGGCGACTCCGCGGGCGGCTTCGGTCAGCACGGCATCTGCCGGGCCGCAACGTTCGGCCGCATCGCGGGCTTCCATGCTGCTGCGCAACCGTCATGAGCGCAGCTTCTCTGGCGGAGGGTCGCCCCGTATTGCATCTGGAACTCGCTGAGCCCGTTCCACCGCACGTACCGGTGGGCGCGGACGTCCTGCTGCAGGTCAGGGCGTCGGGCGCGGCCCGCGATTTGAGCGGCGGTCGCATCGACGTCGTGGCCGGCGAAGACATCGTGGCGACGGCGGTGCTGATCGCGTTTCGCGACAATTTTAATGAAACCGCCGCATTTGCGGTCAGGGCGCCTGGTCGTGTCGAAGCATTCAGTTGGACCATCCGTTTTCCGCCGCAGGAGGTCGAGGGGATCGCGTATGGGGAAAGCGCGCTGCTGGTCTCTTCGCAAACGAGACCGCACCAGACGAGCCTCGCGGTGTGGTCGGTCCCCTCGCCGGTGCGAATGGCCGACCGCTTTGCCATCACGGTGGGAGCAAAGAGTTCCGGCGCCTGCGCGCTCAGCGGCGCCAAGATCGAGGTCCGTGACGAAACCGGCGCGCCTGTGGGGCAAGGCATCCTCGGCGATAGGCCGTGGCCCGGGACCGATGCACTTTATTGGACCGAGATCGTTCTCGCCGGTCCATCCCAAGAAGGGCAGCAGTGCTGGAGCGTCGCATTCGCGGCGACGGACTTGGAGCTGCCGCATCTGGGCTCGTCGGCCGAATTCAGCTTTACCGCCGTCAAGCCGCCCGAACACCGCGTGGCGGTCGCGGTTACCGAGCGCGAGGTCGCGACCCCGGTGGAGGCAAGCCAGATCGCGCTCGGCCCCTATCGGGCTGCGACCGACAAAACCGGAGTGGCGCACATCGAAGTGCCGGGCGGAATCTACGATCTCGCGGTGTGGAAGTCAGGGTTCGAGCCGGCCTCCAGAACCGTCGAGATTGCAGCGGACGTAAGCGTGCAGCTTGAGTTGATCCGGCGTCCAAAAGAATTGACCGTCTGGGATTAGCGCGAGCGCGCCTTTGCCCACCCTACCCGCGCAGACGGGCGCTCCTATCCGGCAACGGTCCGATCGGCCGTCTCTGTGTTGCCAGCTTCACCAAGGTGGCGGGCGCCCCATTTCCGAATTGCCGAAATGACGGGAATAAAACTCCGACCCTTGCGGGTCAGGCGATACTCCACCTTGGGGGGAACGACGCCGAAATCTTTTCGGTCGATGAGCCCGCTTTGCGTGAGCGCCTTCAATTCGCGGCTCAGCACGCGGGGAGCTATTTCCTGCGCCCCCTCCGCGCCTCGCAACAGGCCGGTCCGGATCTCGCCATAGCGGAGCGGACCATCCTTGAGGTCCCACACGATTCGCAGCTTATATTTGCCGCTGATCACTTTCTGAAATGCCGCGACCGGGCAGCCGCATGCTGCTGTTGCTTTTCTGTTCGACATCGTCGCCAACACTCCTGGCCAACACGTCTTCAATGCATCTTAAAAAGACAACGAGAACTAAATAGCCCATACTATCATTTTTGTCCGTACTTGTCTGGGCGCTCGTATCGCGCCAAATCAATTCGCAGTCAAACGCATCATGGCGTCATGGCGACCCGCGCGGCTGCGAGGAGGCGAACGATGATTCTCGTGACGGGGGCGACCGGCCTGAACGGCCGCGAATTGGTACATCGATTGTCCGCCAGAGGCGTGCCGGTACGTGCCCTGGTGCGCAATGCCGCCAAGGCCGATGGGCTGCGCCCATCCGACCCTCCCGGGCAAGCGGGGGAGGGCAGGGTGGAGATCGTGGAAGGCGACATGGCGCGCCCTGAGACGCTGATCCCGGCCTTGCGGGGTGTAGAGCGCGCCATGCTGATCTCCTCCTCAGACCCCATGATGCTCGACGTGCAGTCGAATTTCATCGCAGCCGCCCGCAAGGCCGGGGTAAAGCATGTCGTCAAGCTGTCCGGCATCATGCCGGAGCTCGATTCTCCATTTCGATTTGCCCGGATGCATGGCGAGATCGAGCGCAGGCTGGAGGCGTCGGGAATGGCTTTCACGCATCTGCGCGCCGGCGAATTCATGCCGGTATACTTCCGGCAGGTGCCGTCGATCATCGCCAAGGGCGCATTATCCCTTCCTATGGAAAATGCGAAAATCGCCTCGATTGACATCGGCGACATCACCGATGTGGCCGCCGTCGCTCTGACGAACTCCGGACACGAGGGCAAAACCTACCCCCTCACCGGTCCCGAGGCTCTCACCATGGCGGAGGTCGCGGAGAAGCTCTCCGCTGTCACTGGAAAACACATCCGTTACATGAACGTCGCCCCAGAGGATGCCAAAAAAGCTCAGCTTGCGGCCGGAGTATCCCCGTACATCGCCGATGCGCTGGCCGAACTGTTTGCCGAACGGCGCAAGGGCAAGGAGGCGAATGTATCACCCGCGGTGCAGATGATTCTCGGCCGGCCGCCGGTCAGTTTCGACGCGTTTGCCAAACGCAATGCCGCAGTCTTCCGCGGCGAACAACTGCCTCCAAAAATCTAAGGATAGCCGCATGAAAAGCTTTCTGATCAAGTATCGGCTCGCGAACGGGACGGAGACGGAGTGGCATCAGGCTATCGCCCGGTTTATTTCGGCGTTGGATGACGATCCCGATCTGAAGGGGAAAATCTCCTATCGCTGCATGAAAATCCGGGACGACCACGCCTACTATCATCTCGCGACGGCCGCGGACGATCAGGCCATCAAGGTCCTTGCGCAGCGGGAATACTTCAAACGCTACACGGAAGCGACAAAGCACGTTGCCGGTGGAGACGTTGTGGTTTCTCCGCTTGAGATCATCGCGGAAACCGCGCATCTGCCGGCCTTGCTGCCTCCCTCCTAAGGATGATGTAGGGGCGACCCTCATTGGCGCTAAGTTAAGGGTATGTGCAGTTTCTGCTCCCTCTCCCCGCACGCGGGGAGAGGGAAAGCCGCACGGCCGTCGCTTAACTTAGCCCCTATGAGGGTCGCCTCCAGGATCGCCCCCACAACGGGCGACCTTGGAGGACGCCGCTTGCGCGCGCCCCTCCAACATTGTGACTTTGGTCGATACTCCAATCCCTTCAGATTGGCTGCAGCGATCGACTATCGCGCCGCCACCGTCATCTTGTCGTAGGAATAGACGAAATCGTTGCTCGCCTGGGGCTTGTGACAATTGAAGCAACTGTCCAGATTGGCGTTCGGGTTGGGCGTCTTGTCGGTGCGGAAGGCTTGGTACTCCCATTCGCCATTACGCTTCGCCTCGGCGTATTCGCTGCCCCACCCGGCCTGCTTCTCCATCACGGTATAGCCCTGGATCGTGTTCGTCTTGATGAAGCGGCCGCCCGGGTCCTTCGCCGGATTGCCCTGGGCATCGACCTGGGCGGCATATTGCACGACGGTGATCACCGTGCCGGTCGGCAGCGGCGCCCCCTTCTTGGCGGCGTCGATAGCCGTCTGACTGGTGTAATATTCACGGACCTGCTTGTTTTCCGGCCGGTCGAGGGTCAGGTAGACGGCCCCTTTGGCATATTCCGCCGGAAACATGATCTTGTCGCCGCCGGCTCGCACCGAGACCGCGGCGGTCAGCCCCGTGACAGTGGCAACGACCGTGGCGATGGTGAATTTCCTGTCTATGGTCATGACTTCCTCCCACATGAAGCGTGAAGCTGCGCGATGTAGTTTAGCAAATTGAGCGCCGGCAGCCCACGCCAGCGGCACACAATACCATTAAAAGCGCGTCGTAAGATCGGTCAGCCATTGGGGCGAGGCTTCGACGAGCATCGTCTCGATCGACTTGTCGAGGCTGGTCAGCACCAGCACACCGATCGCAACGAAGAGAGCGCCGAGCCCCGCTTTGGCGCCCTTGCTGGCCGATGCAAGCCGATGACGCCAGCGCACCATGGCTTCGCGCGACAACAGGCCGAGCGCGAGCAGCGGCAGCGCTGCGCCCAGTCCGAATGCGAACATGGTGATGCCAACTTGACCGAGGTCACGGCCCTGCGCTGCCAGCAGGGAAGCCGCACCCAGCGTCGGGCCGACACAGGGGCTCCAGACGGCGCCGAGCAGCACGCCGACCCAGAACTGGCCCGACGCTCCGCTGCGGACGCCGCTAAAGCGCGCGTCGGCCCAATTCGCTATCGGACCGCTCGCAACAGCAAGTTGGGCTTGGAATCCCGGAAGCATCAGGACCAGCCCAATAGCGAGCATCAACACGGCTGCCACGTAGCGAAACACGTCGGCGTCGAGGCCGACCGCAAAGCCGACAGTTGCCACGAACAGGCCGATGGCAACGAACGATATGGAAAGCCCAATGGCAAGCGCCACTGGCCCCCATTTCCGCTCCGATGCAGCCGCGCCGAGGACGATCGGGAGAATGGGCAGCACGCAGGGCGACAATACCGACAGCATGCCGGCTGCGAGTGCAAGCGCAAGGCTCGCGAGCGTCATCCTCCTAGGCCCTTCACAGGACTTTGTTCAGCAGGGCGGCAATCGATTGACGGTTGGTGTCGCCGACCGATCGGCCTTGTTCGGTCGCGCCTTTGAAGGAGATCAGCGTGGACTGCATCCGGGCTCCGAAACGCCGAACCAGATCCTTCTGACTGTCGAAATCGATTGTGAAATAGACCAGATCCTTGAATCTGGAATCGGCCATCAGCTGGGCGAGGATCGGCTCCTGCGCCTTGCAGATCGGGCACCACGAGGCATGAATGGCGACGAAGATCGGTTTGCCGGTCTTCTGGGCGTCCGCGAAGGCGGCGTCGTTGAATGGTTGCGGACCTGCGGCGGATACCGGCGCTACGGCGACCGCGCTTGCGGCAACTGCGGCTAAGAGAACCGAACGACGTGACAGCATGGGGAATCCCTCCTTGGTTTCCGTTTGATGGACGAAGCGTGATACCTCGGGATGAGGTGCGATCACATTCACAAAGCAGTCCGCAAAATCAAATCTCATTGAGTTGGTCGTCCGTCAGGCATGCGTCAGCTCCTCGATGTCGGACAACAGGCTGTCCGCTCGCCATCGGCGCGCGCCTCCTGGACCGGTGGGCAAGGGACATCGCCGTATGAGCAAAACACGCAGCAATCACCTGGTTTCGGTTTCATCCGCGTGCGACAGCCCCCGCAATCGTAGAAGAATTGACACGCATCCGTCGGCATTATTTCGGTGCTGCGATATCCGCAGGTCGGACAGGTGATTGTCGACGAAAGCTGCATCCCGGCTCACCCTCAGACGCCGGAAGCAGCTTCACCGCCCGGACGGGATACCCGCTGCCACGCGATGTGGTCGAGCGACAGCTTTCCGGCGCCACGGCAGAGCAGCACCAGCAACATCGCGGCCCATTGGATGTGCGTCGGCCACGCTTGCGGGTAGACGAATATCTCGATCACCGTCGTCATGCAGAGGAGCACGAGCGCGGCCGCTCTGGTCAACAGGCCGAGCAGGAGCAGCACCGGCGTCGTCAATTCGATGGAGAGCGCCAGATTGGCGGCGAACTCCGGCGGCAGCAGCGGCACTTTGTATTCATCAGTGAAGAGCTCGATGGTCGTGTCCCAATTCGCGAGCTTCGTCATGGCGGAGTTCCAGAACACGGTGGCGGCGCCGACGCGAAGCGGCAATGCGAGCAGCGCGTACGGCACGCGATCGAAGAGCCCGATTAAGCTGTCGACAGCGGCGAGCAGCGGCGAACGCCGGGATGCCGAAGCGGCGAGATCCGTCATGGCACTGCCTCCAATGATGCCGCGAGAGCTGCGCCGGCTTGAGGCGCCAGGTGGAAATCGATGAAGTGGAAATCGATGAAGCGGAAATCGATAAACCGACCGGCGGCAAGATGTTCGGCGAGCCAGACCTCTCCCCCGATGGCGGCGGCCTCCGCAAATACCTCGGCGAGCGGCCGGCCTCCGCAGAGCGCGACCGCAAAGCGCCACGCGGCGGCGTCGAGGCGTGACACCTCCACGTCCGTGGCGCGGCGCTCCACCAGCAGACAGACCGGACCAGCCTTGAGATCGACGCCAGCAAGAGCCGCATCGTCACCGTGAAGCACGCCCCGCCAGATGACATCGACCGGATAGTCGGCGCACAAGAGGGCAATCGACGGAT
>WNFD01001768.1_pt1 | contig 22872 bp, 26 predicted proteins | sample 5400491 | NCBI WGS metagenome assembly WNFD01 (sample SAMN13153343, study PRJNA577476) | soil metagenome | isolation source: 120 cm saprolite under Douglas fir tree site 2 hole 2 replicate 2 | place: USA:California | collected 2015-04-18
TCAGGCGCGGTCGTCTGTAAAACCGTCGGCTCAGCCTACGCTGGTTCGAACCCAACACCTGCCACCACCTGCGAAAACGGCCCGCTCGCTGCGGAAACGCGGTCGTGCGGGCCGTTTCCTTCTTGTCCCGCTGTGTGTCAGCGTGCACCGTAAGCCGGTGGATAGCGGTGGTTACGGACATCTGGCGGACAGTGGCCGGCCAGGAGGAGCGGCGCAGCGGGAGGTAGGGACGGCGACTGCGCGCGCCCGTGGCCGGGCCAGCCTGCGGTCAGACCTGTGCCCGCCCAGGCTGGGCGGAGTAGTGCCGTCGACAGTTGCATCATGCCTCTGGCAGTAGCGCGGCTGCTATCGACTCAGCCAGGAAACGTCCGTATCGGGTCAGATTCCATCCGCAGCGGATCACGAGGAGCTCGTAGAGTTCGGGAGAGCTGTATGTCCACATCACATCGGTGGCATCCTCCAGCGTGATGCCGGGTTTGAGGTGACCGCGGTCGGCTAGCGTTCGCGCGTTGTGGCGCATGCGTTCCCGGCGCTGGCGGTCGCTGTCGCGCACTAGGGCCGCCATTTCGGGGTCAGTGGCTGCGGCGTCCCGGATCAACAGGTGGACCGGTGCCACCAGCGGCGCGACCTCGGTGCTGAGGGTTCCCCAGTGGCGCACGATGGTGCGCGGGTCGTGTTCGGCGACTTGCATGTTGTCAGAGCGCCGCGGTGCCGCGACCGGGCCTTCGCCGGAGAGGCTTCTCTCGTAGATCGCTCGTACCAGGCCGGCCTTGCCGCCGAACGCCTTGTGCACGGTATCCACCGACAGCCCGACCTCGCCCGCGATCGACGCCATCGTGGTAGCGGCGTAGCCGCGGGCCAGGAAGGCGGCGCGAGCGACGTCGAGGATCGCGTCGCGATTCCGGCGGGCCTGTGCCTGACGTCCGCGGGAGTCGTAGACCCGGCTCCTCTTGCCCGTATCCACGGATTTAATTCTATGCTATCGTATTGAATCTAGCCAACTAGAATAGATTTGAGGTCCGGTATGGACGGATCAACCGACCCTACGTCGCTTGTGCGGCGGCTCGCCGCTGCGACGAACGCCCACGACCTCGACGCGCTCGTCGCCTGTTTTGCCGACGACTACCTGAACGAAACGCCGGCCCATCCCGCGCGTGGATTCTGCGGCGCCGAGCAGGTCCGGCGCAACTGGGCTCATCTGTTCGCCGGCATACCCGACCTTTCCGCACGCATCCTCGCCACCGCGGGCGCCGGCGACACATTGTGGACCGAATGGGAAATGTCAGGCACTCGCGGCGACGGCACCGCTCATCTGATGCGCGGCGTCATCATCTTCGGCGTGGCAGCGGGCCAGGTCACATCGGCACGGTTCTACCTGGAACCAGTCGAAGACAGCAGCGGCGGCGTCGACGCCCAGATCTCCCGCGTCGCCCCGGCCGCACCACAACACCACGCCAGGCCGTGATACTCGTCGCCGGCGGCTCGCTGACCGCGGCAAGGCGCTCGTGTTCGGCCGAGGCGACAACCCAGTCAACTTCGTATCCGCCCGGGACGTGGCGAACGCGATCGAACAGGCGGTCCACGACGACACGCTGCGCGGCCGCATCCTCGATATCACCGGTCCAGAGAACCTCACCTTCAACCAGATCGCCCGCCGGCTCACCGCAGCAACCGGCATTCCGGCCAAGACCAGCCACATCCCACTGGCCGCCCTCCGCACGATGTCATTGCTGGCCAGGCCAGTAGCACCCGCGTTCGCACGCCAGGCACAGGCGGCTGTGATCATGAACACGACCGACATGACCGTCCAGGACGGCAGCACCCTCCATCAGCGCACCACCATCGGCCAACTTCTCCGCGAACGCGATAGCAGACAGACCGCGTGATCCCGGCGGGCGGTCCTTCGCCTGCCCGCCGTACCGACGCTCGACAGGGCCGGCTTCGATCTCGACCAGCAAGCAGGACGCTTGCCGACCACTGGTTTGGCGTGCCAGCAGTCGGCACAAGATCTTCGGTCTTATTGGTGCGGACAGTGCGGTGAGGTGTCGCGGCCAATCTCGGTTGGCCGGGCATCTCGAGGGACTCGGGAGCCGGGCTTGGCTGAAGACATCCGGGAGTGCTCTGCGCGGCATTACACCGTCATGGTGTGCTCGGTGGTCCAGGCGTCGACGAGGTCGAGCACGGTTCGCGGGGGCTCGGGGGGCACGAAGCCAAGCATGTCCTGGAGCAGCGGGTGGACGACGGGGTGTACCCAGTCGTGCTCGAATACCTCCCAGTCATCCTTGGCCTCCCATATCTCGACATACCGCAGTCCAGTCTCTGTGCGGTAAGCGAGGTGCGCGATCAGGCCGGGCGGGTGCTCCGGCCCGATGCCTTTCCTGATGCGAGCGTAGATCTCGGTGGTGATCGGCACCTCGTAGGTGAATGCGTATGGCATCTGTCAGGCCTCCAATATTGATCCGAAGATATTTCGGATCAATATTGCTATCATGTCCCCTGTGCAGCCTCCCGTCAAGCGGCCATACGATCGGAGCAAGCGCCGCGAGGCGGCTGCACGCACCAGGGAGGCGATCCTGAACGCCGCGCTGGAGCTGTTCTGTGACCGCGGCTACGCCGCGACGCCGATGACGGCGATCGCCGAGCAGGCGGGCGTGGCGCTCGACACCGTGTACGCTTCAGTCGGCCGCAAGCCCGAGCTGGCCCGGCTCCTCATCGAAACCGCGATCTCCGGCAGCAGCCAGGGCGTCCCAGCCGAGGAACGCGACTATGTCCGGGCGATCCGCGCGGCGCCCGATGCCGAAACCAAGATCGCCATCTACGCCTCAGCCGTGGGGATGATCGCCAGCCGCCTCGCCCCTGTCCTAGGCATCTTCCAGCAGGCCGCACCGGCAGAGCCGGAACTAGCCGCGCTGTGGCGGGAAATCGCCGAGCGCCGGGCGGCGAACATGCACCTCTTCGTGACCGACCTCGCCGCGGTCGCTATGCTGCGAGTGGACCCCGGCGAAGCCGCCGACATCGTATGGGCCACTAACGCCCCCGAGCTCTACCAGTTGCTCGTCTACCAGCGCGGCTGGACCCCGCAGCGCTACGAGCATTTTCTCGCCGACACGTGGCGACGCCTGCTCCTGGCCGGGTAAGCCAGACTCGCCTCCCCGAAACCGCCCGCACGGCCGGCGGCCGCCGGGCATCCTGTCTTCGTGGATGATCAGCGGTTGGGTGTGTCCCTTAGCGTCTGGACAGAGTGTGTTCCTGCTGGTCAAGGCATATCTCATGAAAGCCGCGGGTGCTCCGGTCTTGCATGTTTGCGAGCGACCTGGCGGCAGTACCTGCATACGCAGGCCGTGACAATGCTCGTCGACTTCTTTGTTTCAGCGGTGGTGCGTCGTCAGGTGCGCGCCGAGGGCGTCATAGCCGAAGTCGGCCGCCGGATCACGCCACACCGAGTGGGCGTGGTTCGCCTGGCGCTGGGTGTTGTCGTACTCGATCACCAGTCGCGGGCCCTGCAGCCGGTAGTAGTGCGGCTGGCCGGGGCCGGTGGGCCCAGCCCAGGCCAGGTGGACGGCGTCCAGCGCGGCGTCGTCGGCGTAGTCCGCCTGCGGCGACAGGCCGTCCGGGACGCGCCCGAGGTAGGTGGCCAGCAGCGCGCGCAGCAGGTCCCGCTGCCCGGCGTCCAGGTCCCGGGCCGGCAGGCCCTTCGGGACGCTGGTCAGCGCGGTCCGCTGATAGTCGCCGGCATCGTAGCCCGAGGCCTGCTCGGCCGCGGCGTCCATCCGGGCTATCCGGTCGGCGAGCCTCGGCTCAGTGAACGGGCGGCGCCACAGGTCGCGCAGGGGCATCATCTGGTCGCCGTCCGCCAGCCGCGTCCGGTTGCCGCCGACGATGTCCGTCGGCGCCCGGTCGAGCAGGATGGCGCGGGCGGCCCGCACGGGGTCGAGCGAGCGGACGAGCTCACGGGCCAGGTCCTCGGTTCCGCCCAGCAGGCGCAGAGGCGTGGGTCCGAGCAGCGGGGAGACCGCCGGGTCGGCGCCGAGGAAGCACGGGGTGGTGGAGACGACCATGCCGGCGACGATGAGGTTGTTCAGCGATACGTGGTGGCCGCCGAAGCGCCAGCCCCACGGCTCCGCGCCGCCGGGCTCGCCGAACACCCGCAGGTAGTACAACCCTGGGTCGCGGCCCCGTTCCCGGGCCCAGTCGACGGTCCAGCCCTCGACGTGATCGAGCACGTTGTCCAGCCCGATGATGGTGGCGACCGTGACGTACCCGGCGGCGGAGAGCCCGGTGGCGACCAGTTGGTGAGCGAGGCTCTGCTGGGCCGGCCGCTGGGCGCCCAGGGGCAGCCCGCCATGGTCGGTGGGGGTGTAGAACCAGCGCCTGCGCTCGGCGTCGGACTCGGCGTCCGGGCTGGGCGCGCAACCGGTGGCCACCGTACGCTGCGCAGGGTCGAGCGCGTCGAGCCAGGTCGCCGCGGCGGCGGCCATCCGGGCGGCGATTTCCCGGGCCGCGTCCCGGTCGGCTGCCACCCTGGTCGCGTCCATGCCGCCTCCTCCCGACGGGTTCCCGCCCTCGTGACGCCGGCTGGCCCGACGTGCCATGTCCAGTCTGCCCGCCCCGGCGCTAGCTGACGAGGGCCACGGCGCGGGTCGGGCCGCCGTGCGCGCCCCGGAGCTTGAGCGGGAACCCGGCGAAGGTGAACCGGGTGTTCACCACCTGGTCCAGGCTCGCGAGGTTCTCGTAGTGGGTGATGTGCTCCCGGCGGCACATCATGTGGACCGGATAACTGGTGCTGGCCGGGTTGTCCGGGGTCGGGCTGTCCACGCCGAACGTCTTTACCCGCCGGCGGACGATCCATTCGCTGGCCGACTCGCCGAGACCGGCGAACTCGGTGAGATACCGCTTGTCCCCGGCGAAGCGATTCCAGGTGGCGGTATAAAACAGGACGATATCCCCTGGCTCCACGCTCACCGGCGAGTCGGCCTCGATGCGATCCAGGTCCTCGGCCGTGATGTCGGTGCGCGGCGGGAAGCCGGTGACGTCCAGGCACACCGCGGGGCCGAAGAACAGCTCCAGCGGCATCTTCTCGATGGTCTCCGCGGACGGGTCGGGATCGAGATGGGAGAAGGAGTCGACGTGCGTGGGCCCGTTGTCGTTGAGCATGAACCCGGTGGTCTGGAACGAGAAGCCGCTATCGAACCGCGGCGCCGTCTCCTCGTGCGTCGCGTGCTCGAACTGCACAGTCTTCAGGTGACCGGGATACACCTTCATTCCTTCGTAGATGTCCTGCGAGAGGTCGATGATCCGCATGGGTCCTCCTTCAGTACATGACGACGCCGGCGGTGACGTTGAGGTCCTCCCCGGTGACCGCGGCCGAGCCGTCGGACGCGAGGAACACGCAGGCTGCGGCCACCTCCTGCGGCCGCACCATGCGGCCAAGCGGTGACAGGCCGGTCACCTCGCCCCGCACCGTCTCCTCGGCGATCCCGCGGACGGCGGCCTGCCAGCGGACCACCTGGTCCATCCGCGGCCCGGCGACGAAGCCGGGGCAGACCGCGTTGACCCGTATGTTGTGCGACCCGAGTTCGGTGGCGAGCGTTCGGACCAGCCCGATGACGCCTATCTTCGCCGCGGCGTAGGGCGTGCGGCCATGCAGCGGGCGCTTGCCGGTCATGGACGAGATCGCGATCAGGCTGCCGGCCCGGCGCTGGATCATGGCCGGGATGAACGCCCGGAAGGTGAGGAACACGCCATCGAGGTCGATGGCGAGCGTTTCCCGCCAGTCCTCCAGCGTGATCTCGTGCAGCGGCGCCGTGGGGCCGGCCACCCCGGCGTTGGCGACGACCGCGCCCACCGGGCCGATCTGCTCCGCCCGGGCGGCCAGGGCCGCGACCGAGGCCTCGTCGCGTACGTCGCAGGCGACCGGGACGGCCGTCCCGCCGGCCTTCTCGGCCTCCGCCACCGTGTCCGCCAGGCTCGCCGGGTCGCGGGCTCCGGCGGCGACCGCGAAGCCGGCGCCGGCGAAGGCCACCGTGATCGCACGGCCGATCCCCCGGTTGGCGCCGGTGACCACGGCGACCGGGGCCGCCGGCGGGCTCATCCGGCCTGGCCCGCCGCCCGCAGCGCCGACAGGATCCGCTCGGGGGTCATGGGCAGCTCGGTGAGGCGGACGCCGAGCGGGTACAGCGCGTCGTTGACCGCGGCGTTGATGGCGGCCGGCGCCATCATCCGGCCGCCCTCGCCGCCGCCCTTGACGCCGTACGGCGTGTACGGCGACGGCGTCTCGACGTGGCCGATCACCAGCTCCGGGACCTCCATCGCCGACGGGATCAGGTAGTCGAGGAAGCTCGAGGACAGCAGCTGGCCGTCGTCGTCGTAGACGAACTCCTCGTACAGGGCCGTCCCGATGCCCTGGGCCGTTCCGCCGACGATGTGCCCGGCGAGCGAGCGCGGGTTCACCAGCGTCCCGCAGTCGTGCACCGCCGCATAGTGCAAGAACGTGACCGCGCCGGTCTCGATGTCCACCTCCACCACGGGTACGTGGCAGGCATGACCCATGAAGGGGTAGAAGACGCCGAGATCCTTCCGGTCCGCGGACGGCATCGTCGTGTACGGGTGGTCGAACACCTTCGACTCGTCCAGCCCGCTTTCCATGTCCGCCGGGAAGCTGTGCTTGAACAGGTGCAGCGCGATCGCGATCTCGGCGAGCGACTTCTTCCGCTCCGGGTCACCCTTGACCTGGAAGCCGCCTTCGGACCATTCCATGTCGTCCGGGTCGATCTCAAGGAGGTGGGCCGCGGCCCGGCGGGCCTTCTCCTTGATCTTGCCGGCCGCCCCCTCGACCGCGCCGGCCAGCATTACCGTAGTGCGGGAGCCGCCGGGCCCGGTCGCCGGGAGCCCGTCGCGGCTGCCGTGGTAGACGATCGAGACGTCGTAGGGGCTGCAGTCGAACTCCTCCGCGACGAACTGCGCGACCATCGTCTCCGGGCTGTTGCCCCAGAACGCGCAGGAGTACAGGATCGCGGTGATCCCGCCGGTGGCGTCCACCTTGAGCGACACCGACTCCGGCGTCGAGGTCACCGGCGCGCCTGGATCGTCGAACCAGAACCAGAACTCCGTCGCGGAGAACACGCTGCGCTCCTGCGCGGAGATCAGCCCGATGCCGATGTAGCGGCCCTCCTCCTCGCGCAGTCGCTTCTGTTCGGCCCGCCAGTGGCTGTAGTCCGCCAGTTCCAGGGCCTTGTCCAGCACCCGGTCGTAGTCGCCCGAGTCGTAGACGTTGCCGGTCGGGATGAAGTGCGGGAACTCGCGGATGAAGTTCTTGCGGCGGACCGCGACCGGGTCCAGGTCCAGTTCCCGCGCGGCCTTGTCAACCATCTGCTCGAGCATCCAGTTGTTCACCTCGGAGCCGAAGCCCCGGTAGGCGCCCTGCTGGTTCTTGTTGGTCAGCGCGGCCCGCACCCGGTAGCGCACGCTGCCGATCGTGTACGGGCCGACGACCTGAGCCAGGGCGTTGCCGTGGTGGCCCACGCCGAACTGGATGTAGGCGCCGTAGTCGTCGATGACGTCGATCTTGATGCTGCGCATCGTGCCGTCCCGCATCATGGCGAGCTCGACCTCGTAGATGCGGTCGGAGCCGTGGTGGTCGCAGTTCGAGATGTTGTCGACCCGGTCCTCCAGGTAGGCCACCTTCCGCCCGGTGGCCCGCGAGCACATGGCGGCGATCACCGCCGGCTTGTTGGCGAACAGCTTGGAGCCGAAGCTGCCGCCGGCCGGCACGGGCCTGATGTCCAGCTTGTTGGCGGGCACCTTGAGCGTGTTCGCGGCCATGAACAGGTAGCTGGTGAAGCTCAGCGTGTTGGTGTCGATGGTGAAGCTGCCGGTGCCCAGGTCATACTCGGCGATCGCGCCGACCGTCTCCAGCGGCTGCCCGCCCGAGCGGTGCCAGCGGAGCCGGTCCCGGACGACGAGGTCGGCCTCGGCGAAGTCGCGCTCGACATCGCCGAAGTCGAAGCTGCGCTCGTAGGCGCAGTTCGACTCCAGCGCCTCGTGTACTAGCGGGGCGCCGTCGGCGAGGGCGCGCTCCGGGTCGACCACCGCGGGCAGCGGCTCGTACTCGACCTCGATGAGCTCCAGCGCGTCCTCGGCCAGGTAACGGCTGTCCGCGACCACCACCGCGACGCCCTCGCCGACGTACCGCACCTTGTCCGCCGCCAGGCAGCGCCAGGTGTGCCGGGCCGGGTCGGGGCCGAAGTCGGGCATCGGGTTGCACAGCTCGGCGGCGTCGGCGCCCGTGATCACCGCGTGCACGCCGGGTGCGGCCAGGGCCTGGGCGGTCTCGATCCGCAGGATCCGGGCGTGCGGGTGCGGACTGCGCAGCACGGCGGCGTGCAGGGTGCCGGGGGTGATCCGGTCGGCGATATAGCCACCCCGGCCGAGCAGGAACTTCGGGTCCTCGACGCGGCGGATCGACTGGCCCACCCAGCGCCGCTTGGCGGAGTGGTCACGGACGGGGGGAGCGTCCGCGCGGTTGGCGGTGGTCACGAGGCGACCTCCTTCGTGGCGCGCATTCGCGCGGCGGCACCGATCACGGCCTCGGTGATGAACTGGTAGCCGGTGCAGCGGCATAGGTTGCTCGCGATGGCCGAACGCACCTGAGCGGGCGTCGGGTCCGGGTTTTCCGCGAGGATCTCGCAGGCCCGCATCAGCATGCCGGGGGTGCAGTAGCCGCACTGCAGGCCCTGCTTGGCCGCGAACTCGTCCTGCAGGGGGTGCAGCTCGCCGTCGTGGGCCAGGCCCTCGACCGTACTGATCTCGGCGCCGTCGGCCTGCACGGCGAACGTGATACAGGACCGGATACTGGCGCCGTTCAGCAGGACCGTGCAGGTCCCGCAGACGCCGTGCTCGCAGCCGATGTGCGTGCCCGGGAGCCCGAGGTCCTCGCGGAGGAAGTCGACGAGAAGCCGCCGCGGCTCCACCTCGGCCACATGCGGGTGGCCGTTCACGGTCAGGCTGATGGTGCAGGTGGTGGGGGCCAACGTGCTCACCTCTCGTTCCGTGCGCGCGATGTGGCCAGCTCGATCCCGCGCCGCAGGTAGGTCCGGGCCAGCGCGATCCGGGTCTGCGGGCTGGCGTGCAGGTCGCCGGCCGGGGTCAGGCCCTCGACGGCTGCTCCGGCGGCCTCGGCGGCGGCGGTCACGTCGGCGGCGCCGGCGCCGGCCAGGACGCCTTCGGCCGCGGTGGCGCGGATCGCGGTCGGGGCGACGCCGGTGAGGGCCAGGGCGGCCCGCCGGATCCGGTCGCCGTCCAGGTCGATGAGCGCGGCCACGCCGACGACCGCGAAGTTGGCGTGGATCCGGGAGAACTCGACGAATGCGTGCCCGCCGGGCCACACCGGTAGCCGGATCTCGGTGAGGATCTCGTCCGGCGCCAGGGCGGTGCTGAACGGTCCGATGAGGAACTCCGCGGCCGGGATCACGCGGGATCCGGCCGGCCCGGCCGCCACCAGGTCCGCGTCGGACGCGAGGGCCACCGCGGGCAGTTCGGCCGCGGGATCGGCGTGCGCCAGGCTGCCGCCGACCGTGCCGCGGTTCCGCACCGGGATGTGCGCGACGAGCCCGACCGCCTCGGCCAGCAGGGGAGCGGCCACGGCCACCTCGGGAGACCGTTCCAGCTCCGACATCCTGGTCATGGCCCCGATGACCAGGATGTCACCCTCGCGCCGGATGCCGCTGAGCCCGGCGACGTTGCGCAGGTCGATGAGATAGCCCGGCTTGGCCAGCCGGAAGTTCATCAGCGGGATCAGGCTCTGGCCGCCGGCCAGCACCCGCGGCTCGGCCTCGGCGTGCTCGGTGAGCAGCCCGACGGCCTCGGCCAGGGTGGTCGGCGCGGCGTAGGAGAAGGGGGGCGGTTTCACGGCGACCTCCCGGGTATCGCGGCTTCGTCGGCGCGGTGGGCGGGCCCGCGGGAAACGCCCGGTCCGCGGCGCGGCCCATTTCGATGCTGCCCCTGGGGACGGTCTCCCGCCATGTGCACCGGCCCAGGAATACCGGCGACATGCTGGTCATCGGCACAAGGCGGCTTGGGATGTCTGGGCTGGTGACGGTGGGGCGAGGTGCGGGTTCAGCCTGGCGCCCCGAGCCGGACGATCTCGCGGATCGTCAGCGCGAGCTGGAGCTCCAGGCGCACGCTGCTGTCCCGCAGCGTGCGCCCGGTGAGCTGCTCGATGCGGCCGAGCCGGTAGGTGACCGTATTGCGGTGCACGACGAGGGCCTCCGCCGCCGCGGCGGTCGAGCAGCCGGCCGAAAGCCAGGCCTGCAGCGTGGCGAGCAGGTCCCCGCCGTAGCGTTCCTCGTGTGCCTCCACGTCCTGTAGCACGGTGGCAGCGAAGCGCCTGAGCGCGTCCGGTGTTCCCGTCTCGAGCAGCAGCGCGGACAGGCCGAGCCGGCCGACGTCCACGAAACCGCCCCGGCCGCTGGCCCGACGTAGCGCCGCCGCGCCCCGGGCGACCCGGAACGCGGTGGCGTAGCCGGCCGGGTCGCGGGCTACCGGCCCGGCCACCATGGTGACCAGCCCCTGCGCGCGTACCGCCTGGCCGGCCTTGGCCAGGACCCGGCGCAGCGCGTCGCCGGGATCGGGTTCGGCCGGCAGCAGCAGGACATAAGCACCGTCGTACGGCCCCACCAGCGGGGCCGGGCCCGGCTCGGCCGCGGTCCTGGCCAGTTCGGGCAGCCGGACGGTGGACGGGACCGTGGCGTCGACGGTCAGCAGGGCGAGGACGTGCGGCCGGGACAGGTCGTGCCCGATCGCCGCCGCCCGGTCGAGAACGGCCCGGGGCCGGACTGGACCGCCGTCCCTGAGCAGGTCGCCGAGCAGATCACCGGAGAGTCTGCTCTGCACGTCGAGCAGGTGCCGTTGCTGGAGCATCAGCAGCGCGACGACGAGCGCGAACCGCTCGACGACCCGGAGCTGAACGGGCTCCGGGTCGGCGGGCGGGGCCGTCACCCACAAGCGTCCGGCCAGTTCGCCGCCCACCACGACGGGGGCGGCCCAGGCGGCCGCGCCGGCCCGAGGTGGCCGGGTCCCGCCCGCCGCGGTCGGGCCGTTCGCTTCAGGCACCGGCACCCTGGCCACCGTGTAGCGGCGGCCGGACGCCTCCTGGGCCTTCAGCGCGGCGCGCGCCGCGCGCGCCCGCCGCGCGGCCGGGGCGGGGGGCGGGCAGTAGTTTTCGGCGGGGGCGCTCGCCAGCACGCGGCCGTCGGTGTCCTCTACCGTGACCGACGCGCCGAGCGCTGACGCGAGCGCGCTGACCAGTTCCGGAAGCTCGCCCTCGTCCAGCACGAGTTGCATCAGCTGGTGGTGCTGCTGCTCGGCCCACTCCAGCACGGCTCGTCCCCGTCGCAGCTCGTCGTTGGCCTGGGACAGCTCCCGGATGACCTCCTGCTGCTCGGCCCGGAGCCGTGTCGTCTCGAGGGCCATCGCCGCTTGGCCCCCGAGCAGTTCGATGAGTTCCAGCTCGGGTCCGCTGAACTGCCGTGCGGTGACCGAGTAGGCGACGATGACCCCGGCCAGGTCGTCCGACCCGCGCAGCGGCCAGGCCAGCAGGGCCTGGTAGCCCTGCGTGGGCGCGAGGTGGCGCAGCCTGCCGTAGGAGGGGGCTTTCCGCACGTCGGGGACCACTATCGTGCGGTCCTCCCGGTACGCTCGGGCGGCCGGGGTGTCGAGGTCGGGACCGGGCGGGTGGATGCGCAGCGAGCGGCCGTCACTGACCTGGGCCAGGTAATCGGGCGTGAGGCCGCTGCAGCCGGCGATATGAAGGCACTCCCGCCGTTCGTCGGCCAGCATCACCGCGCAGAACTCGAACCCGATCAGCTCACAGGCCTGCACCGCTACCCGCGTGAGGACCTTCTCGAGCGGCTCGGCCGCGTTGACCGACCGAACGATCTCGCTTACGGCGGACATCCAGGACCGTAGCGAGGCCGGGACTTCCGGCACGCCCATACCGGCCCATCCTTCCCACCTGCGCGCGCCCTGGCAAGAGCCGGTAGCCAGCCGTAGACCCGTAGCAGTACATCGACGCTATGGCCGGTCGAGTCCTAGGAATGAGCTCTACATTGACAGGCCCGCCAGGGCGAGCCACAATTGTGGCCATGAGTGTGGAGCCTTTGCGGACCGTCCGCGACCATCTGTCGGAGTTCGTCGACCGCGTGGAACATCAGCATGAGCGGATCGTGCTAACCCGCAACGGCCACGCAGCGGCTGTCTTGATCAGCCCGGAGGATCTCGCCCAGCTAGAGGAGACCATCGACGTCCTCAGCGATCCCGAGGCACTCGCTGGCATCCGCGAAGCCGACCAGGCCTACGCCCGCAATGACGTCATCCGCGGAGTGGAGGCTGTGCGTCGGCTGCGCCAGTGAGCGAGGACGGGGACTATGAGCTCGTTCTCACCCCGCCGGCGCGGCGAGCACTGATCGGGAAACTGCCTGAGGCGGTCGCAGCGGCGGTCATCAAATTCTTGACTACCGCATTGATCAAGCAGCCGACCCGGGTCGGCAAGCCGCTGCGCGATGACCTGGCCGGGGTGTGGTCGGCGCGCCGGGGTACCTACCGGGTCCTTTACCGTATCCGCGAAGACCTCCGCGAAGTCATCGTGCTGCGCGTCGAGCACCGCCGCGACGCCTACCGGCCGCTGTAGGCAAAACCCAAGAATTGGCATCGCGCCCAGCGACGCCAGGTAAACGCTCGACTGCATCCGCACCTCCTTGCCCTATGCCTGGACCGTGATCAGCGGCCTGATCGAGGAGCTGGACACCACCGGCGGCGAGTTCGCCGACAACCAGGTCCCCCCGCCCGACGAGACCGCTCGCGGGCAGCTGCTGCGGGTCATGGCCAGCGACGCCATGCGCGCCGCGATTGAGCGGCACTACGGTGTCCGGCTGGCCTTCCGGAACTGCCACCGCGCCGCCGTCTTCCGCCCCGGGGCAACCCGTGCGCACGCCGACTTCGTCACCACGCGATCGCAGATCCTCAACCAGCGCCCCGACCTCGTCGACTGCTAACCCGCCGGGCCAGGTCCCGGCCGGGATGGTCAGGTACGCGGCGTGAGGCGGGCGAGGGACTCGCGCACGGCGGGCACGACCTGCTCGGCGAACAGGCGGGATTGCCGCTCGCGGTCGCCGGAGGGCCAGAACACGAACGCGTTCATCTGGGATTCGGTGTGCAAGGTGGTGAGGGTATCGGCCCAGCGTTCCGCGGGCCCGTGGAACGGGTCGCGGTCCTCCGGCGTGATCAGGCCCATCACGTTGTACAGGCGGGTGATCGCGGCGGGGTCACGGCCGGCGTCGCGGGCGGCAGCCGTGATGATCCCGTGGAGCTCAGGCAGCCGGTCCGGCGGCACGTAGGGCGCGGACACCGACCAGCCGTCGGCTTTGGCGCCGACGAGTTCGGCGGCGCGAGGCCCGACCACGCCGAGCCATAGCCCGATGTCGTGTGCGGGCCGGGGACCCGGCCGGACGCCGGGGACTTGGTAATAGGAGCCCTGGTAGCTGTAGGGTTCACCGGCCCAGCTGGCGCGGATGATGTCGATGGCCTCGCTGAGCGCGCCGCGTGCTTGCCCGGCGGTGCGGCGGGCGCCGCCCATCCCGGTGATCCCGTCAGCGAACGCCCCGGCGCCCAGGCCGAGCTCGAAACGGCCGCCGCTGAGCACGTCGATGGTGGCGGCCTGCTTGGCGAGCATGGCCGGCGGCCGCAGCGGGAGGTTGGCGACGTTGGGAAAGAAGTGCACGTTCCTGGTCCGGGCCGCGAGCCAGGTGATCAGGCCGAGGGTGTCGGTGAAGTCGGCGTTGTAGGGATGGTCCTGGATGCCGACCAGGTCGAGCCCGCCCGCGTCGGCGATGGCGGTGATCCGCTCGGCGATGGCCAGGCCGCCGGTGTTGGGATCGACGTTGAGTCCGAATTTCACTGACTGTGCCATGGTCTTGCTCCTCTTCGGCCCGCCAGCCGCTGCCCCTGGCCGCGCAGGGGATGCGGGAACCAGCGCCGTTCGGCCAACGAACGGCCCTCAGCCGGCTGCGGACCGTAGCCATGAAAATATCAGGGAAGCCGAACGGGCCAGGCTGTCCGCCCCGGTCACCTGCTTGCGGTCCCGGCGAGATCCGCGGGACGCAGGCGGTATTCCTGCAGGCGCAGCCCGTGGTACTTCTCGGTCTCGCCGGCCCACTCCATGCCGATGCGGCGCACCGTCGCCGCCGCGCGGGTGTTGGCTGGCCGGACGAGGGCGATAACCTGATCGATATCCTGGGAGAACGCCCAGCGCGCCAGGGCCAGGCCGCTCTCGGTGGCATAGCCGCGGCCCCAGGCCTCCGGCTTCAGCTGCCAGCCGACCTCGAACTCCTCGTCGGGCTGGAGCGGCAGCAGGGTCGCCCCGCCGATCACCTGGCCGTCCTGGCGGAGCGCGATAGCCCAGCGGCCGGCCGGCGCCGGCATGCGCGCGTCCTCGGCTACCCACTGCTGCAGCACGACGCGCATGGCCGCGGTGTCACGGACCCGGTCCATCGCCGGGGTCAGCCACCGCGCGACCTCGGCGTGGCCGTAGGCACCCAGCGCAGCCGCGGCGTCATCGACGTTCCACGCCCGCAGCTCAAGGCGCTCGGTAACCAGTTGCTCAGCCACGTGCTCACGATAACCGGACACCGGGCCGCCGTGGTCGCGACCCGGGCCCGGGCTCGCGCTGCCGTGCCGCGTAGACCACGGCCGTGCCGAAGATCAGCACGAGCAGGCCGTAGATGCCCAGCGGGGCAGCTGCCGCGGCGCCGAACGCGCTCGCCGCGATGCCGGCCGCCACGGCAAAGTCCCGCATCGCGGTGGGCAGCACGATGGCGGTGCGCTGGCCCGGTGGCGCGCCGATCGCCAGCAGCCAGCCCAGGATCACGCCACCGGCGAGGTAGGCGAGCAGAGCCAGCAGGACGCGGGCGTCGCTGGCGCGCAGGTGGAGCTGGCTGGCCACCTCCCACAGCAACACCAGCAGGCTGGCCGTGCCCGCCACCCTGGTGATCGGCTGCTCCCGTCCGCCGAAGGGATCGAGGGACCGCATCGCGGACCCGGCGATCAGCGGCAGGGCGACGACCAGGGCCAGGGTAGAGAGCAGCCCGAGCTGCGAGGCCGAGGAGTGCGCCCCGGCGATGCCGAGGATGGGGCCGGCCAGCAGCACCGTCAGGACCGTGGAGATGGCGAGGAGCCCGGCCGCCAGGGCCGCCTCTCCCCCCGCGAGACCGGTCAGGGCTACGGACGCGACCTCGGCGGGCGCGATGCCGGCCGAGAGGATGCCTCCGCGCAGCGCCACGCCGTTGACGAGGTGGCTGGCTAGCCAGGCGAGCACGGGCAAGCCGATGGTGGTGACCGGCAGCACGACGGCCAGGCGGCGGGCCGCGGTCCGGATGGCGCCTATCTCGCTGAAGGTCATGGAGGCGCCGGTGCAGAACACCAGGACCGCGAGCGTGACCAGGATGGCGCCGGCGGCATCGGCGCGGCGCCCCGGGCCAGGCAGGCTCACTCCCAGGGCCGCCGAGATCAGGACCAGGGGCAGGAGAAACCGGTCAAGACGGTCGGCGAGCCCGGTCAGCGGGGGCCGCTGGGCAGGCCGGGCGACCGTGAGCTTCACTACCGGCCCGCGTGACCGGGAATCCAGTTCGTTCCGGCCAGCGGTACCTGGGCCATCGCCGCGGCTTCGACCGTCAGCGCCACCAGGTCGTCAGGCTCCAGGTGGTGCACGTCGGACTTGCCGCAGGCCCGGGCCAGCGCCGTCAGCTCCATCGTCAGCGCCTTGAGGTAGTTGGTCATCCACCGAGCGCCGGTCTCGGGGTCGAGCCGCTGGGTCAGCTCGGGGTCCTGGGTGGTCACCCCCACGGGACACATCCCCGTGTGGCAGTGATGGCAGCGCCCGGGCACGGTGCCGAGAGCGGCGTACCCGGCGGTGGCGTCCCGGTCACGGTCGCCCTGCTGGTAGGCGGGCCGGTTGCAGCCGAGGGCGATGAGCGCGCCCACGCCGACCGAGACGGCGGTCGCGCCGAGGGCCAGGGCCTTGGCCACGTCAGCCCCCGAGCGGATGCCGCCAGAGACGACGAGCTGGACCTCGTGCTGCATGCCGATGTCGCGCAGCGCCTCGGCGGCCAGCCGCACGGCGGGCAGCGTCGGTATCCCCGCGTGCTCGATGAAAACGGTCTGGGTGGCCCCGGTCCCGCCCTGCATTCCGTCGACCACCACGACGTCCGCGCCGGCGGCCACGGCGAGCTTGACGTCGTGCTCCACCCGGGTCGCGCCGAGCTTGACGTACACGGGCTTCTCCCAGCCGGTGGCCTCGCGCAGTTCCTCGATCTTGATACGCAGGTCGTCCGGGCCGGTCCAGTCCGGGTGCCGTGAGGCCGACCGCTGGTCGATGCCGGGCGGCAGGGTGCGCATCTCGGCGACCCGCTCGCTGACCTTCTGGCCCAGCAGCATCCCGCCGCCGCCCGGTTTGGCGCCCTGGCCGATGACGATCTCGATGGCGTCGGCGGCGCGCAGGTCGTCGAGGTTGAAGCCATACCGCGACGGCAGGCACTGGTACACCAGCAGCCGGGAGGCCTTCCGTTCCTCGGGGGTCATCCCGCCGTCGCCGGTGGTGGTGGAGGTGCCCGCCGCCGTGGCGGCCCGGCCCAGGGCCTCCTTGGCCGGGGCGGACAGCGCGCCGAAGCTCATCCCGGCGATCGTGATGGGGATGGCCAGCTCCAGTGGCCGGCTGGCGAACCGGGTGCCGAGGACGGTGCTGGTGTCGCAGCGCTCCCGGTAGCCCTCCAGCGGGTACCGGGTCAGCGAGGCGGTGAGGAAGACCAGGTCATCGAAGGTCGGCAGCGAGCGCTCGGCGCCCCAGCCGCGGATCTCGTAGCGGCCTTCCTCGGCCATCTGGTGAATCTGGCCGATCACCTCCGACGGGAAGCTGTGGCTGGGCACAGACCCCAAAGTCCCGGTCCAGGGCAGATCAGCGTCCATCAGTACCTCTGATCCTTGAGAGCGTCGAAGCGGTACAAGGTCCGGGCCGAGCCGACCCTGGTCACATCCTCGGCGCGGATGTGACCGAACCCCGCCGCCGCCGCGAGTTCGCGGACGCGAGCGACGTCCGCCGCGGTCAGGTCCTCGACCTGCGCGTCGGAGCCCAGCGAGCGGATCTTCCCGGCCACGTAGATGACGGCCTCGTAGAGCGAGTCGCCCAGCGAGTCGCCGGCGTCACCGCCGACGAGCATGGTCCCGGCCTGGGCCATGAACCCGCTCATGTGCCCGACGTCGCCGGCCACCGCGACGGTGCCGCCCTTGAGGGATATCCCGGCCCGGGAGGACGCATCGCCGTCGATGACGATCAGGCCGCCGCGCGCCGACGAGCCGGCGGATTCCGAGGCGTTGCCGCGCACCCGCAGCGTGCCCGACATCAGGTTCTCCCCGGCCGACCAGCCAGTGAAGCCGTCGACGGTGATGTCCGGGCCGTCGCCCAGGGCGCCGGTGAAGTAGCCTGCGTTGCCGCTGATCGTGATGTCGAGCCGGGCGGAGAGCCCGACCGCAAGGTTGTGCTGGCCCCGGACCTCGGTGAGCCGCACCGAGGTCCCGTCCGGCAGCTGCCGCAGCGCCTGGTTGATCTCGCGCACCGTCAGCGCGCCGCAGCTCAGCTCGACGGCCATCACGCTGACCATGTGTAGATCTCCTCGGGCGCCGGCTCGAAGACCGCTGCCTTCTCGATGCCGGGCAGATCGGCCAGGGCCACGTACTCGGAGGCGACCGCCACGTAGTCATCTGTCTGCGCGACGACCATCGGCTTGCAGGCGAACGAGTCCCGCACCACGGCCAGCGACGAGGAGGACGCGACGAGCAGCGTGAAGAACCCGTCGAACACCTTCAGCACCCGCCGCAGGGCTTCCGCCAGGTCGGCTCCGCCGGACGCCATCTGCCTGGCGACGAAACGGGCTGCCACCTCGGAATCATTATCGGTATCGAAACGGACGCCCAGGTCGGTCAGGTCGCGGCGGATGCTGGCGCCGATCCATACCGGGTTGGTGATCCAGTACAGGAGGTTATTCACCGCCCCGGCCAGGTGCCCGAAGGCCAGGCGCGTCCAGTGGTAGGGCCCGCCTTCTTGCGGGAAGGCGGCCCCGAGCTCGGAGAACAGCAGCGCCTGCGGGACGAAGAACGCGACGGCGAAGATCATCATCCAGGCGAAGGCCTGCACTCCGCCCCGCGCGACCGTGGCGATCGTATCCACGCCGACGATGGTGCAGATGAGGAAGAACAGGATATCGAAGCGGCCGAAGTGGCGCTGCAGCTTCTGGCGCTCGACGACGGCAGCAGCGGTCAACGTGTCCAGGGTGTCAGTCATCTGGCCGCGCTCCTTGGAGTGAGATAAATGAGCCACATCCTCACGCCAGATGATGTCAGGCATGTTGCCGATCGATGACATCGCTGCTCAGATGACGCTGGCGGCGGAACGCCGCCGCGGGCTGCCGGGCAGCCCGTGCGGCCCGCGCGCCGGTAAGCGGCTACCCGATCGTGATCGCGTCCAGCCGCTCCTTCAGGAACTGCGCCGACACGACCGGTTCATAGTCATTCGGCTTGCCGGTCGGCGGCTGCAGCGACTCGATCACCGCGTCGTGGTCAGCCTCGTAGAAATAGACCAGCGAAACGAGATCCTCGTCCGGCGCCTCGGCCTGGGGCGGCAGAACGCGGTGCCGGTTGGACTTCCACCGGCCGCCGCTCCAGCGGGCGAGCAGGTCGCCAGTGTTGATCGTGAAGGCGCCCGGCACGTAGGGCGCGTCCTCCCACCCGTCTTCCTCGGTCCACACCTGCAGGCCGCCGCGGCCCGGCTCGCGATCCAAGATGGTGACGGTGCCGAAGTCGGTGTGCGGGCCGATGCGGAACTGGCCGGGTTCCGGCTCGCCGGCCACCGACACGGGCGGGTACCAGTTGATGTTCATCGTGTGCGTGGCGTGCCCGGTGTGCCGGGTGAAGAAGTCGTGTTCCAGGCCGGGCGCGGCCGCGCACAGCACCAGCAGTTCGTCGGCGAGGACGCGCATGCGGGCCAGGTAGGCGACGACCGCGGGCTGGAGCGCCGGCACCTCGGCCGGGTAGATGTTGGGCTGGAACCAGTACCCGTCGACGTCGGGGTCGCCGGTCGGCTGGTCGGCACCGACCGCGAATGACTCCTTCAGGTCCGGCGGCGTCTGCGTGCCCTCGGCGTAGCCGTTGGCCTCCACGCCGGGCGGCAGCCAGCCCCGGCCGCCGACGGTGACGGCGTACCGCTGCTTGGTCTCAGGCGGCAGCGCGAAGAACGCCCGCGCCTCGGCACGGACCCGCGCGCGCAGGTTGTCCGGCACGCCATGACCGCTGATCAGGAAGAAGCCCACGCTCCGGAGCGCGGCATCGACCTTGGCGGCGACGCCCGCGCGGGCCGCCTCGTCTCCGCTGAACCAGGGCGCCAGGTCGATCACGGGAACTGACGATGGCATGATAAGGCTCCGATCTCGTCGCGGATCATGCAGTTTCTCGTCATAGTAAGAGTCGGCGCTCGTCGCTGGTGCGTTCATCTGGACCAGCCGGATGTCGACCCCTCGTGTGTCAAACGGACCGTCGCTGAGGAAATCCGGGCCGAGTACAGCCCGCCACCCGTCCACCACCGCCTGCACTTCTTGGGCGAATGCGTCGATGAAGGTTGTCAGCTCACACAGCGTGACCGGCGTAAGCACCTCTGGCCCGTTGGAGCCGAGCAGGGCTTCAACCGTAAGCAGCAGCGTACTGTCCAGGAAGGCGCTGTTCGCAGGAATCTGCAGGTCGTTCCGCCACATCTGGAGATCGCGAAGCTGATCCTCGGTTGCCAGCGGTGAATGTGCGGGCAGACCGAACTCGGCGAACCCTCGAACCAGCGGATCATCTGGGTCGGCCGACGCCACGTCAGCCGACCATTCCGTTTCGTCCGGCGTTTTCCCTGGCTCGCGCTGGGTGGTGTCCCCGTCCGGCGACGTGCGCTTCGGATGCGCATGCACACCAGCCTCCCGGTCAGCCTGCGCGGTTGACCCCAGCATTCATAATCCCAGCGACCCCACACAGCGGCCTCGCCTCACCAACCCCGCCCGTCCGGCCGGACCTTACGTTGTCTCCCTTCTGGCATGTCCCGAGTGGAAAAAAATTTCCTCTGGGGAAACGCCGTGAAGAAGGCCATGTGGTCTCCGGGCGCGACCTGCGATAGCCGCCATCATCTGTCGCATGTCTTCGCCCATCTGGGCATCAGCTCAAGGAAGATGCTGGCCGCGGAGATTCAGGCCCGGAACAGGCAACTGCCGTCGCGCGCACCGCAGACCACCGGATAGGGCGTGGGCCGCGCGCTCCCGGCAGCTCAGATGCGGGCTCAGACCAGCTCCTACCTGCGGACATACCAGACCGTTCATGATCGGGGGAGAAATAGAACTAGATCTCCTTGGATGGAATTGGGTTGGTCAAGTAGAGCGCTGAGGGCCTTGGTGATGGCGGTGGTATAGGTACGGTCCTGCGGGAACGTTGTGGTATGGACCAGGATCAGTCCTGCGTGCGCTCGTCCTGCTGCCCGGTACCCGGCGTCCAGAGGCATGAAGTCCTTGATGTTGGCGGTGACGAGAGCCCGGCCAGTAGCGGCGGCATGAGCAAGGATCTGTTCGTCTGGGAGGCCAACCAGAGCTGGATCAGCGACGACAGCCACCACGTCGTGGCCTTTTGCGCTCAGCTCCTGGGCGATCGCGTCAGAGAACATCTCATCAAGCAGCAGCGGGCGGCTCATCGTCTAGCCGGAGAGCAAATCGCGTTCGCGTTGCCAGGCATGTTCGGCGGCATCTTCGGCTACTTGCGCAGCGGCTATTTCGGAGTCAATCTCATCGGGGTAAGACGCCCAGTATCGGATCGCGATGCGCAGCAAACGCGCGGGTACGCCTGTGTTCTTCTCAACTAGGGCAAGCACTTCATCTTCAGTCAGGTCGGGTTCAGTGATTCGCGCGGACTTGATTGCGCGCACTACCTCCCATACATCGGGCCCGCTAGCCAGAGACGCTCGTCTGCCGGTGGGACCGGCCCGGAACACGATGCCTGGGTGCTCGCTCGTCCTGAGGGCTTCATCTACCAGCCGGTTTGTGGCCGAAGATAGAGACATGCCGGGATGAGCCACAACGAAGGATGCCAACCGTTCGACTACGGTCGTCTCGAACCGCACCGGTGTCGCTGAACGCTTTGCCATGACTACATAGTAGTTGACTCAAGGCGCTCAAGCACTTAGCCCAGACGAGCGCGAGTGAACGGATGACCGGTACCGGTCTCGAGGTAGTCGCGCAGGCTAGGCAGGTACTGGTCCCAGCCAGCGCGGCACATGTCGTAGCACTCAAGCTGCGGGCTCAGGCCTTCGTGCCGGAACTGCAGGTCGCATCCTCCCGCGCTGGCGCGGCTGAGCGTGAAGCCGGGCGTGGTGCCTACCCAGTCGGGCAGGAAGGCGCAGGACTCGACATCCCAGATCACCGTCGACGAACGCCTGGCCTGCCTGACCTGGAGCACAAGCGGGTCTTCGATGCTGTCGAAGGTGATGCGCAACTCGTCTGCCTCGGCCGAGCCGAGCATGCGATAGCAGTGCACCTGAAGCTCCCGCTCGTACGGCTCGATGAGCTGGCGGAAGGCGTCCCCGTCGCCTGCGCGGGCCAGGTCAAGCAGGTCCACGGTCACATCGGCATCATCGCATAGCCCGGCATCGCGCCCGCGCCGTCGGCCGGCACATTCGACGCCTGGGCGACCTGGCAGAGCAGGCTAGGCGCCCGCCTCAAGGACCGCGGCAACCCCGCGTTCGCCGCGGCGACGCTAGGCGCTAACGTGGCCGACACGACGCTGGGCGGATATTCGCTGATCCGGGCCGGCCACCTCGACGGCGCCGTCTCGCTAGCCCGCGGCTGCCCGCTGCTACCGCGTGGCGGCACCGTAGAGATCTGGGAGCTGGCCAACCACGACGACCGTTTCGACGCCTGGCTGGATACGATCGGAGACCGGTCATGAGAGAGATCGCGCCCGTCGAAGTGACGCTGCACATCACGGCGCCCCCCCGAGGACGTCTTCCCCTACTTCACCGACCCGGCCCGTTACGTGCAGTGGATGGGCGCCGAAGCGAAGCTGGAACCGGAGCCTGGCGGCATCTACCGCGTGCACATGTCCGACGGGATGAAAAACGCAGGGACGTTCCTCCAGGTCGCGCCGCCGCACCTGGTCGTCTTCACCTGGGGTTTCGCCGACGAGGAGGCAGCGCGGCACACCCTGCACAGGCGGGGCGAGGCGACCAGCGGCAACGCGATGCCGCCCGGTAGCACCCGTGTCACGGTGGCGCTCGAGGACGAAGACGGCGGTACCCGCCTCACGCTCCGGCACGATGACCTGCCCAACCCCGAGCTGCGTGAAGGGCACCGCATCGCGTGGAACGCCTACCTTCCCAGGCTCGCCATCCGAGCCGCAGGTGGCGACCCTGGCGCCGACCCGCACTCTTAGCCCTCCGGCGCTGCCGCCGCGGCGGTCACGGCGGTGGCCTGTGCGGCAGTGGCACCGGTGCGGGCGGCGCGGGCGGGACCAGGACGGCGATGAAGTCCCTGGTCCACCCGGCCAGGAACTGGTCCGCCGGGCGGAACTGGCCGCGGACAGCGGCCCTGAGCGGGCCGCCGGGGTGGCTGGCGATGTCCAGCTGGACCCACTCGGGGTTGATGTCGAGCTCCATCGCGATCCGGGCACCGTCGCGGGCCAGCGCGAGCGCCAGGTCGGCCGGGGTCGCGGACATGCTCGCGGCGTAGAGGAGATCGCCGGAGGCGTTCTGGCCGAGCG
>WNFD01003154.1_pt1 | contig 22867 bp, 21 predicted proteins | sample 5400491 | NCBI WGS metagenome assembly WNFD01 (sample SAMN13153343, study PRJNA577476) | soil metagenome | isolation source: 120 cm saprolite under Douglas fir tree site 2 hole 2 replicate 2 | place: USA:California | collected 2015-04-18
GCTAGGCTGTTCCAATGGAGAGTGCGATGAAGTTCAGTGAGCAAGCAGCGACGTACCTGACTGCCATTGCCAACCGCAAGCGTAGACCGGCGAGAGCCAATACGCTCGCAGCTTACCGCTCTCTGCTCGACAATCGAATCCTTCCGGTCGTTGGCCGGATGAATTTGTCAGAAGTAGACAATGCAGCCGTCAAGCTGCTCGCTGGCCGTCTGGCAGAGGCCAGACTGAGTCCTGCCACGATAAGCTTGGCGGTTGCCATTGTTAAGCAGGTAGTCAAGAGTGCCCGGGGAGCCAACGGGACGCTTCTTTACCCACGGACCTGGGACCCGGAGTTCATAGACGCCCCGGAAGTCCACCAAGACACTCAAAAGGCCCCTATAACCCCTTCCCAAGCCATCTCCCAAGCGATTTCCGAGGCTTCCGGAGAGGTCAAGGCACTCATAGGCTTACTGGCCGGTTCCGGCCTTAGAATCGGAGAAGCGCTCGTTTTGAAGGCCGAGGACGACGGGATAGCCAATTACTGGAATCCGGCCGCCGGGACAGTCCAAATTCGTGCTACCAAGACCTTGACAGATCTTCAACCGGCGCCCAAGACTAAGGCAGGCGTCCGAGAAGTCAACTTGAACCCGGCTTTGAACACCTTCCTCCAAGAGTCTTTGGGGATTGTGCAAGGCTTCCTCTTCCCGAAATCGCGTTGGACTTATGATCGCCAGTTCAAAAAGCTTGGAATCGAAGGCGGTTTCCATGGTATGCGCCGCTTCCGCGAGACCTATTTGGAAGGTCAAGGCGTCGCTCGTATGCTGATGAAGTTCTGGACCGGCCACGCCGCGGAAGATATCACAGAACGCTACATCAAGTTTGGCCCTCAGATCGAGGAGAGAAAACAAATGGCTGTCAAGGCCGGATTAGGGTTTTCGTTATGAAAACTACAGTGCATGTGTTTCGAAGTCTTCTCGTAAGTCTTCTTATCGTATCTCTCCTAGCTCTTGCTTTGTGGGGTATTCGTGGCTGCAGTCGCCAGCTTGACGCTGACGATAACGCGAATCGGGTAGCAGAAAAACAAAGTCAGTGGAAAGAGCCTGAGCGCAAGATCACGGTAACGATCACTGTGAACAAATACAATCGGCAAGAATGTAAAGAGGCTGGTGGAACTTTCGTGATCGGTGATACAAAAGAACTTCTCAACGCTCTAGTTGGTTGCATCGAAAAGGAGAAGCCATGAAAGTCTACGTTCAATCGAAAAGCGGCGATCACAATGCCATTCTTCATGCTTGCAGTGGCGTAGAAGACGAGATGAGAATGGCTCGCAGACACGGATATTACATTGATGATAAAGGTAATTGCGTGCCTTTCGAAGAGATTCAGTACATGAAAGAGGAGAAGGAATGAGCAGTCCCACCAATGTTTTCGGCAGCAGCCCCGTCAATGTTTTTGACGATAGCCTCAAGATCTTTTTCTCAGCTTATGGCTACCGAAAAGTAAAAAGCTGGTCATGCGATCAATGCAACGCATTCTTCACTTGTGGCGCGGATATTGCTGTTGATGAATCCATTGCACATCATTTGACAGAGTGCCCAAGATTGAGACTTTTGAAAATCTCAAAACTCAAAGAAGAGATTAAAAACGAGATTCTCAAAGCAGATCATGAAAAAGAAAAACATGAATCATCGGTATGCCTCCGTTATTACTATGTTGGACAAAGGCATGCTTTAGAAAACCTTCTCTCGTTTTTGGAGAGCCAATGAAATTACCCGGCTGGTTTCGGCACTTCGTCTCTAAGCTTGTGGTGCTTCACTCAAAGGAACGTGGTGGGGTCCTTTTTGATTACGCGAATGGGAAGTGGGCTCAACTCCACGTTTGGAGAGACGACAAAACCAAGGAAGAGGTTTTGCAGATCGTCGAGCAGTGGTTGAATTTGGAACGTGATGAAATCTATGTTGCGATGGTCAATGCCGGTGAGGAAGGGAAAATTCGAGGCGTATTTCAAGTAGTGTATCCGAAGCGACAGATATGGGAACGCTACTTCTCGTATCACACATATAACGTATCTGACGCGTACGTGGACACTGTGAAGAAGTGCCGAGAGATCGCAACAAAACTTGGGTATGTGCCTCCAAGAGATTCGTGGTACACAGAAAAGGGATACTGATGAAAATCTATATTGCAGGCCCATTATTCACGTCCGCCGAACGCTTGTGGAACTGGAAGCTGGCAAAACTTCTTCGCGACGCGGGATTGTATGTCTTCCTTCCTCAAGAGATCGAGGCAAAGCATACCGGCCGGGCAGCAGCAGAAGAAATATTTCAACTTGACATAGCAGGCATTGATACATCTGATGCTGTTGTTGCAATCATGGACCAGCCGGACCCGGACAGTGGGACATGTTGGGAGATGGGGTACGCGTACGCAAAAAACAAAATCATTCTAGCTATACGCACTGACTTCCGTACTTCCGGCGGCGAATCTAAATGCATACCATACAACATCATGCCATACATGTCGGCGCAAGGCACCCGAGAGATTCCATTCACGACCGTTGAGGAGACTGCTGAAATCATCATTGACTGGTTCAAAGGAAGAGGCGATTTATGAGCGCACTCGAATTGCATCTAATACGTTATGCAACTAAGGAAGAGGCGAAGGTAGATTGTTGTGGAGATCGCTATTCTTGCGATGTAACGCATGTTTGCTCTTGTGGTCTTCACGGTTGTGGAAGCTGCATATCACGACACCTTTTCACCCTTCATTGGGACATAAAAGCTGAGGCTGCGGCAGCACAAGCTGAATTGGAAAAAAGCGCGAAAGCGAAGCTGGCCGCTATAACGCCGGAAGAGAGAAAGGTCTTAGGAATATGAGCAAAGCCACATTCCATATCCCGGACGACCAGGGCAAGCTGTACGAAGTCATTAAATATCCGGCCGGTGAGATTCAGACCCGGCTGACTGCGGCTGGTATAGAATCATTGGTCAAATCTGGCGTGTGTTGGTACGAGATCGAAGCGAACCCCATTCCGGACGTGATCGAACTTGCTCAACTTGCGAACGCAATCAATGGCGTTAGGAAATTCATCATACGCAGTCTGTTCCTACCTTACCTTCCGTATGGGAGGGCTGACCGCCGATTCATGGCAGGCGATTGCGATGGGCTGGACGTGTTCATGTCTCTTGTAAAGACGATGGACTTCACGACCATCTTTACCTTCGATATTCACAACGTCGAGTCAGCAAAGAAATATCGTATTGTCAACTTGGAACCGACTAGCAACATTGCGCCGTTTGAACAAGTCAAAGCGATGATCAGAGAGTTGGGAAAGCAAGACTTGGTGCTCGTAATCCCGGACGAAGGGTCGAAAAACCGCTACGCATGGTCGAATTATGGCCTTCCTACACTGCAAGCGTCGAAAAAGCGTGACCCAAAGACCGGCAAGCTGTCCGGCTTCAAAATTCCAAACGAGATCAAAAAGTATGACAAAGCGTTGATCGTGGACGATATCTGCGACGGGGGCGGTACCTTCGTCGGACTGGCGGACGAGATTCTTCGAAAGAATCCGGATATCCGTCTCGCTCTCTTCGTATCTCACGGCATTTTTTCACAAGGCATTGATCGGCTTCTTGGGAGGTTCGAGATGGTCGGCATTTCCGATTACAGCATTCGAACTCCGGAAAGTACAAATTCAGAATGGGAGAAAATATGAGTGACATCAATCCAATCTTTTTGATCGACTTCTACAAGGCTGGACACGTCGATCAATACCCAAAGGGCGTCAAACGCATTTGGGTGAACTTCACCCCTCGCTCCACCCGAATGGAGAGCGAGAAAGGTGTAATCTTCTTCGGCTTACAACGCTTCATCAAAAAGATTCTCATCCGACAATTTCGAGACGAATTTTTCAGTCGACCGTGGCCTGAGATTGAAGAGAAATACGAAGAAGTAATGCACAAAACGCTCGGACTTACAAATCCACGTATTGATCATATCCGTAAATTGTGGGAGCACGGCGAACTACCACTCGACATTTACGCACTACCGGAAGGTACTTACGTGCCGCTTGGCGTCCCCGCAATGGTGATCGTGAACACCGAGGATTGGGCTTACTGGCTGCCAAACTACATTGAGACCATGTGCTCCAACAATCTCTGGCATGCCTGCACTTCCGCCTCCACAGCGCACCGCTACCGCCGCCTCTTTGTCAAACATGCGCTGATGGCCGGGGAGACCGACCTCAGCTTCATCGATTGGCAAGGGCATGACTTCTCATACCGCGGGTTATCCGGCTATGAGTCTGCTGTGCTATCCGGCATGGGCCATTTGCTCTCATTCTCTGGCACTGACACACTGCCTGCGATCTTGGAGGCTCAGAAATACTACCATGCCGATCTATCGACCGGTGGCTCCGTGCCTGCTACAGAACACTCCGTAATGTGTGCCGGGTCTCAAGACGGTGAGTTAGAGACTTTTCGTCGCCTTATTGAAGACGTGTACCCGACTGGCATCGTCTCCATCGTCTCAGACACTTGGGACCTTTGGAAAGTGTTGACAGAAATCGTACCCGCATTAAAAAAGAAAATCCTAGCACGCGACGGTAAGATCGTCATCCGGCCGGATAGCGGGGACCCGGTCAAGATTCTCACAGGTGATAAGAACGCGCCAATGGGTACTCCCCAATATCGCGGAGCAGCAGACCTCCTTGCGAGAGCACTTGGAACCACTCGCCAAATTGGGCACCTTGACATGATTAATAAAGGCGGACTTATCTACGGCGATTCGATCACTGTGGAGCGCGCTGAGGAAATTCTTACTCGCGCGGGCTGGCTAGGATTCAGTCCATACAACTTCGTCTTCGGCATCGGCTCTTACACGTATCAGTATGTGACCCGAGACACTTACAACTTCGCATTCAAAGCAACGGCAATTGAGCACATGGTAGATCAACAAACTGACTATGGATGGGTTACTGTTCCCAAAGTCGAAGCCATTTTCAAAGACCCAATCACCGACGACGCGCATAAGAAATCTCACCGCGGCATCCCTGCCGTTTATCTCGGCCGCATGGGCCAAGGCAGTGTGGCTGGCTAACTGTACGTGGAGGAAACTCTGAGAGACCCGCTATGATCACACTTGGCAGCAAGAAAGATTGGAAAGCTTTCGTCTTATTTCTTTTGGTTTCATTTCTGATGGGCGGATTTGCTGCTTGGCGAACCGTCCGCGCACAACACCCGAAACCTCCAATCTGCAAAATTTGCCATTGCGGCAAAACTTCGTGCCACCCGGAGTGTGGAGCAGAGAATATGTGCGTGATGCGCTGTGAGGGTCTATGTCAGAAGAGAAAGTAGAGCGCCCTAAAAATGATGTTACCACGACTGGTGAGCGAATCGTTTACCCGATCTGGCGCGCCGATCTAGCCGAGGCTACGATCTTTGTGGAGGAGAAATGGCAGGAGAAAAAGTAGTCAAGAAATCACAAGTCAAGACATTCTTTGATAAGTGGCTCGACTTGATGGAAGAGGCATACAATGATCTTACCTTTTACGAGTTCGAAGAATTAGAAAATAAGATCAAAGCTGAGATCAACGCCCACCGCATATGAGCCAACCTAAACATTTTGATGTGATGGAAAAATATGGCGGACTTAGCCAAAAAGTTTATCAGCTAACAGAAGATGAACTAGATATTGCCACTGCGTACGTTGAACGTCTGATCGCCTCTCGCCCGAAACCAGAAACAAAGAAAATGACCACATGGCACCCTTCGCCAAATGGTTGACCAACTAACCGAAGACGAATTAATCATCGCTATTACATACGTAGAACGTTTGATCTTTTCACGCCCAAAACATAATCAGGGAAAGAATAAATGAAGAAGTGTGGAAAGGCTGTCAAGACAGCTAAGAATGGAGTGAACCGTGGAAAGTGTACGCTCCTCGCGAGACACAGCGGTGGCGATCACGTAAATAGCACTTGTTTATCTTGCGGCAGAAGAACACAGAGAAAGACTGACGGTCGTTGCCGCGAGTGCTATAACGAGAGTAGGCGTCAAAAGCAGCATCAAAAGCATAGTAATAAACCTATGAATTTCCAAATGTCTGGAAGCAGCCACACATTCCCCCGTTGTGGTTGTTCAGGAATTTTACCTGCTCGTCGAAGTGAATCAAATTTGTTCACTAGATCGGTAGGCGGCAGAAGTTGGCAGTGCCGCGTAGGTATGATTTTATTGAACAGCCGTCGTGATGCTGTGAAATGGGCCTATGTTCCCATCGATATAAACACATCTCATTCTGTTATCAGAAAGTTGATGGAGATTAAAATCTGTTGGCGTTGTAAACAGCCGTTGGAATGGGTCTTCGGAAGCGGAAAAACACCTCATCTCACACCCCCGCTGCAACCTTCAAGCTTTGGAGCATGAGATTGGAGAGTTAAAAGTGCGCGACCACAAACAAGAACGAGAGATAGTTAGATTGCGAATGAAGTTGGCCGAAACGGCTCCCACAACCTTGCATAGCGTTCTTGCATAGGCGGATTAACAACAAGTCTTCGTACGCTCTCAATTCTCTCTTCCAACGTATCACCCTTGATCGCGTAGATATCGAGCCCGCCACCTTCACCTTCTCTCTTTATGCCGGAGATGCCAACATGGGCGCAGACCGGCTCCGGCGGGAACACCCATTCCAGATTGTTCATCCGCAGTACCCGGCGAATCAAACCATCGTCAAGCGTAGAGATATGGTCTGGTGGGAAGTGCGCGGCACAGTATGCGGCCGTATCCTGGAAGTAATCGTCCGTAATGTGAGGAACAAGCTTATCAAGTAGAGGGCGTCGCAAGCAGGACCCAGGGTTGGTGTAAAGGTCGAAATTGGGGTATCGGAGCATCCTACGACCACATGAGGCGGGCGCCATTTGGCTCTGGTGCCACTCAAAGAAGTAAGGGTATACCAGAACATCCTCCTCCACCAAATAAACGTCCTGAGCCCATCTGGACGCGTCCAGAATGGCATTTAGGATGTTCCAGGTGCCGGAAGGGGCTTGGGTATGAAGCTTGGCATGAAATAGGAAAGCCTCCGGCAGATAGAGATCACGTACAATCTCTAACTCCCGGAGGTTTGCCTGGGTATCGGCGTAGATGTGGACTTCAGGTCGATTGGAGGCGTTTGCGAGCGCTTCGAGACTTAGAGCTAGTAACTCCGGTCTGATCGCTGGCATCGCGACTAAGGATTGCAATGTACCCACCATACTTCGATTCCTCTCCACATTCCTTTTGTGGACACTTTCCTTTGGCATGCTCATTCATCAATGGGTAGCCACCGGAAATGAAGAACTCCCGATCACTTTCAAATAAACCGTGGACCGGACACTCAAAAAGGTACCTTGCTTTCTTCTCTGGGGCAGGCTTTCCTTTGAACATCTTTTCCCACTCTTCCCTTGAGACATTCTCACCCATCGGTCGAAAGGTCGCTCGGACGCCGCCGCGCGCTAGCACGTCGCCGCCATTATTCTGCAATGCTGGCATTGTTCAGACTCCTTAAGAAATTTACAACCTTACAAGCGTAACACACTTGAAAATTTTTGTCAAGTGCTATTTTAGCGGCGCAGGCGTTCCATCTCCGGTTCGTTGGTAGTTGAGTATAGGCTCTCGATGGTACGACGAATGTCGCCCGGCGTCGTGGTATCCGCAAGCTCTTTGGAGCCATGTGGAGTCTCAATCATGACCTTATGTGTAATCTCTGGGTCCCAGTATTTACGCTGCTTGAGTGCCGCAACTATTTGCTCCGATGTTGGGGCATTCTTGCCACCGTGGATTAAAAATGAGTCTTCATACTTTCCAGTACGAAGCCAATTTGAATCATCCATGAATTGGTTGATGGCATCCTCGTCGTGCAAATCTTCGCCTGGATATAGCTCACTGACACCGAAATGATCTTGGTCCATCACAGAGCGAAAAGTTCCGTCCGGCTCAATGTAGGAGCGTTCGTCAGTTTCATCACTTTCTGGAAAGAGATCATGGGCACCTGATATCAGTTTCTTTTGAGCAGGCTCACCTTCTGCTTCCGATTCTTTCTCTGCAAAACCATACTGCTTGCGACTCTCTGCAATATGCTGCTTCACAGTCTCAGGCGTGACCTCGCTCATCGGGAGATTCAATGATGTGCCAGTCTTCGGGTCATGAAAGTACGCCATTGCAGGCAGCTTCACTTCTGTGCCATCTTTCTTCGTGTACTCAAAAGCCTTTTGCACGCCGCCCGGGATGGCGCCACCAGACTTGATCGCAGCATCGACTTTTTCATCACCGGTTGAACTTTCTTTTGGGACCGAGATTTGACTCTCGGTTACTCCTTTATCTCTCCCACCGGCTGGCTTAGATTCTTCAACAGCAGGTCGTGCTGCCCCACTGCTTCCTGGTCTATCTCCTCCTGGCTTCTTCTCTTCCCCGGCGCGTTCTGCTTCTTCAACTTTCGACCCGCCTTCAGAAGATTGTCCCCCATTTGTGCTAGACTCACGAGCTTGATTGAACTCTTCATGTGCCCCTCTCAAATCATCTGCAAAATTTAGAATGCGCCCACGACTTACATGGTGCGTTTTTGGAAGTCCTGACTCACGAACCGCCGCATTTGCGCGAATACGATCTGCAATGTGTGGTTGTGATAGAAAATCATGCGCGCGATCATAAGCTGCTTCAACTGCTTGATCAACTTGCAAATCTGTCCAATTCTCATGAACTCCACGAATAAGTGCTTTCGCTGTACGAACATCACCGGATGATAGCTTAGATGAAAGTGCCTCAAGCTTTGACATACCACCGAAAATCTCAAACGAGGCTGGACCTGCCATCTTTTGAGTAATCCACTTTGCTTCTTGCGTTGCAAATTTTTCAAGATCAACATTCCCCTCTGGGTTTATAATATCAGGAGCACTGAATACTGTGGTTGCAGCCGAATCTTCTGGCGCTTCCGGATGTACATTGGAACGAATTTCTTCCGGCTCCAATCCATCTAAAACGCCGAGAGCAACATGCGACCACTCATGAATATGAACTAATTCAGATGGGATGCTTACTCCTGTAATCTCTGATGCTAATTCGTGAGCCTTCATCGCAGGAGAGTGTGACACGAGCGGCGCTTCTTCTCCACGTCCAAGACCTTTCAAAGCTGGATTTGGTTCTGTCGGGCGCTTACCCTCATTCTTCCACTGTTCTCCACGTTGTAGGTCCTCGGCATCTGCTTTCTGAGCTTCTTCTGTAGTTGCTTGAGCACGAGCAACCGAACTTTTATTCGCTTCCGCGTACGCAGAATTATCCTTCGCATCAGCTTGCAAAATCTTTTCCAAAAGCTGAGTTTCTTTCGGAGTCAAGTCCGCACCAGCATCGATCTTGTCTTGCATGTCGTGACGGAAATTACTTTCCAATTCCTCGTACGGGACCTTGGAAAGATCGGTCTGCTTTGAATATGTAGCCAACGCAGCATGCAAATCACTATGTTCACGAGGCGTCAATTCGACTGTGCCTTGATGCGGGGGCCCATCTAGATCACTCGGATACGGATAGTCTTTCGGCAAAGCTGAGGATGGGACGATTGGCGCGGTGCCCTTTCCTTCAATCTTGACCGGCTTACGAGTCGTGCCACGCGTAGACATTGACTTCCCGACATGCTGATCGCGAGTCATACCTTCCGGTGCAATGAAATCTTCCGCGGCGCCGCCCAACATAGAGCCAACATCGGCACCCATAACGGCTCCCGGGATTCCAGCAACCGAGGCACCAATACCTGCACCAACGTCTTGTGCTCCACGCTTCACGAACTTACCAATAAGTTTACGAACCGGTGAAGCCGCACCACTTCCGCGAACCACAGTACCTTGCTGGTTACGACGAAGTTGCGCATCCGCAGCATTACGGAAGTTAATCAAATTCTTGGTCTCTCCGCGAGCTTCCTTAATTCCTGACACACCGTGGTCTTCGAAGTTGTCATACAGCTTCTCGCGCAACTCATCTGCCAAGAAATAATACGCAGCAAATTTCGGATTGGTCTCGATCTGATTGTAAATGTCCCAATTGTTCGAAGACTTCTTCATCGCACGAAGGTAGTTATTCAACTTTGTCAACGTCTTCTGACCCTCTTTCACGCTTATATCAGAAAGGTTAAACTCGTCGAGATGATCTTCTGCGCCTTCAAAATTGCCGTCTTCCTTTGCCATCTCCTGCAATCTGCCGCGAACAAGACCCTTGATAGACTCTTCCGGATTCTCACTCTTCACTAAAGGCTCGTTAGCATACTTATCAACGTTCGCCATCACCTTCGTCTCGATGCCCTCGCGTGCCTGCTCCGAAGCATTGCGGGCTTCCAAAATGGTCCCGACCGGCTTACCTGCTTCCTTCGCAGCTTCCAAGTGAGCGCGCACACTCTCATACTGTGGAAAGTCTCCCTGCGCATCCGGCTCGTAAAGATCAGTACCCTTGGCCGGAATTGCCTTCTGCATCAATTCGCGGCTCGTGTCCACGCCTTTCTTGGTCTTGTCAAGTTGAGATTGAAGGTTCTTCTGATACTTATCCTGCGCCTTGCGGCTGAATCTCTTCAAACGAACCTCAGCTTCAGATAATTCTGTATTCGCAGTATAAAAAGCTTCCTGTGCCTTTCTCTGATTTGCAGCCGCTTCCGACGCAGTAGAGCGTGCCGCATCCGTATCAGCTTTGGTGCCTTGACCATTTATCTCTTTCTGAGCAGCATCAATTGCGCGCTGCTGTGCTACTTCTGATTGCTGACGCGATATTTCAAGTTCACGATAACGAGACTTGAAAGCTGAGCCAGCATTCGTACGCTGATTAACAGCATGCTCAAACTCGAGATACTCGGCCTTTGTATGAACCTTTGAGGCTGTGAAGATGCCAGTAACGTTGCCTACCAATTCCGCAGTGTCTTCATCGGCCCCCATCGCAAGCGCAGTCTGTTGAGCAACATGCTGAGTTGCCATACCATAAATAAGTGCTTCTGGATTTGCCGCGAGTGCTGCCGGTGCTGTCACTGCAAGAACTGGTGCCACCGTCTTAAATCCGCCACCTAGTAGCTTGTTCACAGCTCTGACCGGATGCCCTTCAGTCACTTCGGGAATCGATTCCAATGCTTCTGGTATACCTGTCATAGGACCAGTAAAAGCATCAATCAAATTACCTGCACCTTCCGAAACTCCATAATGCGTACCCTTCCAACCACCCGGCGCAATCTTATCAAGCATCGAACCAACCCAAGTCGAATGTGTTCCACTCTTCACATCTCCTTGCACATCTTCAAGGAAATTGTGAAAATGAGACATTGCACCTTCCGGGATTGTAAGACCACCCAAGGGACCAAGCGGGACAAACATCGGCGCCGAAAGTTCTCGACGTGGCCCAATAGAGGCCGCTGTGCCTGTTCCTACCGCGGGTCTTCCGCCTGCTTGCTTTGCTGCCGCAGCATAATTCGGCGCTGCTCCTGCATCACCAGTAGAGCCACCGGCTTGCTTTGCGAGCGCAGCATAATCGGGAGCCTTAGTTGACCCGCCTGCCTGCTTCGCGAGCGCGCCATAATCAATTGGCTCATCCTTTTCTTCTGGCACATTAGCCGGTCCCAAGGCCTTTCCGGTTACATCGTACGCGATACCATTCTCGATTCGCGTCGTGCCTGCTGGTTGACCCTTAGTCGATAGATCGTCAGCCATCTTATCCCCTTACTGAATTTTCGCCAACTTCTTAAAGTTGTCGAGTTGAGCCTGTGTGTCAAAATAGTATGTCTGTCCGTCTGGTGCTTTGAATGAAACTTTCTGTCCCGCCGGAGTTTGTACTGGCGCGCCTTGTGCTGGCTGCTGACCACCCGCTTCAGCTTGTCCGCGAGGAGATGCTTCAACTTCCTTCGGATATCCTGATTTACCATCCGTTAGAACATAGTCGGCTGCTCTCTGCGACACATCGTCCATCAAAGGTGAAGTCTTGATCGTCTTGCTCGGCTTTGCCTTATCAAGAGCACGTTCCATAGATTCGATACGAGCGCCAAGATCACGAACACCTTCTTTAACACGTTCACGCTTCATCGCCGGAGTTTGATAAGTCGGGAACAGTTTCGTCTCGAATTCGTCCTTATCGTGCTCCGTCATGACGCCCGCAGAAACAGCTTTCGCAAGTTCTTCCTTGATGAAAGCCTGTTCCGCTTGGCGATCGTTGTAAGCTTGAGTAAGAGGAACGAAAGCTTCTGCACCTTGAGTACGATTGTAGTAAGCAGCCAAGTGACGAAGAACCGTGTTATACGAAATGACGTTCTTCGCACTCTGACCACTACCAAAGTACTCATTACGTGCCTTCGGCCACTCCTTACCAAGCGCCGGGTCCCAATCCGTCCCTGATGAACGGTTGACCATGTTGATGACGCGCAGACCATCCTTCGAGAAGCGGGTCGGCAGTGTGCCCTTGCCTTGCAGGATGTTGTTGACTGTATAATAGTCGTCTGGTCTCTTCTTTTTCAAGAATTGCAAATAATCGTCGCCTGCCAAACCTTCAGCCTCTGGGTCAGATTCTTGACCTGTTATCTGTGTACTTTTCTTCTCCGAAATGTCAAGCTGACGTTCTTTCAATTCCTCTATTCTCTCATCATGACGTTCCTTCTCACGTTCCTGGGCCTGCTTCTCGTGCGCAGTGTATTCATCCTTACTGATACCATATGACAGAACAGTTTGAAGATTATCACGAACTCTCTTATGCTCGTCGAGCCACATCTGCGCTTCCTGGATAGCTTGCTGATCGCCTGTCTTCTGCGCATTTGCGAGAAGAGTCTGGTGCTGCTTGATACCCTCATCGAGCATCTTCGAAGACTGTATCAAACCATTGATCTTGTCGGCCGGGTCTGAAGCCATTGCATCATGAATTTCCTTGGTAGCAAGAGCCTCTTTAACCGCATTCATTTGATCTGAGGATAGTTTACGATTCAACGAATCCTCAATACCTTGACGCGCGGTCGCGGTGCGCTGAGCAGCTAAACGCATAGCAGTTAGCGAAGTGTTCGGTACTTCTGTGCCCGCAGTTAGTTTTGGACCACCGTTAGCCGTAATGAACTTGATCTCATCATCGGTCGGCTTCACCGTGCGCTCTTGTTTGGAAACAACATCGTACTGTGGGATTTTCTTACCATTGATCTCTGTGTAGCCAACCGGAATGAATTCATACAGATCGGTGTAATGACGACCTTGATCATCCTTGTAGGTTGAGATTCGTTTACGAGCCTCTTGCTCGCTGACACCATGCTCAACGTCCCACCCGGAGTCTTCGCGAGCCTTGGATGCGGCTTTATTCGAGTCGAACACAGTATTCTGCATCAGCGCGTTTTCTTTCTGCAATTGAGTAACGTGAACCGCCATTTGAATGTTATTCATCGCGCTGCGCTGACGAAACTCCGCAGCCTTCATCGCTTCTTCGCGCTCACCGGCCATACGCTTTGTACGCGCAGCCAACGTACGAGTAACACCACCAATCGGGCCTTCTCCCGGCTCCAAATTTTGTGCTGCGCCAGCCGCGTCACCTAAACCAGCGCCAATCTGACCAACTGCTGAACGCAACTTGTCTCCAAAACTTCCCGGAGCCGAAGGCCCAGGTTGCGGTGTGCGCTCCAACCAATGCTTCAAAAATTGTGCAGATAGGAGATCGATACCAGCGCCCGGCATGCCTGGAAGGCCTGGGGTGCCTGTGCCGCCCGTATCCTGAGGCGGCTGAACAATACCACCGCTCGTTAATCCAGATGGCACACTCAATCCAGGAGCAATTTCGGCTTCCCCACCTGCAACTGGATTTTGATCAGTGCCTTGTTCGTTTGCCATTAGAAACTTCCTCCAATTATTCGCCTGGGGCTGAGCCCGTACCGCCTGCCATACCGCTCAAGAAATCTTTTGCGCCTTCGCCGAACGACTCACCTGCGCCAAGCGCTGCAAATCCGCCAGCCCCCATCGTAAGCGCCGTAGATGCCAAACCAGTGATCGCGCCCCACTTTGCGGCCGCGGCTGCATCCTTCTCTTTCTTTATTTTGTCCGCTGACCCAAAAGCTTGGCTAAGTTCACTGCCTGCCAAACTTCCAGTCGGAGTCGCGCTCTCCAAACCTGCAAGAGAAGTTGCACCTGATAATGCCGTCTTCCAATTCTCACGACCGGTTGCATAATCCTGTAACGTGATGCCGGTTTGACCTGCTGCCAATTTGTTTGAAGCTTCGGATGCTATTGAAGCCTCGACCTGCGCTGCGATACCAGATGTGACACCGCTGGTTGCGCCACCGCCTTGACCTGCTAAAAAGTTTCGAACCGCTTGAGCCGAATTGCGATAGCCCGCGGCATTTGAATTAATAAGCTGAGTATGCAAAGCATTCAGCACGTCGCTACTGAAACCATGTTGATTCGGACCTTGAGCGATAATTGAAGAATACGCTCCGCGCAATTGATGCAATGTGTCTTGCTGCTGCGAAAACATCGTCCCGTAATCTTGCATTAGTTCTTTCGCGAAGATGTTTTCATCTTGTGCGATAGCTTGCTCTTGTGTCGAAGGTCCACCGCCTCCGAAAAGCGCTCCTAGTATGCCCATCTATGCTATCTCCCTATTACCAATATCTCGGCAAAGTCGCCGTAGGATTCGTTGCTCCCGCCAATCCCTTGTTCCAAACAAAACCAAAATAATCTACCAGAATGCGGGTGTCTGAAGTAGGTGCGGCAACAGTGTCATTTCCCCAATTGAAGATCGGAAACAGCGCGGGGAATCCCGTAGCTGTCCATCCAACGGCAGCAGCGGTTCCAACGGTTGCACCGGAAGCAAAAACTATAATTCCGTTATTAGTTCCTTCAAGTGGATTAGTAGTATGAAGCCCATTAAAAGTAGCCGTATCCCCCGCTATTGTAACCAATGACCCCGCAAACCAAGGTTGCTTACCATTAGTATTAGCGAGAGTCATTCTTGCCAACCCTACACTGGCTTGATGAGTTGAACCCGCTGCGGCTGTGACAACCATAGGACTTAAATTGAAAGTCGATGGAGCCGAACCATTCAAAGACATTGTTACGACGCCTGAAGCTATGCAAGTAATCTCCAAGCGATAATACTTATCCATCACCGGAGTTTCACCAGTATCTACAACAATTCCTTGGGTGTTGTTTCTAGCATTTGAACCACTTAAAGAACTGAAAACTGCTTCCAACTTAATTTTTGAGTCGGATATCGCGGGAGCCGTTGTGTCCGTATCATATCGAGCACCAATAAAAATGTTAGGACGAGTTACAGCGCCATCTACTTGTGGGACACCGAAAGCAAAACCTATATACATGCTCTTCTGCGCAAAACTCATTGGTGTTCCACTAGATTGGCTGGCAAAATTGAATCGCCAGATGAAAATCGCTTTCCATCCGGGAAAATCTAGTATGGGCAAACCAAACTGAAATGTCCCGGTACTAGCGGCTGGAAACAGCATAATCCCGCCTGTGTGACCCGCGACTCCGTCATTGGACCATGACCACTCTCCAATGTTCGCAGCAGAAGTCCCACTCTCATACGCAGAACCAGTTATACCTCCAAACGCACTCCATCCTAATTGGCCGATAACTCCAGTAGAACTCGAAACAAAATCATCTCTCAAAATCACGTAGGCAGGATCTACTGCCCAGATTTTGTCACCATGGACTAAACCATCTGTTACAGAAGTTGCTGCCGGAGGAGCCGGAGGAATAGCCGCAATCGCCTGAACCACGACCTTTGTCGCTGTCGATTGAACCGCAGCATTCGTGCTCGGATTAGACTGAAGACCGAATGGCATCAACGAAGCCTTTGGGATGCGACCGCTCTCTACGCGAGCCCGAGAAAAATTCGAATCAAGCTGAAACTGTGGCGGCAATGAGCCTGAGAAAAATTGTTTCGTGATATCAAATACCGGCGCAGACGGCGGCGGTGTCCCTAACACACCCGACGGTGTTGTAGGTTTCGTCTCCTCAATTGGAATCAAGTCCTCTTCTTGAACCTGATCTGGTGAAATGAGATAGTCAGAATTTGCCATTATTCGTTCTTATAGCGGCCGAAGATTGTCATGCTGTACACTTCATCTCCGTTCACTGTGGTTCCAAAATCAACTTTAATTTGCATATGACGGCAACGTGCAATTACAGGGTTTGCCGCAAAATAATATCGGTTTGGACTGTAGCTCGTAGGTGACTTCGTTGCACCGTAAACTTCCGGTGGGTCTGATTGTGGAACGCCAAGAGCGCCATTCACAAACGGCGTAAAAGAGCCGCTGATCTCGTTCAACAAATAGCTGACCGTCGGCTGATAACCTACGCCAGAGAAATCAAATTCTAAGAAGCGCAAAAGTGCGATCTGACCTGGATGCGCCAATGTTAAACTGCCCATCGTGAAGAACCCATCATACTGAGTCCCATTGTCCGTGTACACTGTCGTACTGCGCTGCAAAATTTGACTGCCCGCGCTCGTACTTCCGACTAAGAGTCTCTTCTGGCCCGGCACAATCTCGACAGCCTGCACCATCTTGGCGCCGCCAGTAATCGCAGCAAACGGCGACCACACTGGCTCTGGTCCCTGCAATCCGCCTGGAACTTGATGCGGATTCAAACGATACCAACCTGTTGAACCATCCCCAAGCATGATGCAGTTGTCAATTCCATTCTGCAATACGGCAACGTAAACCTTCGTCGGGTCCCAAGTCGTGTCCGAACTTCCAAACGCTGGTTGATTTGCAAGTTGATCGCCGACCGGGAAACCGAAGCTCGCAATATTCAAAGATGGCGTGATAACACGAAAGCTGTTATCCGTTGCGAAAAAATAAATTTCTCCCGCAAATACATCACACGCATTATAGCTACCCAAGCCAATGCCCGGAGACATTGTCACCGAGAAAAAGCTACTCGTTTGCGGACCACCACCAATCATTTCAACACTGTCCGTCAAAAACGTCACAATTCCTTGTGAAGTTCGAACAAGACGGATAACCGGCGCCAAAAATGGTAGGCTGTCCGCACCCAAGAACGCCTCGTTTGGATTTCCAACTAACGTATCGGGACCACCAGAGAATGGGACGACCTGTCCATTAGCACCCCAAATACGCTGGAAATTGTAAACCATCGGCAAGAAAGTTGCTGATGGCGGATTGTTCACACCATTGATCGGTGCAGGAAGCAAAATATTCAAGCCTGGAAATGTTCCATTCGCAACGCTTGGTAGGAAGTCACGAAAAGTCCACTTCTTTACACCTGCGAGTGAAGGCACATTCGGAATTTCTGTCAATTCAAACATCGCGCCTGAACCTGATGCAGAATCAGCGGAACGCCAGATTACAATCGTGTCGACCTGAAGGTCCGAGGAATAGTCACCGGTCAACGTGAAAACTGCGCCTGTGTTCGCACCTGTAATCTGCAAAAATGGCGACGCAGTCGAAATTGCATTTGTACCAGAACCTGTTGACGGACCAAGGAACACGCTACCCGGTGGTGTCAAACCACCGCCAGTCGGCGCTGGCGAATATGAATCAATCACAGAACGAGCTTTGTAACTGTATGCCCATGCGAGGCCGAATGAAATAGCAAGTGATTGAGTTTGAACCGCAGCAATCGCCTGCCACGTAATCGTGTTATCTGTAGTGGTTGGCGGCTTATCAGTTAGCAATTTCCATACTGGTTGTGAACCACCTGATGTGCCAGACGAAATAACAGCTTGCACATTGTTATTAGTGTCGTTTACTAGCGAGCCACCAAAACCTTGAGATGAGGATGGCGGTTGAAAACCGTTCGGCGGAAGGTGCCATGTCTGCGCGGCAGTCCAAGCAACGTTTGGACCAACACAAACCCAAGTAATGTTATTATCAGTAGTTGTCGTACCATAACCGGTACCCCACGGATTAAACGTGATCGTGGCGCTATGAGTCTCATTCACCCCGCCTGGGTTCGTTACAATGATCGTGTTTGACGTTGCTGAAAAAACTGTGAACGTACTGTTGTTCTGTGTGTTGTTTCCTGCGTTCACGAATCCGCTAACCGAAATTTGATCTCCCGCACTCGGGGTAAAAGACCAACTACCCGCACCAAGAGTATACGTTGTTTGCTGCCCGCTGATTGAAGCCGTGATACTTACCGCGGTTGCGAGCGCAGTGCCCGGTTGATGCGCGCCACTCAAACCTGCGCCAGTTACAGACTTGCAAACTTGAAAATTTGCTCCATCATGGACACAACCAAATGCGACATTGTGAGTCTGCCACGGAGTATACACATGCGAAGCTTGCCATGCAGCTTGTCCCAAACACAGCCACAAAAGCTGCTTGTCACCTTGTGTGTACCCAATTGCCGAATTCGCCGGGAACGGAATATAACCACTGCCTGATGTTCCACCCACTGTCGGAATGAATAAATAAACCTTGGTACCAGTTGGAGCCGGAAGATTTCCGGTCAAAATGAAGCCCGGCGCACCATTCACAGTTGTGTTATTGACACCACCTGCCTGCCAACCTGTATATACGGTCGACTGCTTCCAGCGCATTGCCTGCATGCCCGCGGTCGTTTGATATTGACCAATTGCAAAAAAGTGTGTATTGTTCGCGAAATATCCCGCAGATGGACCCGGATATGCGCCATTAAACGGAGGACGAGTAGTCGAAGTTTGTCCCAAAGAACCTGAGTTCTTAAAGTTGCCATACAGGGTCTTCAAATCTGATGTGTTTGCAAATGCTGGTTGTGTAAAGTTTGGAGCCGGTGAATTTCCAAACCAACCCATGTCGGTGTAAAAACCGTTTGATAGCCATTCCGAAACTGCGCCAGCATTCTGCCAAGTTGCGGTATTATCAACGACAGTTTGGCCTTCGCCAGTTGCTGAATTCCAATTTGGCTCGCCATTTCCGCTTGTGCCAAACTGCGAAGTAGGATTTGTACCATCCGCATTTACGCCGATCAATTGCCAAATCTGAGGAGTCGCATTCGTGTCTTTCGTCAAACCCATAGTCGAAAATACGGTCGATGCCTGCCATACAGTTGATGCAACGCCCGATTGAGTAATATTCACTGTGGGCGGGTTCACTGGAGTTGCAATGCCCCAATTCCAAACCAACCCATTCGTATTCAACGGTGTGTACTTCTTAGTTTCTACACCGTCACCCATGTATAAAACACCGGCTGACGATACGAATTGCGTTTGACCGGCACCAACACCTTTGCCGAATAGCAAAGTATTCGTACCGTTTTGATTATCGACGAAGACACCGCCCGCCGACACTGCCGTAGCGGCACGTGTTTCAGCAACACCGGCCGTATTACTCAAAGTCAATGCTGCCGCAGTCGAAGCTGTACAAGTGAACGTACCATTATTTTGAGTGTTCGTTGTGAAGCCAGCGATCTGAAAAATCAGGCCAACAAGACCGTTTGATGCGCCGCCTGGGAACGTGCCATTGTAGACGGTGGTGCTACCGGAAGCATTATTGCAGCTTGTGACTGTGAGACTGCCACTCGTACCAGTGTCAATGATAACTTGAATATTTCCATTGGCAAGTTGGAAAGAAAACGCACGCAGGGGCGAGGTCGGATAAACTGCTCCACCACCAAACAGGATATGACCCGGACGACGCTGCAAAGTCAAACGATTTGTAAGCTCAACGTTACGACCACCAAGTAACGCATCCGGACGGCCACCATAATAACGGGCAGTGTAAACGTCGGATGGGTCATGTAAAACAGCTCGCTGCGTGTACAGACCAGTAAAAGCTCGGTCAATAAAAATTGCAGTGAACTTTGGCGGTTTGCTTGGTTGCGCTCCATGTGCTTGAAATAGATTTACCATTCGTTAAACGCCTCGACCGGTCGTTCCTAGTTGCTCCATACCAGAAGCAGACTGACGTTGCTTGCCACGTTGTAACCACTGTTCCAAGAACCAATTCTTCTGCAAGTCACTCAACCCGCTCGATTTTGAAAGAAAAGCTGCAATGCCACGTTGACGGTACAATGTTTCGCGAGGGTCTTCAAGAAAACTGAGAACGCCAGAAAGAAAAAGATTGTTGTAGATATCTGAATATTGATCTGGGATAGGGTTCCATGAGTAGTCAGCCACAAATCCACTTGATGTTGACTCCGATACACCTGCCCCATTAGCGACTACAAGCGACGTGGTTGTGACAGAAACAATCGAAAATGAGCCATTATTTACAGAGTTCGTGCAGCCAGTAATAACAGCCACATCACCGACCGTAAGAGAATACGGATCAAAAACTCCGGTATAAGTAGTATTTGGTCCTGCGTGATTTGCAACACTCGTAATAGAGTATGGACCAAATTGAGCGACCAATTTCTGATAAACTACTGAGACCGTGTAAATTGCATTCGGCACTACTGAAAATCGAAAAGTGACCGTCTGTGTTGCTGTACTAGTGCCCGCAATCTTGTGAATCGATACAGATGACGGGCGCCCTTGTTCCGAAGATTTTGGAAGTGCTTGATTGTTGTATACATCCTTGATTTCAAAAATTTCACCAGTGTCGCTCGTTAACGTGATTCGCTCAGCGTATCCGAAATCGTTTCCATTCGAGGCAAATGACTGCGCATAATCTTGATTGGTCGTTGTTGTGACAAACGTGATCTCGTTACGATTGAACGGCCATCCCATTGGCGGCCCTAAAAGCACGTTACGAATATTTGATGCTATCGAAACCGCAGGCTCCTGACCGAAGCCCGCAGTAATCGGAATATAATCAATGTACGGACCAGCAAAGTTGATCGAATTTTGAAGTGTAAGAGCCATTTATAAACCTTATGGACGAGGATAGTTAAACGGCCAAGCGCCGCCTTGAAAATTGTTTCTACTGCGTGCTGCACCAAAAACTGTACGAGACGGAATGAATTTGTTTTCTTCCAACTCACGATCTTCGGAAGTACGCAGCGCCGTCAACGCTTCCTGCCACAACTTCCACGCGACCGGGAATTTACCAAATACTGCCTTCTCCGGAGAACGACGATAGCACTGTGCAACAAAGCCTTCACGGAAAAAAGTCTCAAGTTCATCTGGTAAAGGAGCGAGAGTCTGCGATAGATCAACAAAGCGAGTTGGCTTCATCTGCGCTACCAAATTAAACTGCCATTCTGTTCCAGTCTGTGATGGTACAGGAACGAAGCGAAAACCCCAGCCATTCGGGTCAAGAACAGTCCATACCGTTGTTGCTCCACCGCCTGACACCGTTGTGCCCGGCACAGCATTCACCAGAGCAAGCGGTGCAGTAGACCCTTCGGTTCCGAACGTCGTAAGCAAAAGAAAATTACCATTGGCATCCTTAATCTGGGTGATCGGATTCTTCGGCTGCGAAATATTCAAAGTCAATGGGTTAGTGTACACACTGCCAGCAACCGGATTATTCCCATTGGTAGCGTTACCTGTGTTCGCAGCGCCCCATGTCCCATAATACAATGTGCGATTCGGAAACCAATTGCAGCGGAAGCCCGGGTCACCCAAACCCGCCGCGCCAGTATATTGCGCAGTTTGCTGCGCAAGTTGACGACCGCACTCAATACGAACGAAGGGTTTCGGTTGCGACGAATTGTTGATATCGAATGCTACGCCGCGCTCCAACCATGATAGATTTGTAAGCGGACCACCCGCCGAAAGAGCATTACCCGCATGGGTTTCAATCAAAGCACCTATGTTCTTCAACACAAGCGCGCTCGCTGATGAAGCCACACACATAAACGTTCCGTTATTGGCTGAAGTTAAAAATCCAGTAATAACAAAAGGTGTTCCCGCATAACCACCAAAATCGCCACCCGTTATCGTACCATTGTATACCGCGGTACCTTTTGATGCCGAAACCTGAGATACGCTGGTCAAAGTCAGATTGCCAGAAAGTCCGGCTGGCAATACAACCGCGTAATCTTGCTGCAAACTAGTCGAGTAGATTGGTGGGATAATAAACTCATTCCATTTGTGAGGAAAAGCGACAGCGCAGATAGCTTGAAAAACGGTGTTAGCGATAGACAAAGCCGCAATCGATGGCTGTCCACCAGCATTCAAAACTGGCTCAACATCAGCAAACGTGTTCGTATCATCTATGATCTGTTGAAGAGTGACTGACGAAAGGCTGCTGAAAAAACTTGTTGGAGGAAACGGCATTTATACTCCTGGCGCAGTAACTACGTTCAAAGATGCAGATTTCAAGGTGAATCCGTACTTGAGTTGAAAAGTGGCTACGGTGCCCATGCATGTCCTAAAAGAATGGGGCGAGTGTGAGCCCGCCCCGGGAGAGTTAAAGTTAGAGTTGAAGGTTCTTGATCTTTGCTGCCTGTGCAGCTGCATCATCTGATTCACCAGTAGTAGACAAAATCGTACGGCTACCAGGAACCGGAACAGTGTAGCCCTTTGCCTGTGCTAATTCGGATGCTGAAGGCTTATTGCTCGACTCTTCGCACATCTCGACTGCTTGACGCCAACTGATCTTTGTCCAATTCGGGATGGCGCTTCCATTACGGTACAAGTACTCGGAAGTGTCCTTCGGAAGCCACTTCGCACCGCAATCATTACACTTGATCACAACATTACCGGCTGCATAACGGTGTGAGTATACGTTGTAATCTTTCTGATTACCACGCTGGCGAGTCTTTCCGCCTTTCAAGTGACGGCATTTTTCCTGAGCTTCGATCTTCGCTGCTGTGTACTGAATGCAAGAAGCTTTATCAGCTTCATCACGCTCAGCTTCACGGCGCGCTAGATCGGCTTCCTTAATGACGAGGCGCTTCTCCTTCGCCATCATCAATTGTAGAAGCACATTGAACTGCGCTTGTCCTAGATCACCGGTCTCCGCGGCTTTCGCCAGGATAGCATCCATATTCTCTTCGGTGATTGTTCCCGGTGCTACAAGAGCG